>Ga0209640_10000007_pt1 | contig 100431 bp, 76 predicted proteins | sample RifCSP10_1_FD_184018 | JGI IMG/M metagenome (GOLD analysis project Ga0209640, IMG submission 184018) | Soil microbial communities from Rifle, Colorado - Rifle CSP2_sed 10_1 (SPAdes) (version 2) | ecosystem: Environmental > Terrestrial > Deep subsurface > Rock core/Sediment | place: Rifle...
CCGCATAGCGGTCCTAGGCGCGCTGAGCGCGCCAAAGAGAGACCGGCTAACCAGCCAAGGGCTTTCACCTTCACGGTCACGATTGGAGGGATATCAAGGTCGGAGCCCTTGGTGGGTTGGGTTGTTCGCGGGTGTTGGTGCGTATCTGCTGACGTGCCTGACGGGGCATCCGCTGCTCGTGCCCGAAGCTGCATTTCCCTTCTGGATTGCCGCCGGCGCGGTGGCTGGAACTGGCGATCAGCGTCAGCTGCGATGGGGCACGGCGCAACGCGCCCTTGTTGTGGCGGCGTCCGTTGTGCTGGCGTCAGGTATCGCCCGCCAGGCCGTTGTCTACTCGCGCGCGACTGTCGCGCCGCCAGAGCAGGGCTTTCATGGGCAGGAGCCCTCACAGGACGGCTCCACCTTCCGCTGGATGACGCGTCACGGGGTCACATACGCCCCCAATGAACCGGGGTTTTTGCGATTGCGTCTCCACGCGCCAGATTTTCCGATCACGCGGCCGCTCGTGATTGAAACCGCCATGGGCGGAGTCGTCGTCGATCGACGTGAAATACCGGCCGGTCGATGGGTGAGCTATGACATTCCCACCAACCGGTCGCCGAACGCGCCGTTTCGACGCGTCGACCTCCGTGTCAATCAGTGGTGGATGCAGGACGTTGCGCTCGGCATGCGCCAGGCTCGTCGTCCGATCGCGATCATGGTCGGAGAGATTCGGTGGATACCGCTCAGCGGCGTCGGCTAGAGACGGAAGATATGACTTGCGTCGAGACCCTTCAACGCGTTGCGCGTGTCGACGATGAGCGGGAACCGCGCGACCATGCGCTGATAGTCGAATACGGTGTGATTGGTGCAGACGATGGCGCAATCGACGCCGGCTCCGGCTTTCTCTTCGGAAACGGAGCACAGGTCGATGTCGCCGTGCCGCAGCGTTGGAACGTAGGGGTCGGTGTAGCTGAGCACGGCGCCCCGCTTGTGCAGCAGTTCCAGCACATCGAGCGCCGGCGACTCGCGCATGTCGCTCACGTCCTTTTTGTACGCGACGCCGAAGAGATGAACCTTCGAGCCGTTGATGGCTTTCCTGACGGTGTTCAGCGCTTCGCCAACGCGCTCGACGACGAAGGAGGGCATCGATCCATTGACGTGACCGGCCAGCTCGATGAACCGGCACTCGAACCCGTTCTGACGCGCTTTCCATGACAGGTAGTACGGATCGATCGGGATGCAATGGCCACCCAGGCCCGGACCGGGATAGAACGGCATGAACCCGAACGGTTTGGTGCTGGCCGCGTCGATGACCTCCCACACGTCGATGTTCATCCGGTGAGACATCAGCGCAATCTCGTTGACCAATCCAATATTCACGGCGCGGAAGGTGTTCTCGAGGAGCTTGACCATTTCGGCCACTTGGGTCGAACTGACAGGGATGACCTTCTCGATGATCGAGCCGTACAGATCGCCCGCCAGCTCGGTGCTCAACGCGTTGACGCCGCCCACAACCTTTGGAATCGTTCGCGTGCTGTACGTCTGATTGCCCGGATCGACGCGTTCGGGTGAAAACGCGAGATAGAAATCGACACCCGCCTTCAACCCCTTCTCTTCCAGCGCCGGCTGTACCACCTCGTCTGTCGTTCCCGGATACGTCGTCGACTCGAGGACGACCAGCTGGCCCCGCTTGAGGCGCACCTTCGCTGCGTCGACCGCCTGTACGACGTAGGAAAGATCCGGATCCTTGGTCTTCCTCAGCGGTGTCGGCACGCAGATGTCGATGACGTCCATCTCGCCGAGGTGCGACATGTCCGTGGTTGCGCGCAAGCGGCCGGCACTAACGGTCAGCGCAACGTCCTCTTTCTTCACGTCGAGGATGTAGCTGCCCCCCGCATTGATCTCGTCGACCTTCGACGCGTCGACGTCGAAGCCCGTCACCGCGAAGCCGCTCTTGGCAAACTCGACAGCGAGAGGCAGGCCCACGTAGCCGAGGCCTATCACACCGACACGCGCGCTGCGGTCGCGAATCTTGTCCTTGAGACTCACCATGTGTGCCTGATCTGCCCTACCGTGCCGCGCCAACGCCGACCGGTCTGCCGGACAGGCGCGCGACGTCAGCGTCCACCATCATGCCGACGAGCCGGTCGAACTCGACCTTCGGTTCCCAGCCAAGCACCCGACGGGCCTTGCTGGCGTCACCCACGAGATGATCGACTTCGGCAGGGCGAATGAATGCGGGATCGACCCTGACGTGTTTCTCCCAGTCGAGTCCGGCATACCCGAACGCCGATTCGACGAGCTCTCGGACCGAGTGCGAGACGCCGGTTGCGATAACGTAGTCATCGGCTTTATCCTGCTGCAACATCAGCCACATCGCGCGCACGTAGTCTCCCGCATAGCCCCAGTCCCGGCACGCGTCCAGGTTGCCCAGACCGAGGTGGTCGGCCAGGCCGAGCTTGATGCGCGCGACGCCGTCACTCACCTTCCTGGTCACGAATTCGATGCCGCGACGCGGCGACTCATGATTGAACAGGATGCCCGAGACGGCGAAGATGCCGTAGCTCTCGCGGTAGTTCACGGTGATGTAGTGGCCGAAGACCTTCGAGACGCCGTACGGACTCCGCGGATAGAATGGCGTCATCTCTGTCTGCGGCACCTCGCGCACCCTGCCGTACATCTCGCTGGACGACGCCTGATAGAGCCGGATGCTCGTGTCGACCTGCCGGATGGCCTCGAGGACACGCGTCACACCCTGCGCATTGAACTCGCCCGTCAGCATCGGCTGATCCCACGACGCGGGCACGAATGACATCGCCGCGAGGTTGTAGAACTCGTGGGGACCGACATCCTGAATGACACGAACGAGCGAGAGCTGATCGAGCAGATCGGCCGGTCGAAGCGTGACGCGATCGAGCACGTGCTCGATGCGCCACATGTTCGACGCGCTCAAGCGCCGGACGATGCCGGTGACTTCATATCCCTGTTCGAGGAGCAGTTCGGCGAGGTAGGAGCCGTCTTGTCCCGTGATCCCGCTGATGATTGCGCGTTTGGCCATGAACCCGTCAATTGTACCTTGCCGTACGGCCGCACTCGCGGGACGCGAGCCAGCGGCGCAGCGCGTCCTCCCACGAGGGCATCGCGAAGCCCGCTGCCGCAAGCTTGCGATTCGCCAGGGCGCAGAATCGTGGGCGCGGCGCCTTCAGCCGGTACGAATTCAACGTGATCGGCTCGAGCCGTGGGACAACGCCAAGCACACGCGCGGCTTCCTCAGCCACTTCGTACCACGTCGCACGACCCGAATTCACGCAGTGATACAGCCCAGGCGGCGCGCGCTTGTCGATCAGGTGCTTCGTTGCGTGAGCGACGTCGCCGACATAGGACGGTGACACCACGCGGTCGGTGAACACCTTGGCTGTCCGTCCCTGTTCAAGTGCGTCGACGATCCCATCCAGCGATCCACTGCGTACGGTCGAGCCGCGCGCAGCCCCGAACAGGCTCTCGACACGAAGCACGAAGCCCCGTGGCGCGTCGAGCGCCAGCCAATCGCCAAGCAGTTTGCTCAGTCCGTACGTGCTGCGAGGCGAGGGCGGCGCGTCTTCGGCGTACGGCTCCACAGCCTCGCCATCGAACACGAAGTCGGACCCGTAATGCACGAAGTCGGCATCAACCGCTTCCGCGGCTCGAGCCAGGTTCCGCACCCCGAAGGCATTAATCGCGAACGCGTCGGCGGGGCGATCCTCGGCCTCGTCCACGCGATTGAAAGCCGCGCAATTGACGATAACGGCCGGCGCCGCTGCGCCAACCGCTCTCATCACCGCCGCCCCATCGGTGATATCGAGGGTGGTGTGCGTGTAAGCGATGACCCTCCTGTCGTCGAACGCCTGGACGACGGCCGCGCCTAGTCGCCCAGCCGCGCCGACAACAAAGACGCCATCGCTCATCGTCACCTATGCCGGCTCTTCACAGTGAACCACAAACTCCGTATCGTACCACCAGTCACACCACTCACGATGGATACGTCACGCATAGACGCCGCCGTGATAGGCGCCGGCGTCGTCGGACTTGCCGCAGCCTGGGCCGTTGCGAAGCGCGGCCACAGCGTCTGCATCCTCGAGCGCGAGCCCCGTCCCGGCATGGGAACGAGCACTCACAACAGCCAGGTGATTCACGCGGGCATCTACTATCCGGCAGGCACGCTGAAGGCACGACTCTGCGTCGAGGGAGCGCGGATGCTGTACGAGTTCTGCCACACTTACAACGTCCCGCACAAACGCTGCGGGAAGCTCGTCGTCATTCAAGACGACGCGCAACGCGAGGCCCTCGAAGTGCTGAAGGCGCGCGGCGAAGCCAACGGCGCTCGCGGGCTTCGAATCGTCGACGGAGCATTCATCCGCGCGCGTGAGCCGCATGTCAGGGCTCTGGCGGCGTTGTTCTCCCCTGACACCGGCATCATCGAAGCCGAGGCGCTCGTTCGTACGCTCGCGCAGCTGTGTAGCAGGCACGACGTCGTGGCGCTCTCCGGAACGCCGCTGCTCGGAGCCGATCCTCGTGGTGCGGAGATAGAGTTGCGTACGCCTGCCGAAACAATCGTGGCGCGGACGGTCGTCAACGCCGCCGGTCTGTTCGCCGACAATGTCTCGGCACTCGTGGGCGGCGAGAGCTTCCGCATCTACCCGTGTCGTGGTGAGTATGCGGAGCTCGTGCCGTCGAGACGCTCGCTCGTGAACTTCCCGGTGTATCCGCTGCCCCATGCCTCGGGTCATTCGCTTGGCGTACATCTCACGAAAACCACTCACGGAAACGTGACGCTCGGTCCTACCGTGCGCTTTCAAGCAAGAAAAGACGATTACGAGGAGAACCGTCTGCCGGTCGACACGTTCCTCGAACCTGCGCGGGAGCTGATTCCCGAGCTGCGTCTCGAGGACCTGCGACTGGGCGGCAGCGGCATCCGGCCGAAGCTCCACCCTCCTGAGGAACCGTTTGCCGATTTTCTGGTGGCGTTAGACCGAAAGTGCCCGCGGCTGGTGCAGGCGGCGGGAATCGAGTCGCCTGGCTTGACGGCGTGCCTGGCGATTGGAGAGGAGGTGGCGAACCTGGTGGACGACGTACTGTGAAAGCGGGGCGGACAGCCGCGTCCAACCAGCCTCCGCTGAAGCTTCGGCGGTCCGCCGGGACGGTCCGTCGGCGGACCGTCCAGCCAGCGCTGGTTAGTCGGGTCGCGGAGCGACCCCGACATTGACGAAGGCGGAAAGGACCCGGCCTACGGTTACTGCCTACTGCCTACTGCCTACTGCCTACTGCTTACTGCTTACTGCCCACAAACCGGAGTTGCAGCCAACATCGCGCCGCCAGCAGCACGCGGGCCAGCAATCGCTTCAAGCCTGAATCGGGGGCAACGTGAGTCTCGTAGTAGAGGTACGCGCTGTGATGAAACGCCCGAATGGCGAGCGGCCTCACGCTCTTGCTCGACTGAGCGACCGTATGAACCGCCGTCGCTGTCGGCACGTATTTCACGTGGTAGCCGCGCGCGCGAAGCCTGCGGCAGAGATCTGCGTCCTCCCAGTACAGGAAGTACCGTTCGTCGAAACCGTGAACGGCCTCGAGGGCATCGCGGCGCGCCAGCATGCAGGCGCCGGACAACCAGTCCACGGTCATGCTGCTGTTGCCGTTCAGCCCGGCAACCTCGCTGATGACATTGCGTCGTGAGACAGCGAGGGCTGGAAACACCCGACGCAGCAGCGACGTGCGCCCGAACAGACCGGTGAACATGTCTGGGTCGCCTCGGGCGCTGCCCTGAAGTGAGCCGTCGCGGTCGAGAATCCGAGGCCCGACAATCGCGCAGCCGGGCGAGCGCTCGAGCTCGGCGTTCATCACACCAACAGCGCCCGCCACCAGGTGGCAATCGGGATTCATGATCAGCACGAGCGGCCCCGTTGTCGCCGCCAGTGCCTGATTCATGCCCCGGGCAAACCCCACGTTTTCGTCATTACGGAGAAGGCGTGCCTTCGGTGCGAGCTCCTCGACGACGGCGCCGATTCCATCGGAAGAAGCGTTGTCGATGACGACAGCCTCCCATTCGCGTCCAGCCAGCTCGTCGGCGATCGAGCGAAGCGCGCGGCGCAGTTCGAGTCCGGCGTTGTAATTCACGAGGACGGCGCTGATGTGTGGACGGGTCATCGCACTTCGGCAAGGCCGATGTCGAAATGCTTTTCGCGGACCTTTGCCGACAGCCACCGCCTTTCGAGATGCTGCTCGATCGCGCCTGCGCCGACCGTTCTGGTCCGTTGAATCGCCGCTCGTTTTCGCAGAATCCCGGGCAGGCCCCGAACCGCGGCGAGCTTGGCTTTCAAAAACGCGCCGAGGAGACCGACCCGCGCACAATACGCTGCGCTCGCGACGTTGTAGAGCAGATGCCCTGGCAGCGTGCGTACAAGCAGCGACGCCGGGGTGTTCTTCACGTACATCCACTCCAGATTTCGCTGTCCGTGGAACACGGCCGAGACACTGGCTCGACCCAATGTCGCGCTTCCGTGATGCTTGACGATCGCGTCAGCGACGTATCGGCAGCGATAGCCACGCAGCCGGGCTCGGTACGACAGATCCACATCCTCGTGCGACGCGAAGAAATCTTCGTCGAATCCTCCCAGCTCCTCGAACACCCGCCTGGAGATGAGACAGGCAGCGCCGCACACGCCAAACACTTCCCGGGAGACGGTGGCAGCGTCGACCGGCGCACCGTGATGGCGCTTATATGCGCCTCCGGCGCGGAATAATCCGTCGCCCGCGCTGTCGATTACTGACGAATCGTGCATGTACACGATCCGCGACGTCGCCAGCAGAAAATGCGCGCGCACGTCGATGCCATTGCGGAGCGCTCGAAGCCAGGTGGAGTCCGGAATCGTGTCGTTATTCAGGAAGGCCAGAAATTCGCAGCGCGCCTCGTGTGCGCCCGCGTTATTGCCGCCGGCAAAACCCCGGTTCTCGCCCAGCGCGACGACGCGTACCTGCGGAAACCTGGTGCGAACGAAATCGACGGTCCCATCGGAGGAGCCGTTGTCGACCAGAATGATCTCCGCAGCAATGCCGGATTGGGTGACAACGGCTTCAAGACAGCCTTCGAGGTACTGCCGGCCGTTCCACGTCACGATGATGACAGAGACCTCAGGCGGCACGGCGATACGCATCCAGCGTCAATGTTGCCGTGCGGCGCCAGGTGAACTCCGCAGCCCTGCTCAGACCGGCCGAGCGCATTCGCGCGCGCCTGTGCTCGTCGTTGACGACGTCGACGATCGCCTGCGTCCAGGCTTGACGATCGAGCGGATCCAGCAGCAGCCCTGCGTCGCCGACGACTTCGGGAATGGCTGCGGCGCTCGAGGCAATCACCGGCGTGCCACTGCTCATCGCCTCGAGCAGCGGCAGTCCGAAGCCTTCATAGAGAGAAGGATAGACAAAGGCAATCGAATCCCGGTACAGCGCCCTCAATTGTTGTTCGCCGACCGAACCGAGGTAAACGACGGCATCAGCCGCTCCGCTGCGCGTCGCGAGAAGCCGCAAACCTTCGGCGATCCCGAGGTCGACCCCGACGAGAACCAGAGACAGGGCGGGAAGGGCACCGAAATGGCGCCTCGCGGCGAGCAACGCCTCCACGAGCATGGCCAGATTGCGCCGTTCGTGGAGATCGCCGACATGCAGCAGGTACGGTGTGGCGACAGCCGGCGGGAGATCGATCGCTGCCTCCGGTTCGCCTGGGGCAAACGCCTCGTCGACGCCGAGCGGTGTGACCGTAATCCGTTCTGGCGTAATGCGGTAGGCTCCGGCGATTTCCGCCGCCGAGAAACGCGAGACCGTCAGGATGTGCGTGGCGCCCTGGGCGCTGCGTCGGTAAAACGCGCGGCGCAGCCAATCTCGGCGGTACGGGTACCACTCGGGGTGCAGTTCGTAGCTGACGTCGTGAACGGTGACCACGACCGGCACGGGCGACCACCAGGGCGCCGTGTACGAGGGGGCATGAATGATATCGACAGCCGCGCGCCGGGCCGCACGCGGCAAGCCTACCAGCGTCCAGCCGAGATTCGTCGGGGGATGGGGCGGTTCGGCGACGTGGCCGACGCCGGGGGGGATGGCACTCGAGTCGCAGCCTCCAAGCGCCACGAGCTCGAGCGGCTCGCCGAGCGCAAGCAGGGCGCGCGTCAGTCCAGAAACGTATCTGCGTATTCCGGCCGCCGGTGACGCAAACGTGCGACCGTCGATGCCAACACGGAGCGTTCGCAATTCACAATTCAACATTCAAGATGCAAACAGTTTGCATATTGCATGTTGCATTGTGAATTACTGGATCTCCATGTGCAGACGTCGAACCGGTCGCGCCATGCTCGCGCAGACCTCGCGGATTTTGTACTCCACATTGCCATTGATCGAGGGACTGCTCAGAATCACCTCGTCGATTGCATATCTCCGCATCGTAGACTCGAGGTGATCCAGGCTTCCGCGCACCGGCACGCCCATGATCCAGCGACGGGCCTTCATCGGATCGTCATCGATGAACGCAATTGGATTCATGTTCCACTTTCGGTTGGCGCGCATCTCGCGCACGAGCGTCTGGCCGAATGCCCCGGCGCCGTAGACGAGAACACGACGGCTGCGCTTGCTTCGCGTCGCGGCGACGAGATTCATGGCGCGGAACGATGCCCGCGTGGCTGTCACCGCGATGCCGAGCAGGAGCGCATCCAGGACGAAGACAGCCCTGGAGAACCCTACGAGTCGATAGAAGTACGCCACCGTCAGCACGGACAGCAGCGATCCAAGTCCCACGCCGCGCAGTACGGCGGCGACATCGCGGAGGCCGAAGGTGTCCCATGACCGCTGATACAGTCCGGACGCGTACAGCGCGGCCAGTTTGCAGCCAAGGACCACCGGCAATGACGCCGTGAAGTACGGCAGGAAGTTGTCGAGCCCTTCGCCTTCGAAGCGGAGGCGGTACGCGACGTAGTAGCACACCGTGATGAGGACCAGATCGAGGAGCACCTCGGCGGCGTGCCACCGGAACGCCAGGTCCTTCAGGAATGGCGCGAATGAAGACTTCTGCAGCGCAATGAAGTCCTCTGCGTTGTACGCGGGCACCCGTGCGAGATAGATGCCGACGAGAACGAGCAGCACGCCGAACGCGGCGACCAGCGGCAGCATCGGCTCCGCGCCGCCACTGCTCATCAGCACCCACGCCGTGCCGCCTCCGGCCATCCCAAGCAGATACAGGGTTCGGACGGCGCTGCGTTCCGAGAATCCAAGCGAAACGAGGCGATGCGACACATGGTCGGTGCCGCCCTTCGTGGCCCTGCGACCGGCGAGGCGCCTGAGCGCGAGGACGAACCCTGTGTCGAACAGCGGCACGATCAGAACCAGGACGACGATGACCGCCGGATTGATGAACGCGAGCGGCGCGTTGTAGATGGGCACCAGCGACGTCGCGCCGAGCACGCCGCCTATGAAGAGACTGCCGCAGTCGCCCATGAACAGGCGGGCCCGGCTCCGGTTCCAGTACAGAAAGCCAAAAAGCGCTCCCGCGAGCGCTGTCAGCAGCACGACGAGCGCCACACCCAGCGAATCGGCCAGGAGCATGGCGAGAACGCCCGCGGCGATCAGGCCGACACCCGCCGCCAGGCCGTCCATGTTGTCGAGGAGGTTCACGGCGTGGCAGATGCCCGCAAACCAGACCACCGCGACGAGCGTGTATGCAGAAGGCAGCGCCCCCTCGACATCGGAACCCGCTAGCGCGAACACGAGAAACGCGCCAATCGCGAGGGACGCGACGAGCTTGGCGACGGGCGACAACTGCAGTCGGTCGTCGAGGACGCCGACGACGAACATGGCAAGCGCGCCCAACGGAACGGGAATCCAATCGAGCAGCGGGCCGGCAAGATCGGCGCGGAATGCAAGGCCTGCAAAGGCGACCACCGTCGCCGCCGCAATCGCAATGCCACCCATGGTGGGCGTGGGAGCGGTGTGCCACCGGTCGGCGCGCGGCGGAACGACAGCGCCGCCCGCCGCCGCAACCCGGCGGACGACTGCGCCCCCCGCCAGGCTGCATGCCGTCGCGACGACGAACACCGCCACCAGCAGCGTCAGCACGACGGTCCCCGCTTAACCGCCTGCCGCACGCGCCAGCTCCGCAGGCTTCTCACCGGCGTGCATCACGAATGGTCGCCTCCCGAGAATTCCGTCGCAGATTGTATCCAGGCCTTCCGACGTCCCAGGGAGCAGCTGCTGGAGCCGGTCGAGTTTGAGCCCGTAGATGGGATACCCCGCCTTCGGGTCGATGAACGCGAGAGGGATCATGCGGTTGAAGAAGAAGTGATACGCATATTGCCGCGCGCGCGCGAGCTGCCCGGCGCCAAGGCGTTCCTTGAACGGCAATTCCGACAGAATCCGGAAGTACTCGGCCGGCGAGCTGGCGTCCCGCGTAAGTCCTTTGCTCCGAATCCAGGCCTCCCCGGCGACGATCACTGGCAGACCAGCACTCGTCAGCTCCACTCCCATCTTGGTGCCGTAGATGATGGCGGCATTGCAGAGCGACATCAACGCGTACGTGCTCATGTCGCTTTCGGGCGGAACGACCGTGATGTTCGGCGCGAGCTCGGGAAGCGACTTACCGAGCTCACCAAGAATGGGCTGACGCGAGGGTGGAAACCCGCTGATCTCGGCGGGATGCACTCGGATGAGCAGCTGCAGATCGGGCCTGGTTGCAAAATACCGGCACGTCTGGACGAGCCATTCGAGCATGTTCGGGAACGCATTTGCCGGATAGTGCAGCTGAGCGTCCCACGTCACGTTCGTGAGCAGTCCGACGATCGGCTTCGAGCGGTCCAGCCCAAGTCGTCGAGCGATGTCGTCCGCGTCCTGCCGCCGCGGACGGTGAAACACAATCCAGTCGAACAGCCCTTCACGGCGACTTGCCAGATACTTCGTCAGCTCGCGGTCCTGGGAAGGCGTCAGTGCTGCGCTCTCCCAGTGACCGCGCGGTTCGCTCATCAGCGTGTGGTGGTACGTATCATCGTGACTGAAGATGAACCGGCGCTTTCGGTAGGCCACGTTCCACGTGACGACGTGAACGCCCTCAGCTCTTGCGACTTCGCCGACAATGCCCCACGGTACGTAGATACCGTGAGTGAATACAGCCGAAGAGAACCCCACAGCGCGAATCAATCGTCGCGATGCATGAGCAGTGAGGAGCGCAGCCTCTAAATATCTGCGCAACACCGGTTCCGCCGCCGGTTCGTGTTCCAGCGAGCCGGTCGCAAAAAACCGGAGCGCGCCGGCGTATGCGTGCTCGCCGATTGCCATGCCGTCGAGCGTGAACGCCTCGATCTGCTCGGAGGGCAGCGTGCTCGCAATCCGACGCGCCGCGTCGCGGTCGTCCGGGGTCAGCCATTCGGAATAACGGTGAACCTTCAGCCCCAGTCGCGCGTACACCCGTTCGGCCGGCCACGCACAATCCCGACACAGATCACGGCTGGGCCCGTACGTCACGAACTTCGAGACGCTCGGATACAGCGAGGCTTCACATTCGGCACACGCCGTCATGACGCCGTCACACAGGAGAGCGTGCACGTCGGCGCCTCGGAACGTGAGCGCAGCCGCCAGCGCGCTCTCGAGCGTCATCGCGTGCGCATACGAGCCGATCGCCGTCGCAAGCAGCACGCGCGGACCGCCTTGCGCGGCATCTCGCGCCGACTGCCACAGAGGCGTATCGGCCGAGAGCGCCGGCTGCCAGTCCGGATACGCCTCGAACCTGGCGTGGTACCACCGCCGGGCAAGACGCGTGGCGCGCCACAGCGCCGGAAACCTTCGAATGGCGTGCTTCATGCTGAAGCGGACCGCCTGCCCGTCGCAGCCGGACGTGAGCTGGCGCCTTCGATGAGCGCCATGAAGTCGTCTGGGGGCGGCAGCTCGTTGAACGCACGCCATGGACGGTGGGGTTGCAGTTCCTCGAGGGAGTAGCCGCCAGTTGCCACCGCAATCGTGCGCGCGCCGATCGCTGTCGCACACGCGATGTCATGGGGTGTATCGCCCACGACGAAGACAGCGCTCTCCGTCACGGGCCCTGCCTGCCTGGCCAATTCCAGGGCACGACGGGCAATGATCGATCGATCGGCGGCGTCTTCGGCGAACGCGCCGTCGGGGAAGAACTCCATCAGGCCGTAGTACGTCAATTTCGCGCGAGCGCCGCCGCGGGTGTTCCCGGTCAATAAGTACGATCTGACACCGGGACTCTCGCGTAAGGTTTCCAGGATCTCGCGCACGTTCGGGAACACGTAGCCGTTCTTGAGGGGCAGACTCGCGGGAAGCAGCTCCTCGTAACGCCGCACCAAGCGTTCGATCAAGTCGGGCTCAGGACTGAGGCCGAGCGTCTCGAACGTCTGCACGGCAATCTGATAGTCCGTCAGCCCTGCCGTCCGGACCTCAGTTCTCAGATCGAATTCGCGACCAGTCAGCTCCCGCACCGAGTCGTTCCACGCGAACATTCCGGCGCGGCCCGTGGTGATCAGCGTGCCGTCGATGTCCCAGAACAGGACGGTCATGCAATCTGCGACACGACGTGGTGCCGCCGCTTCTCAACCAGCGACCGAAAGACCTTCGCAAGCGACGTGACGTCAAGGCCATGGTACGCAAGCACTTCGTCGTTGGTGCCGCATTCCGGCAACTCGGCAACTCCAATCGCCGATACCGTGACGGTGGGCTCCCGCTCGAGCGCAGCAATTGCGGCAGCGATCATCTCGCCCTGTCCACCACGAGTGTAGTGATTATCCAGCGTCACAACGACGCTGGTCGTCCCGATCGCCTCGCGAAGCCATGCTGGATCGACGCGATTCAGCCACGGCAGATTGATCAACCGCGTACTCACGCCGGCTGTCCGCTCGATTTCCTCAGCGGCGTGCCACGCGTTCGAGAGCAGCCATGGCCCGTAGCCGAACACCACGACATCCCGACCCTCGCGTACGACCCATCCCTTCCCGGGCTGGACCGGCTGCCCGGCGGGGTAGCCGAACGGGACTGGCCATTTCACCGAGACGAGCCGCAGGTACGCGCTTTCAGCGGCGGCGTGCACGAAGTAATCGAAGAGCGCGCGGACCTCCGCTTCCACTGCCGGCTCGGCCATCAGGAGGTTGGGAACGGAGCCGAGCGCTGCGATGTCGCGAACCGACTGGTGCGAATGGCCGGGGCCACCCGGCAGCAGGCCTGCCAGCGAGCCGACGTAAATCACTTTCGACCCTTCACTGCACTGGTTGTAGATCTGCTCGTTCGGCCGCGCGGAGAGGAAACATGCAAACGAATGTGCGACGGGCAACAGGCGCCGGCGTGCAATCCCGCAGGCCATCGACACCATGTCCTGCTCGGCGATTCCGCATTCGACGAACCGTTCAGGGTACTTCGCGGCGAACGGAACGAGGCCGCAGTCCTTGACGAGATCCGCGTCCAGCACGACGAGATGCGAATGACGATCGGCTTGGTCGACGAGCGCATCTCTGTATGCAGCAATCAGATTCTCGCTGACGCGCGGTTCACGACGGGCGGGCCGGCGCCCGGTCCTGGTGACAAGCGTGCCGAGCCCAGCGGCCTCGAACAACTGCGTGGCGCGCGAGAGCAACTCCTTCGCGCCACGGGCGTACTCGTCCTCGGTCGGCGCGCCGGAATGGTACGCGTAGAGCGTGCCAGCCTCCATCGCTGGCCCTTCCATGAACGAGATGCCCTTGCCCTTGACGGTGTCGGCAATGAGCGCCTTCGGTCGATCGGTGATCGGATCCAAGCCGCGCAAGGTCGACTCGAGCGCGCCGACATCATGTCCGTCGCACCGTGCCACGTGCCAGCCAAACGCCCGAAGCTTCGACTCGAGATTTCCCAGATCGTTGACCTCCGCGACCCACGTGTCCGACTGAATCTTGTTGTGGTCGACGATCGCCAGGATCTCGCCCAGGTGTGCCTGGGACGCGGATGCGAGCGATTCCCAGAACTGTCCTTCCTGCAGCTCACCGTCGCCGGTCAGCACGAATATGCGACGTGGATGACCGGTCAGTCGATTGGCCAGCGCCATCCCCTTTGCCTTCGAGATCCCCATTCCGAGCGAGCCGGTATTCGCCTGGATGTAGGGTGTCTCAACGTGCGGATGGCCAGGCAGCCCGCCCAGTCGTCGAAGGCCGTCGAGCTTCTCCTCGGGCAGCAGTCCGAGTCCAATCAGTACGGCGTAGAGTGCCGGCGCGTCGTGCCCCTTGGACGAAAAAAAGATGTCACAGGTGGCCGGTCCCTTGTCGAGATCGCGGATCTCGTTCAGAAACAGCCAGCTGATGATCTCGAGCGAGCTGAAGCTCGTGCCGATGTGGCCCGACCATGCGCGGGCGATCATGTAAAAGACATTGATCCGGGCCAGGGCCGCAAACAGCTCTGCCCTTGCGCGCGCGGGCATCTTCCGGTCCAGCACGCGGCGGAACTCGGACGCCGGGATACAGACCAGCTCGTCGCTGGCTACCTGATCGAGTTGCTGTTCGCCCACTGTCCCTCGTATGGAATTTGCGGAACCGCCGGCAACGACACCTCGCCGTCGGCAATCAGCCGCTCGGCCACCATCCAGTCGACCCGGTCGTTGATGTCGAACCCTTCGCGTTCGTCAGTGAAAAACGGCACGAGCACTTCGCCGGCAATCGTCCGCTGCTCGAACACGACTCGCGTCCACGCGATTTCAAGCGACGCGTTTTGCACGTACACCGGCGGAAGCGCCTGATACGGCGTGCTGTGCCAGGGATGGTCGGTGGGCCCGCCTGACATGAGCGGCGACATCCGATCGCCGTTCACCACCCACATCTTGCCCGGATGCTGGCCGCATTTCTCCACCGCGCGCAACGAATCGACACCATTCTGCGCAACGAACCGCGCCCACGCGCGCCGGATCGTATCGGCAGTGCGGAAGGGACTGCTCGGCCGCAGCAGGCTGAAGCAATCCCACGTCCGGCCGCGCCGTTCGAGCTCGGTCAGCGTATGCTCCACCCACTCGATATCCGGCGACGTGTCGCCCGCAAGCTGCGGCGGGCGCAGAAAGGGGACCTCGGCGCCGTAATGCCGTGCGATCGCGCCGGTTTCCTCGGAGTCGGTCGAGACGATGACCGATTCGAACACGCTGCTTTCGATCGCCGACGCAATCGTGTACGCAATCACGGGATGGGGTCCCAGCCGCCGGATGTTCTTGGCCGGTACCCGCTTGGAACCGTGTCGTGCGGGGATCAGCGCGACGACGGAGGGCATCAGACCTGGTTGGGGTTGTGATTGATATAGACCGTTTTGAGGTCCGAGTACACGTCGAGCGCCTGCGTCCCGGCCTCTCGCCAGCCATTCCCGGATTGGCGCAGGCCGCCGAACGGCATGTGCGGCTCGCTGCCGTAAGTCCCGCCGTTCACAATCGCGACGCCGGACTGAATGCGTCCGATAAATGCCATCGCGCGGTTGAGGTTCTGCGTGTGAATCGAGGCCGTCAGCCCGAACGGCGAGTCGTTGGCAAGAGTCACGGCTTCCTCGAAATCCCTGACGCGATAGAGACACGTAATCGGGCCGAACAGCTCCGTTCGGGAAATCTCGTCGTTTGGCCCGACATGCTCGATGAGCGTCGGGGCGACGAAATATCCATCGCCGTACTTCTCGCCGGTCAGGCGATGACCGCCGGTCAGGACGACGGCGCCGGCGGCGCTGGCGCGCTCGACGGCCGCCAGCATGCCCTTCATCTGGGTCTCGTTGATCACCGGCCCGTAGTCGTCGCTGTCGTCCGTTCCAACTTTCAGCTTCTTCGTCGCCTCGACGAGCATCTGCTTGAACGCGTCGTACACCGCGTCGAACACGATGATGCGGCTGCCTGCGGCACACCGCTGTCCGGCATTGCTGAACGCCGAACCGAGCGTCCACGTGACGGCGTTCCGGAGGTCCGCGTCGTCGCAGACGATGAGTGGATTCTTCCCGCCAAGCTCGAGACAGGTTTTTGCCAGCCGACGACCGGCGGTCTCGGCAATCCAACGACCAACCTCGCATGAGCCAGTGAAGCTCACCACGGCGACATCGGGATGTTCGACGAGCGGCGCACCTGCCTCCTCGCCAAAGCCGTGCAACGTCGCGTAGACACCATCGGGCACACCCGCTTCTCGAGCCAGCACGCCGAATGCCCATGCAGACAGCGGCGTGTCCTCCGCCGCTTTCAGGATGGCTGCGTTGCCACACAACAGCGCGGGAAACGCCTTCCACGCCACGTTGGCGATGGGTGTGTTCGCCGCGATGATGAGACCCGCCACGCCGAGCGGCTGCCGCACGACCATTGCCGCCTTGTTGGCCACCGCGCTCGTCGTCGTCTGGCCGTAGAAGCGACGGCCCTCGCCAGCGACAAAAAATCCCATTTCGATAGCGGCGTCGGTCTCACCGAGCGCGTCCTTGCGCGACTTCCCTGTTTCCCGCGCAACCAGATGCGCGATGGCCGTCCTGTGCTCGCGCATGAGCAGCGCCAGCTGGCGAAGAATGTCGCCGCGCCTGACAACCGTCGTCGCCGCCCACGCAGGCTGAGCCTTCAGCGCCAGTTGCACGGCTTGACGCACGTCAGCGGCGCTGGACCTCGCCACTTCGCAGACGACGCGTCCGGTCGCCGGATCGATCTTCTGAAACGTGCGGCCGTCGAGCACTGGCACGTCCTGACCGCCCACGTGATTGGGAATCACAGATGGGATCGGCGTCAGATCGATGCGTGCCGCGCCTGTCGCAAGGGATACGCTCATCTCACGATGCCGTCGCGCCTCGGTGTGACCCTATTCTGAGGTTTCACCACGCCGTAAACCCGCCGTCCACCCGCAACTCGTGCCCTGTCACGTACGAGGAAGCACGCGAGGCGAGGAACAGCAGCGGTCCCCTGAGGTCGTCGGGCTGGGCCATGCGACCGAGCGGAACGCGCGCGGAGTACTTGGTCCGGAATTGTTCATCCTGCCCCGCCAGAACGCCTCCGGGGGACAACGCGTTCACGCGCACGCCGCGGGGGCCCCACAGCGTGGCGAAGTACTTCGTCATGTTCACCACGGCCGCCTTGGACGCGCCGTACGCGGGCGACTTCAGAAACGGAAGCTCCCCCGCCAGATGCTCGTAAAACCGCTGATCGGGCGACACCGTCGCGTACAACGACCCGATGTTGATGACCGAGCCGTTTCCGCGAGCGGCCATCGTCGCTCCGATGACCTGCGTCACCTGAAACGTCCCGAGCAGATTCACCTCGACCATGCGTCGAAACTGATCGATCGGCAAGTTATCGATCCGCGACCGGTTGCCGCCGGAATCCGGCGGCTGATCGACACCCGCGTTGTTCACGAGAATCGCCGGCTCCCCCATCTCACCGGAGATGCGGCCGGCCGCGGCATCAATAGACCGGCGGTCGGTGACGTCGCAGTCGATGCGGCGCAATCGCGTGCCTTCCCGGTCGGCCAGCGACGTGTACGCAGCCGACGCCGGCGCATCTGCCAGCTCCAGCGCGGCCACGCGGGCGCCGGCATCGAGGAGCGCCGCGATCCAGACCGGCCCCAGCTTGCCGCACGCGCCGGTCACGACGGCGACTTGATTGTCGAGTCGGAAGATCCCTTCGCTCACGAGCGCGCGAGCTCGGCGCTCGGCTTGCTCAGCACCTCGAACGAGAGGAAGTCGTCCTCATAAAGCGCCCTGAGCGTGACGCGTCCGATGACTTTCTCAAGTTCGTAGGGGGGAATCCCTCCACCCGGCGACTTCATGACGATGTCGTCGGGCCCGAGCACGTGGCCGGCGGGAAGGTCGCGAACGACGACAAGACTCTTACCCATCTTGACGATTGGCGTCTTCTCGCTGTCGTAGATTTTCTTGAACCCGTCGCCCAGAGCCTTGTGCGTGCGCTGGAGGTCGCGAACCATCTTGCGCAAGCCGACCGGCTCGAGTGAAAACGCATGGTCCGTCCCCTTCATGGCGCGGTTCAGGGTGAAGTGCTTCTCGACAATCCGCGCGCCCAGTACGTACGCCGCCACAGGCATCGCAATGCCGTTATCGTGACCGGAGTAGCCAATCACGGCGCCGGGAAACCGCTCGCGGTACTGGTCGATCACGCGCAGGTCGAGCTCCTCGAACGCCGCCGGGTATCCGGCGGTGCACTGCAGAATGCCCACCTGGGGGTTGATTTCCATCAGCGTGTCGTACGCCCGCTGTACGTCGTCGATGAGCGCACCGCCCGTGGAGATGACGATGGGCTTTCCAAATCGCGCCACATGCTCGAGCAACGGAATGCTCTTGACGTCTCCGGAGGCAATCTTGAAGGCGGGGACGTCGAGGGCGGCCAGAAAATCGGCGCTGGCGACGTCGAACGCCGTGGCGAAAAAATCGATGTCGAGCTCACGCGCGTAGCGCTGGAGCTCCGTGTACTCCTTCGACCCGAACTCGAGAAACTCGCGATGCTCGCCATACGTGGATCCAAAACTGTTTTCGTTGTCGTATGGCTTGTTGAACGCCGCGCGGGTGTAGAGGCCGTGATTATCGCGTTTTTGGAGCTTCACCGCGTGAGCGCCGGCGAGCTTGGCCTCGCGGAACAGCTCGCGCGCCTTCTCGAGGCTTCCCTGATGGTTGTGCCCGATCTCGGCAATGACGTAACACGGCGTGTGGTCGCCGATCTCGTGGATGCCGATCTTCAGTGTGCCAGCCACATCACACGCTCCCTAGGTTCGCACGACAGGACGAAGCTGCGCGACCAGCTGGTCCCACCCGTAATGTGCATGCGCGACTTCGCGCGCCGCCCGGCCGACCTTGGCCGCCTCTTCGAAGTCCGGGAGTCGGTCGCAGCGATTGATGTCGATGATGTTGCCCATGTGGACGAGACCATCCGGCGAGTCTTCATCGAGGTTCGTGATCACGGCGCACCCGCATTCCATCGCCGCGTTCACGCTGGTGTTGTTCGCGCGCAGTCCTTTTTCGAAGAACGCTGCCAGAAACGTGCAGTCGACCAGGTGGTTGAACACCGCGGTGTCGGACAGGTATCCCATGAAATACACCTGCCCGTTGAAGATCGATTGCAGTTCCTCGAATCGCACGACGAACGAGTCGTCGAAGCTGGTGTTCTCGTGCAAGGCGGTCGACACATACACGGAGTAACTGCGGCCCGTCGCTTCGAGCAGATCGCGCAAGCGGCGGTAGAGCGGCACACGAATCTTGTGGGCCATCCCGAAGGTGAAGACGGACAGCTCCGTCCGCTGAAAACGCTGCGGATTCAGCAGTGTCCCCGGACAGAACAACTCGACAATGTCGGGACGGGCAGGCGAAAGAGTGCGCGACAGCTCGCGATTGCCGCAGTAGACGCGCGCCGCGGCCAACAACAGCCGCGATTCGACGCCGGTGCCGTCGAACGCGTGCAGAAACAGCTCGAACTGCCCCACGTGTGCGGCGACCCATTCATCGAGGGCGAGGACGTCCGCCGAGGTGAACTCCGAGAGCTTGAGGGAGAGCAGCGGCCGCTCGTGCTTGGCGAGATCCTCGGTTCCGATGCCTACAACGGGCAGGCCCAGATGGTGGGCCAAGAGCCTGTTGAATTTTGCGATACCGCACGTCCACGGGTTGAGGTGGTATCCGGCGATACAGTCGATCATCGGGCCTCAGGGTTCAGGCCTCGGGCCACAGCGACTCGAAGGCACTCGAAAATCAGGGAGCGGTTATTGTACCGCACGTTATACGGCCGTTAGCTGCGGCGCAGCCACCTCGGCGCTACGCTTCGAAGGCGACGCTGGCCGTCAATCCCGCCCTCAGCACACCTGCAACCGTTTCGATCTGGGTCGACGTGATCTCCGGGAACACCGGGATCGACAGGATCTCCTGCGCCACCGTCTCGGCAACGGGAAAGTCGCCGGCGTTGTATCCGAGGTCGCGATAGGCATGCTGCAGATGCACGGGAATCGGGTAATGGACGGCGGTCTGAATCTGGTTGTCGGTGAGGCGTGCGCGCCAGGCATCCCGCTGGTGCAGGCGGACCGAGTATGCGTGATACACGTGGCGAGCCCCCTGGCGTTCGCGCGGTGTCCGGACATCCGTAGCGGACAGAAGCCGACCGTACGTCCTGGCGTGGCCGCGACGCGCATCGATCCATCGTTCCAGGTACTTCAGCTTCACGCCAAGAATCGCACCCTGGATACCGTCCATCCGATAGTTGAACCCTCTGATCGAATGTTCGTACCGCCGCGTCTCTCCCCAGGAACGAAGCAGCTTCATTGTGTCGGCGTATGTGGAGTTGCTGGTGACCGCCGCGCCGCCCTCGCCGAATGCGCCCAGGTTCTTCGTGGGATAAAAACTGAAGCAACCGATGTCACCGAGTGAGCCGGCGCGCCGACCCTCGTATTCGGCGCCGTGCGCCTGGCATGCATCCTCGATGACGACAAGACGATGACGTCGAGCAATGTCGACGATGGCGTGCATGTCGGCCGGCTGCCCGAAGAGGTGTACTGGCACGACCGCTCTCGTCCGCGGCGTGATCGCGCGTTCGAGCGCCGACGGATCCATCGTGTAGTCGTCCGGATCGATGTCGACGAACACCGGCTTCGCGCCCGCGTACTCAATGGCTGCAACGGTCGCGACGAAAGTAAACGGCACCGTAACGACTTCGTCACCGGGACGAACGCCTGCCGCCAGCAGCGCAACGTGCAGGGCGCTCGTTCCCGAATTGACCGCGACAGCGTGCCGTGTGCCGCAGTACACGGCAAAGTCGCGCTCGAAGGATTCGACAGCCGGCCCGAGCACGTACTTCCCATCGCGGAGAACGCCTTCGATGGCCGCGTCTATTTCCGGCTTCAACAACCGGTACTCGGTCGCCAGATCGACGAGCGGAATCATGGCGCCACAGCCGCCTTCTCGAGCACGAGCACGCGTCCCTTGTTGCCCCAGTCCATTCGCGCCTCGAGGTCTGAGCGCGACCGGCATCCCTCGAGCACGAACATCAGGCGCAGCATGTCCTTGTTCAGCAGCGTGATGTGCGTCGGATCGACCTCGAACTGCGTCGTGAAATCCAGCAGGCTCGACGGGCTCGGATGAAACCTGGTGGTCACGTAGATGTATCGCGACGTGAGTCGAACCATGTTCGCCACCGCCTGCTTCACCTTCAGGACGGTGAGGTGCTCGAGCACCTCGCGGCAGATGACTAGGTCGTATGAACCCGCCGGCTTCAGGGTCGGATCGGTGACGTCGCCGACCGTAATCCGGTCGCGCACCTGCGGCGTCGCCAGCTCTTTGCTGCTCGAGGCAAAATCGATCCCCTCGACATCGATGTCGAGCTCCCACAACAAGTGCATCAGGGCGCCTGGGCCACACCCGAGGTCGAGCGCTTTTTTCGGCTCGAAGACTTCCTTGATGAGGAACGGATTCTTCGCCTCGATCGCACGGCGCGTTTCGAGGTTGTAGTTATTGCCGGCATCCCGCCAGTCGCCTGTGAAGTAGTCCGTGTCATAGTGCCCGGCGCCAACCGGGCGCTGCGCGACGACACGCGCCTCGAACTCGCTGATGTTCATCGTGTGTTTTGTTTCTGCGTGAGGAACTGCTCGAGAATGCGGCTCGACGAGTCGAGCACCGTATCCAGGTAGACGACGCCGATCCCGTGCTCGGCGCAGATGCGTACCTGTTCGGCGGGGAGACACCCTTCCCAATCCTTCCCTTTTACGTAGTACTTCGGACGCAGCTCTCGAAGGATCGTTTCGGTGTCGAAACGGTTGACATGCGTGTAGGCGATGTACCGGATGGCGTCGACAATGGCGGCCCGCTGGTCCTCCGGCAACAGCGGCGGGTGTTTGGTGCTAACGTACTCATCCGAAGCTACATTGCACAGCAGCGGCACGTTCACCGCGGCGGCCGCGGCGCGGAAGTATTCGATATGCCCACGGTGCAGCGGATCGAATGCACCGTCGACCATGGCGACTCTCTGCCGGTACTCCTGAAGCTGATCGAATTCGACGATCATCGGCTTGGAGACGGGGCTGGTGGAGCGAAACACGGAAGCCCGAGAGGCTCGTACCGCCCGCTCGCGGTTAGATCCGCCTGTACGAGGACCCTGAGTCGCACCGATCCGCCGACATCGATCTCGCCAGCGTCGGTGTATCGGTCTCGCAGGTACGCGTCCACCTCTTCGAACACGCTCCGGTATTCCTCTTCGTACGTAGAACGGCTCTCCGTCAAGACGATTGGCGTGCGCGCCTGCTTGAGGCGTGCAACGATCCGCGCTTCGTCGCCCCCTTCACTGTAATAGAGCGGCAAGAGCCAGGCGTGACCACCCGCGAAGGCCCGACCGGCGAAGTAGTAGAGCTCGGGATACACGCCCAGGACGAACAATCGGTCCTCCGGCTGGGTACAGGCCCGAACGTATCCTGCAATCTTCAACAGACGCGGCTGTTCGTCGTCCTCGGCGTAGGCGCTTGGGTGCATCCCCAGCGCGCGCCACACTGCCCCGGCACGTTCGGCCACGGCAGACGGCCCACTCGTGAATCCGGTGTCCCGCAGAGTGCGAGAGGCATGCGCCAGTCCGTTGACGCTGAGGGCCGTCAGGCCCAGGCCGATGACGGCGCCTGCCCACAGACACGCTCGAGCGACACGATGCGGTGCAAGCAGGCGCGCGTCCCGGCCGACGGCGTTCGAAATCAGCCATGCCACGAGGATGGCGGATGTGACACCGACGTCCGGAATCCTGATGTTCGTGCTGCCACGGCTCATGAATCCGACGGTCAGCATTGCGGCAAGAACGATGAGTGGTGCGAGATGTGCGACCGAGGACATCGTTCGAGTCGAGCTTGCGGCCTTTCGAAGCCTCAAGAGCACTCCCGCGGCGATGAACGGGAGGCTCAGGAACGTGTAGTAAAGAAACGCAGTTGCGTTCTCGGCCGTATCGAGCTGCGTCTCGAGCCGCACCGGATTTGCCGCCGCAACTACGAAGTTCGATCGATCGATGCCCAACGTGTCTTCTACGAGCGGATCTCGGACGAGCGATTCGATATTCGACGGCGACACATCGTGGAGCCGATATCTCCACGTCATCCCCTCCACCGCGGTTCCGCCAAACAGACCGTATGTGTCCTCGCGATCGCGTCTTTGCTCCTCAGAGGCCGTCCGCCACCGCACGTTGATTTCGGCGGCATCTCGAGCGCGGCCGTTAATCGCGAACAACGGTCTGGAGGGATCGTAGGAAAAGCGCGGGAACGAAAAGCTCGTGCGCTGTGCATCGCGCTGCGCGTAGACCAGTGCCAGACGGAAGTACTCGCCGACTCCACCATTCAATGCCAGAAACAACAGAAAAGGCCCTACGAAGATGGCTGTGGCGGCACCGAGCCACGCTAATGCGGGAAGAGCGTCGCGAATCGACGTACCGTGCACGACCGCGACGGTCATGGCGCCGAGTACGCCGAGATACACGAGGTGGTCGTGTCTGAACAGGAATCCTACTCCGACAATCGCACCGAGCGCGGCGAGGCGAACGCGGCTCGGCCTGTCGATGTAGGCCCACGCCAGCGCAACGCCGGCGGCATACAGCACCAGCTTGGGATAGTTGTAGTGCCGCGGTTCGAGCGCGATGTGAATCGCGACGGCAAGGAGCGCCGCAAGCAACGACCCCGCCGCTCGCCGCGCCAGCAGGAAAGTGAGCACGGCAGCCACCGACAGCATCCCAATGGTCAGGAGCGCTTGCGATCGAAGGTTGTAACCGCCGAGCCCCTGGGCAGCCGCCGAGAAGTAGTCGGTCAGCAACCATCCGGGGTCGTTGAAGTCGCGAAATGGCACCTCCCCCGCCTGAATCTGCCGTGCTCGGGCCAGGTAGCCAAACTCGTCATTGCTGAAGCCGCCTAACGAACCACCCAGCGAACCGAAGCGATAGAAGAACGTCGTCAGGAAGACACCGCAGCACAGTATCGCGTCGGTAGCCGCGCGACGGACGTCCGAAATCACCGCGCGGCGGTCCCTTGCACGAGAAGCCCTTTGTCCTGAAGTTCCTGGAGCGCGCGGTCGAAGAAATCTTCGGCGACGCCGGGTGTTGCCCTCGCCCATTCGATGAGCTCGATGAAGCCTTGCTCGAGTGTTACCTTGGGCTGGAATCCAAGCGCATCCCGTGCCCGAGTGATGTCTGCCGTGTTGTGGCGGATGTCGAACTTGCGCCCGGTCGACGTTACGTGCGGCTCTATCGACTTGCCAAGAAGGCGCGCAAGCAGTCGCGCAATTTCGAGAATAGTAATCGCTTGTCCAGAACCGATATTGACCGGCAGGTAGTCCGCTCCAGGCGTTTCGATCATCAGCATGAGACATTCGACGACGTCGTGGATCGACACAAAATCGCGAAGCTGTCCCCCGTCCTCGAAAACGACGGGCTGTTTGTCATTGAGTAGACGACTCAACCAGATCGCGGCCACTCCCGCATACGGATTGCTCAGACTCTGGCGCGGGCCGTACACGTTGAAAAACCGAGGCGCAACGGCTGGAATGCCATAGGTCTTGCCAATGAGCAGCACCATTTCTTCCTGGTGGTACTTCGTCATCGAATAGATGTTGTCGCGATAGAGAGGCTTGTCCTCCCGAGTTGGAATCGAAGCGAGGTGCTTCCCGCACCTCGGACAGTGCTGCTCCCAGTCACGTTCCGCCAATTGTTCAGCCGTTCGAATGCCCGGCGCGACCGGTCCACAGGTCGCACACCGATACGCGCCCTCCCCGTACACGCCGATCGAAGATGCCACCAGGACTTTTTCGACGTGGTGCCGCATGTTGACGAGAATGTCGAGGAGAAGCGCCGTGCCGCGGGTGTTGACGTCGACGTACCGGTCGATCTGGTACATGCTCTGCCCCACACTGACGGCCGCTCCGAAATGCACGACGGCGTCTGACGCGAGAACGAGCGGCTCGAACACCGCGCGATCCCGCACGTCGCCAAGGACGTAGCGTGCGCGCGAGTTCGCGTACGATGGCCAGGTGCCGGTCCGATGCACTTGCGGTTCGAGAATGTCGAGTACGGTGACCTCATATCCTCTCAACACCAACCTATCCACAAGGTGCGAACCGATGTAGCCCGCTCCGCCGGTCACAAGAATCGATCGAATGGCCATTCCTGGTTTGTTCTAGGATGCGGTGGCCAGCGCGGCGCCCACGTTGCGCAGCGCCGTGATGTTCAAGGTGGAGAAGCGCGCCGCTCCGCTTCTCCGGTAAGCGTACCTAGCCGCATACAGATGCGCGGTCAGATAACGATCGTCTTCATAAACAGCCAGAGTATCTACACCAAGAAACGGCGCCAGCCACGCGAGCCCTCCGCACGTCCCGACGAACTGCCTGGCACCGGCAACCACACGGGTCTGAACACCCAGGTTGGTTTTCGGATCCAAAGACGGTCGAAGAGTCGTTACGCCCCGGATTCCGTCAAAGGCGTAGTCGCAATGCTCGTCGGTGCTCCATGCGGTGTCGAGTACCACGACGGGTACACGTGCGGCGAGCCGTTCGACGAGGTCACGAAGCAACGCTCTGTTGCGTTCACTATCCGGGAGCGCCGGGCCCGTATAAAACTTCACCGCGACGTATTCGGCCGGCAGGGATAGCTCGCCGGCCGTCCCCGCGATCCGAGGATACCGAAAATCCATGTGACGGAAGAGAAAGTGACGCGATCGATCACCGTACCAGAACGAGCGGAACAGTTGATACATGATGCCCGGGTACCATAGGGCGGCACCCTCCAGACCGAGCCGCTGACAGGCGAGTGTAATCAGATCGCGATCGAATTTGGATGGTGTCACCTGCTTTTGATCGCCGCCGCCCGCACGTGCAGCGACATGCGCGGCAAACGTGGCTGGTTCGACGAGGTCGAAAATCTCAACGTACCGGTCGGCGATGCCCTCATACCACACTGCGGTGCCTCCGCGGGAGAGCGCAACAAGACGTTCGGCGCCGACGGCATGTCGGTCCATCGCCCAGCGAAGAAACGGCAGCCAGTACAACACCTCGTAGCCAACTTCCGATGTCCAGGGTCCAACGATGATGGGACGCGGTTCGGACGTGGCACGGGCGAGCATCCGCTTGATGCGCCGCTCCGTTCGATGCGGCGCAAGAACATGATCGTCGAACCGCCTGACTCGCTTTCCGGCGCGTTCGATCGCCGCCTGTCCGCGCTGCACGCGCGCACGCGCTAGCGCAGGCACCTGCGGAATCGCTTCTCCGTAGCGTATGGCCTTCTTTCCAGCTCGCTGAAGCGCATGAACCGTGGTTCGACCGTGCCGCTGCAGACGTCGAAGGCGCACACCTGCAAGATTCATCACCGCGCGCCAGACATTCGGAATGTGCATCAAGACAGTCGTGCGCCCGCCACCACGGGCGGTGCAGCGATTGCGAGTCCCGCATCGATCATTCCGGTCAAGTCCAGCGGCGAGAACGACCCGCCACCGACGCGTCCATAAACACGGCGAGCGACATGGAGATGGGCGTGTAGGAACGACGCATCCGTGAAGACCGGAACGGTCGGAACACCAAGGAGCGGTGCCAGCCACGCGAGGCTTCCGCACGTCCCGACAAACAGCCGCGCACCGGCGATGACACGTGCCTGCACTGCAAGATTGGTCGAGGCGTCGAAGTGGCCTCTCAGGCTGATGCATCGCTCGCTTCCGCCAAAGGTGTAGTCGGCGTGGTCGTCGATTCCGAGCCCGGTGTCGAGGTGCACGATCGGCAGTCGCTCGCTGATGCTGTCGACGATGGCGCGCAGCTGGGCGCGGACGGCGGGCCGATCAGGGAGTGAACGGGCCGCATAGAACTTCACCGCCGCATATTCCTGCGGCAACGGCACCGGCGAGCCGATGTTCGACGGCGCCATGCGCCCGAAGCGGGTATGACGCTCCACAAAACCAAGCGTTTCGTGGCCGGACCAAAAGGGGGCGAACCACCGAAACATGAGAGATGGATGCAGCACCCGTGTGGACGAGGAAAGGCCAAGCGTTCGCCAAGCCCCATCGACGATTATTCGGTCGAGGTCGGAGAACTCACGTTGCTTCAGGATGCCAGCCGCCGCGCGGGCGCTCAGTTCTGCCGGCTGCACGTGATCGAATACTTCGACGTATCGCGTCGCGATCCCGGCATACCAGCTCGACGTTCCTCCGCGCGACACAGCAACGATCCGCTCGGGAGGAATGCGGTATGCCGCGATGACCCACCTGAGAAATGGAATCCAGTAGAGAACCTCGTAGCCCACCTCCGAACACCACGGACCCACGATGATCGAGTCGGTTGCGCCAACGACCTGTTCGAGGTCCCGCTCGACCTCCCACTGGCGTCGCCAGGTCGTGCACTGCTCACCGATCTGATGGACGTGCGAGCGCCAGCGTGCGAACAACCGTCTCAACGGCCACCTTCCTGGGGCACCTGGATGAGCTCCAACGATCCGGCATCACCGGTGGATCGCAGGACGTCGCGCATCAGATCCAGGTGCCGGGTCGAGAAAGAGCCCGCCTCGCTGTAGTAGCTCACGGCTGGGACGCCGCATAGCGGCGCCAGATACGCAAACCCGCCGTAGGTCCCTACAAAGCGGCGTGCGCCCGCGACGATTGCCGACTGTACGATGAGGTTGCTCTGGGGCGCGAGTAGATGCCGGATCTCGTGCATGGCTGCAACGTCAGACTCACACGGGGCGTGATCGTCGACGGCCACGCCGGTCGAAAGCGAGATCACGGCACCCTCCTCCACCAGCCCTCGGATGGTGTCGTCGACGAATGCGCGGTTCTCAGGCGTGTTCCTGAAACAGTCGTTGAAATAGAACTTGACGGCGGTGTAATCGGCGGGCAGCTCCGCGGCGAGCGATGGAGGACGCATCGGGGTGAAGTGCGCATATTGATGGATCCAGGCTATCGGCCGATGTCCCCACCAGTACGGCGCGAAAAGCCGATACATCGTCGACGGATGGAGCACCACCACGTCGGTCTGTTCGCGCTGGCGTACGACAGCGACGATCTCGTCGTCGAGCGGCGTTGATGCAATCTGCTTCTGCTCGCCGAGGTATCCGCTCCGGTCCGCATTCTTCCGGCGGAATTCCTCCTGCGACATGAACGCAAGTGCGTCGTACGACCGACTGGCGAACGGCGCGTACCACGTCGCCGCGCCTCCGCGAGACACGGCAATCAGGCGTTCAGGGGGAACGTTGTAGCGCTCGGCGAACCATCGGAGAAAGGGAATCCAGTAGAGCAATTCAAAGCCGACCTCCCCGAGCCACGGACCGAGCACGATGGGACGGGTATCACGTGCCAGGCACTCCAGACTGCGCTCGACCTGCGACGCCCGGCGTATCGCAATCACACGCGCCCCCGCACGACGTACCGCGCCTGGCACAAGGCGACGAAAACGCCGCCCGATCGCGCCGTGAGGTTGGCGTGGGAGCGAACTCAACTTCCGGGGTGCCGTCCGCACGCCGCCTCGGTTTCGGGGGCCTCGACCAGATCGAGCTCCATCAGCGCCCTGAGATCGAGCGTCTCGAACCGTGCCGCTCCGGCGGCCTGCCGGTAGACGTGGGTGGCAAAAAAGATGTGTGACAGGAGGAAGCGCGCGTCTGAATAGACGGCGACCGTGTCGATACCGAGCATTGGCGCGATCCAGGCCAGGCTGCCACACGTTCCGATGAAGCCCTGCGATCCGGCGATCACCGCGGTCTGCGTCCCAAGGTTGGTCCCCGGGGTGAGCAGCTGGCGGACGCTGAATACGTTCGGAAGATCACCGAAGAGGTAATCCTCGTGCTCGTCCGTCTTGAGACCCGTGTCGAGCAGAACGACAGGCACACGATGCGCCAGCAAGGCGACCAGCTCACGAAGCAGCCGGCGGTGGTCCGGCGTGTCCGGCAGCGCCGTCCCCGTATAGAACTTCGCCGCTACATAGCGCTCTGGTAGCGTGATATCGGCTGGGCGCGGGATGCTGAGCCGGCGATGGCGCGTGCGCGAGATCACCAGATCGAGCGGTCGGTTCCCGGACCAGAACTGATTGAAGAGTCGGTACATGAGTCGCGGGTGACAGACCGCTGCGTCGTCCACTCCTACGCTGCGCCTGACCACCTGCAGCACTTCGTCGTCCAGCGCGCCGTGCCTCGTGTGTTTCTGCCCGCCGGATTCGCCGAAAGCCCGACGCTCCGCATTGCGCCGACTGAAGGTGACCGGATCAAACTGGTCGAAGATGTCGACATAGGCGCCTGCGACATCGGCGTACCATGATGAAACGCCTCCCCGCGACACGGCGATCACCCGCTCACGATCGACGCGATACCGGTCCTCGAGCCAACGCAGGAATGGTATCCAGTACAGCACTTCGAATCCGACTTCCGACAGCCACGGCCCGGCAATGATCGGCCGACGGCCACGCGCTAGGGCGGCCAATTCGCGCCCGATGCGCCATTCGGCGTGGAGCATGTCGAACTGCTCCCGAAGACGGGCGCGACGCACCAGTCGAACCGACCGCTTCGGTACGGCCGATCGTCGCCGCCACGCCTTGGCAGCCAGGTTGCGCGCGGCTGCAAGCGGATCCATTACTTCGGCAGCTTCGAGGCCGAAACGAGTCGTCGTTCGGCTTCATCCCAATCGTCTGACGTGTCGATCGTGAGTGACTCGCGAGCCGGCAGCACGAGGGGTCGGCAGTTGCGGCCGTAGATCGTGCGCGTTTCGCGAAGCGTCCTCCTCCAGAATGCGTAGACGGTGCCGTCGCGCACGCACGCGGCCCGCGCGTCCTGCCTTCGCGTGACGCCGGCGCCTTGCGGCAGGAAGGGGACCAGTCGGCCCTCTTCGATTCGCATCACATAATCGGGAGACAGGTGCCTTGGCAGCTCGACCACGGTCACGACGGAATCGGCGGCGGAATCACGAAGCTGCCGAACGGCGTCTCGTATGTGATCCGGCCTGCGCAGTGGCGACGTCGGCTGCAGCAGGACGATGATTTCCGGCAACCAGCCATGTTGTTCCAGAAAACCAACCGCGTGCTCAATGACGGGCAGCATCGGGGTCTCGTCGCCCGCGAGGTCGGCAGGCCGCAGGAACGGCACTTCGACGCCGATGCGACGGCCCTCCGCCGCGATGCGCTTCGAATCCGTCGACAGAACGGTGCGATCGATGACGCCCGATTCAGACGCCGCCTGCGCCGCGTACTCGAGGAGCGTTCGGCCGGCAAGAGGCCGAATGTTCTTGTCCTGGATCCCCTTGGACCCGCCGCGGGCGGGAATCAGCGCAAGAACGCCGCTCGCCGTCACGGATGCGGTGCGTTCTGCAGGAACCGCACCTCACGCAGAAGCTCGCGCACGGACTCCTGGGAAGGAAGTGCGGTCGCGTCCGGCCGCGACGGGCGCCCGACGTAACTGATGTGCAGGTGATCGCCGGCATAGTCAACTCGAATCACTTCAAATCCTGTTCGCCGGAGGTACGCAGTCGTGGTCGCCTCCGTCAGATAGTAGGGGTGATCGATCTTGATCGCCTCTTCGATCGACCAGTTACGCAGATACGCGGCACGAAGGTCGACGATATCGAGGAACAACACACCCTCTGCCCTCAGAAGATCGCGAATGCGCCGAAGCGTCCCGGAAATGTCGAGAAGATGGTCGACGGTCTGGCAGAGCATCACGATGTCGAAGCGTCTTTCCGCAAGATCGACATGCTCGACCAGGCCTTCGATGGTTTCGAGTCCCAGCGCCTGCGCCTGGGCGGTCTCGAGTGGCGAAGGGTCGACGACGGTCGCACGCAGGTTGAAGCGCTGCGCAAACTCGTGCGCCACCACGCCCGTGGAGCCGCCAATGTCCAGGATGGTTCTGTAACCGCGTCCCGCGACCAGAGGCTCCAGCAGATGACCGCGTTCGACGGCGTACTCCCGCTGCTCCTGCTGGACGGTGCGCGCATCGATCAGCCGGCCGTGATACGCACTGACGAGCGGACGATACGTGCTTTCATAAAATGTCCCGTACGCCTCGGGCGTCATCACCGGATCAAGAAACACCAGGCCGCACCCGCTGCAGCAGACCGCCGCCGCTCGATATCCGTAGCGGTCGCGGTGCACAAGGCCGACGAATTCGGATCCGCCGCACAGATTGCATTGTCGAACGCCGATCTTCGGCTGCGCGTCGTAATCGAACGCCAGCGCTGCGATCCGCTCGGCACGTGTGCCGGAACCGACAGTAGACATCAATACGTAAGCTGCTTGTCGATCCGCAAATCGGCGCGGGCGAGCGCGTCCGCAATGCGTTCGCCCGCGCGCCCGTCGCCATACAGGTGGTCGGGCTCGGACCGCCCCCGCCGCGCATGCTCGCGAATTGCCGCGGCAATCGCAGAGCGATCGTGGTCGACATCGATGACATTGCGGCCGCGCTCCCTCCCTCGCTGACGGCTGCCAATATTCACCGCCGGCACTCCCAGGAACGAGCATTCCCGAATCGCGACGCTCGAATTGCCAACGATGGCCGACGCGCCGTACAGCAGTCGCAGGAAATCCTCGGGGAACATGTTCCGGAAGAAGTGAAAGTTCCCTGCCTTCTCCTTCTCGCGAAATACCCGAATGCCCTTCGAAGTGCCGTCGGAGCCGGCATCGACGTTCGGCCAGAACCAGAGGACCGGCGACTCGAAGTCCTTGACGGCGTATAACGTCTCCTCGACCTGCTGCCGCGCCTCGTCGTATTCAGTTGTCACCGGGTGCTGCATGACGACCAGGTAACCCTTCGAGAGGTCCTCGCGAGGCCCGACACCGCCGTACCGCCCAAAGGGATCGAAGTCGAGCTCCGGCTTCGCCGCGACATCCGCCGCGATGTCGATGGACGGGCACCCCGTCATCACGACCGAATCGGGATCCTCTCCCAGTTTGATGACGCGTTCCCTGGCGAGCGCCGTAGAAACGAGATGCAGGTTCGCGAGCTTGGTGACGGCGTGGCGCACCTTTTCGTCGATCGATCCGGTCACTTCGCCGCCCTGAACGTGCACGACAGGGATGTTCATGTACGAGGCCGCCACCGCCGTTGCGAGCGTCTCATAGCGATCGGCAACAGTCACTACCGCGTCCGGCTGCAGGTTGTCGAACACGGTGGCGAGCTCCACCAGTCCAAGACCCGTGGACTTCGCCGACGTCACGAGGTTTTCCCCCTCGAGCACCATGTAGACGCGCGCCGCCGGCGTGAAACCGTCGTGCTCGATGGCCTGGATGGCGTTTCCGTAACGTTCGAGGAGCGCCGACGCGGCAACAACCAGCTGGAGTTCGAGGGCGGGATGGGCCTGAATCGCGCGAAGGGCGGAGCGGATGCGTGAGTAGCTCGGCCTTGCGGTGACGAGCACACAGATGCGGCGTTTCGTCATCCGAATTGTCTAGCGATCGAGATCTTCGAGGCGAAGCTGCTCGTCGGCGTCGAGACTTCGGCGGAGGCGACGCCCCACGACATCGGAGATACGACCGGCGGGAATTCCGGTGCCAGGCTTTTTCATCGCCAGGTGAGCTTCAGTCAACAGCGTTCCGGCCGAGAGCGGCGTTCTCGCCACAATACTCTTCGTGAAGATTTCGCGGAGAGGTGCCATGTCGATCGCAACCGAATCCTTGTCGACCGGATGCGCACGCATCCGCTCCACGAACCGGACACCATCCACGAGCTGCCGCAGTTCCTCCATTGTGATCGACGCCGGTACGTCCGGTCCGAACATGCCACGGCTCATTGTCACGTGCACCTCTACGACCTCGGCACCAAGCGACGCGGCGGCGATTCCAGGGTAGATGGTGCCTGAATGATCCGAAAGACCGACGAAGCACTCGTACCGCTCGCGGAAGTACGGAATCATGTTCAGGCCGACGCGCTCCGGTGGACAGGGATACGCGGTCGTGCACTGCAGCACTGCCAGTGGCACACCAGCACGCCGGACGCGGTGCACGGCGGCGTCCAGTTCACGCATATCGCTCATGCCGCTCGACAGCAGGATCGGGCGGCCGGTCGAAATCATCGCGTCAAGCAGCGCGACGCTGCCGATCTCGCCGGATGGCACCTTCCACATCGCCATCCCGACTCGCGTCAGCAGCTCCACTGCCTCGACCGAGAAAGGCGAACTGAGGAACACGAGGCCTGCCTCCCGTGCATGGTCGGCGAGCCCCTGCCACTGGCTTTCGGTGAATTCCATCCGCTTCCAGTAGTCGTATCGAGAGGCGTCCTGCCTGCTGAACTTGACGCGGAACGGCTCCTGAGGCGTGCTTTCGGCTTTCGCAATGTGAGTCTGGAATTTCACCGCATCGGCGCCCGCGCGCGCGACCTCATCAATGAACGCATGGGCACAACCAAGGCTTCCGTCGTGCGCGAGTCCGACTTCGCCAATGACCAGACAGCGGCCCGCCTGCAGCGTGGGTAAGGGCACCAATCAGACCTTGACGTCGACTTCGGACTCCCGAGCGGCCGCGCGCACCAATTGATCGACCCGGCCGAGCGCCAGACGGACGACACTGAGATCCTTGACCTCGAGCGGTACGAACGAGCCGGTCTTGAGACTCGAGAAGACTCGCTTCGACACTTCCAGGTGGTCGAAGCGGAACGCCGTGGGATTGGAATAGAAGGCCACTGTGTTCGTGCCACAGAACGGGGCGAGGTAGGAAAATCCGCCGTAGGTGCCGACCAGCGCCTTCGCATTGCTGATGACGCGTGTCTGCACGTCGAGATTCGTCTCTGGCGTCATCAGGTGGTCGATCGCGTGGAGTCGTTCCCTGGACGGCGATGCGAAGTCCGAGTGGTCGTCGTACCGTTGTCCCGTGTTCAGCAGGACGACGTCGGTTGTGGCCGTGAGGTCGGAGAGCACCTGCGCGATCAGCGCGCGATTTGCCGCGGTGTCGGGGAGCGCCGAGTTCGCATAGAACTTGACTGCCACGTATTCACGTGGAAGGTGCTCGGCGAGGTCACCGAGTGGCAGCCTCGGCAGCGATCGGAACACGCTGAATGCTTCAACGAGCGTGATGGGAGCCTGCTGGCGCCAGAACACGTTGAACAGGTTGTACATCAGCGACGGGTGCAGGATCTTCACCTTCCCCAGTCCGCGCGCGCGGCGAACCTTCTCGATGATCTGGCGATCGAACTCGCCGGTGTCGAAGTGTTTCAGCCGCCCCTTCTGCTCGTGCACGCGCGCCTCGTTCATCCGTCGGAATTCATCAGCGCCGAAGAACGAGAGAATGTCGTGATAATTTGGCGTGATATGCCGGTACCACGAAGCTGCGCCGCCCCTGGAGATCACGAACAGCTGATCGTCGTGGAAGCTGCCATAGGCCTTGGCCCAGGCCAGAAACGGGATCCAATACAGCAGCTCGAAACCCGCCTCGGTCAGCCAGGGGCCGGCGATGATCGGGTGATTCTGCCGCCCGAGCATCGTGATCATCTCCTTGGTTTCCCCAACTTCTGGCACGCCTGGGAACACCAGGCTCTTTGCGGGATCGCGATGCTTGTTGAGCTTTGGCGTCAGAATGGCGTTCGATTCCCGCCTCAACGGCGGCGGCTCTTCGCCGACGATCTGCTTCAGCCGGGTCACCGCAAAATGACGAATCTTCAGAAACACCCGCTTTCTCGCGTGGCGGCGAAAACGCCTGTACTTGAACCGCGTCTCCTTGCGCCACGGCTGCGTGGTCGCCTGGAGCTGTGCGAACGCGAGCCACGGCAACAGGAACAGGCGCGCGACCATTGCCGCCGGCGGAGTTCCGACGGGCGCCGGGGCCGGGCGCTGCCCGACGCCTTCAATGGCCGCAGCGAACCGCGGCGTCGACGGCTGATCCAGCCCTTGCGGACGAATGAATCCTTCAGTGAAACGACGCGCCCGTTCCAGCGCCGGACGCGGATCCGCAAGCGTCGCCGCGAGCTGTACCCCGTGTTCCTCGAGGCTTCGTCCAAGAATCAGCAGACCACCGCCGACGTCGAGGAGATAGTGAAAGTGAATCGTCCCTTCCTGGTTGTCCCGGGAAATTTCCGGCAACACGACGGATAGCACCGGCTTCCCGACTACGGCCGCCTCGAGCATGGCGCTGGTGTTGAGACCCACGACAGCGGCTGAGTGATAGAGCGAATCGAAGTAGTCGTTCTTCGTGGCGGGATCCACCGGATGGTCGCCGAAAAGGGTCACGTTCTTGAACCCTGTGAGATCGGCCTGCTGCCACTCTTCGAGCCGGCGCGGATGCGGACGAATGAGGATGCCTGCCTCGCGCAGCATGGGGTCGGCACTGCTGCGAACCTGCTGAATCCATCGCTCGACGAATGCTGCCTCGTTCGCGGTGTTCTTGAACAGCGAGGAACACACATACAGGATGAACGGCCTCGCCGGGTCGAGGCCTACGTATTCGCAGAACTCGTCCCGCGCTCTGGAAGGACGGCGATTGAACCACTGGTCGTAGCACTGGGCGCCGGTGACGACGATCCGATCAGCGGGCACGCCGTGCATCTCGATTGCTTCGCGCCTCTGAGTGTCGTTCCAGACGGTGACGAGATCCGGCGCCGCACGCAGAAGCGACTTGCTCGAGAGATGATCCCAGCTTCCGACGCAGAGCACGGTGCGCAGACCGAGCGCCCGCGCGCTCGTGTAATGCTCGATCTGAGGAGATCCGAGGTCGACGAGCGGCGTAATCAGCACCACGTCGGGCGCCTGTTCGCGATAGAACACGTCGAGCTCCTGACTTCGTGGCACCGCCTGTTCGAACTGTTTGAGCAACCACACCAGAGACCTTCGCCCGCCAGGACCGCGGAACATCGGCAATCGTGCAAGCCACCGCACCGTCTGCGGTGTTCGCTCCTCCGAGCGGCCCCTCAGACGGGGCGCCGCGTCGTAACGCGGATCAAGAAACCGCACGTAGTCGATGCCGAGCCGCAGTTTCCGTCCCAGATCGGTCCACGCGCCCGACTGTCGACCCGGCGTCCAGCCGACCGTCACATTCGGGTAACGCGCTGCCAGGCGCTCAACGAGCCCTGCGCCGCCAAGCGACTCTTCACGATCGGCAGAGAGGTGAACCACATGACCGCGCTCGGCGAGCTCTGCAATCGCCGACTCGAAGAGCCGGAGGTACGAAAAGTGACGCGCCAGGAACAGAATCTTCATGAGGCGAGGCCGATTCGCTTCTTGATGCGTTGTTTCAGTTTGTGCATCGTTTTCGTCCGTCGCCATTCAGCCGCCCGCTGCGCCTTGTGGCGCTGCCGTCGTGCGAGGCGCATGTCCTTCTGCCGCTGCTCCGCCGTTTTGAGGGCGTGCTTGACGCGCCACGCGTCCGTCACGCGCTCCCGGTGTGCACGGTCCCTGGCCGCAAGAGCGCGCTCGTGCGCACTCGACACGAGCGGTGCTGCAGCCTCGAGACGCGCGAGCGCAGCCACCGGCGCCAACACCGCCCGCAGCGCGCCTGCCCCGACTGGGTCACGGGCAGGCTGAGTTGCGAGCGTCCCGAGCTTTTCCACCTCGCGCACAAACACCGGCGTGGCGGCCACGCCGATGCCGTGGGGGCGGATAAATGCTTCGACGAACCGGCGGCTTCGCGAACAGTCGCGGTCCGCGCCAGCCAGGAAGGCATTGAGCCGCTCGAAATGTTCAGCGAGTGTGCCGGACGCGTGGAGCAGGCCGCCGCCGACCTTTGTCAGATAGTGAAAGTGAATGGTGCCTTCCTGGTTCTCATGATGCTCCGGGAGCAGTGTTGCGAACGCCGGCCGCCCGACGATCGCCCCTTCGAGAAAGGCGCTGGTGTTGAGACCGACGACCGCCACGCTGTAGTAAAGCGAGTGGAAGTAGCCGGCTTTCGCGTCGGGATCGATCGGATTGCGACCCCAGACGACGACGTCGGGCTCGGGCGAAAGATCCACGTTCGCCCACTCCTTGATCCGCGCTGGATGCGGACGTACCAGAACGGCGGTCGAGGCAAGCGGTTCGAGTCCGCTGGTGCGAAGCTCCCGAATCCAGCGCCGCACGAACTGCGCCTCGTTCACGCTTCCCTGAAAGAGCGCCGAACAGACGTAGAGCAGATAGGGGCGATCCGAAAGGCCGATGTTGGCGCAGAACGTCGTTCGGTCCAACGACGGCTGGCGATCGAACCACTGATCGAAACATTGCGCGCCAGTCACGACCACTCGCTCCGCAGCAACGCGATGCATCGTCATGGCCTCGTGACGCTGCGTCTCGTTCCAGACGAAGACACGATCCGGGACGTTGCGGAGAATTGCCTTGCTCGACAGATGATCCCAGCTCCAGACACACAGTGCCGTCGGTAAGCCGAGGGCCTTTGCCGACTGCAGGTGGTCGAGCTGCGGCGACACGACGACACCGATGAGCGGGGTAAACAGAACGAGGTCGGGACGTTGATTGGAGAGGTATGCGTCGATTCGACGGCTGCGAGGCACAGCACGCTCACAGATGTGCAGCGCCGACCTCAACAGTCGGCGTCCGATGTTCGTGTGGGCGCCCGTCGCCGCCACCAGCCAGAGACCCAGTCTCGGGACGCGCTCCTTTGCGCGCGCGCGCAGCCTCGGCGTCGACGAGTACGCAGGCTCGAGATAGCGCAGGTAGTCGAGCGTCATCCTGAGCTTCGTCACGAAGCTCGCCCAGAGGTCTTCGCGATCCGGAATCCAGCCAAACGAGACGGCCGAGTAGTCCGCCGCAAGCCGCTCAACCAGGGCACGACCGCCGAGATACTCGTCGCGCTCCGCCGCGAGATGTATGCGATGGCCGCGCGCGGCGAGCGCGGCAATCACCGACTCGTAATTACGGAAATACGTGAAGTGGCGCGCGATGAAGAGAAGCTTCACACGTGCCCTCGCCAGGGCCGCGGCCGTCCCGTGAGACGCTCACAGAGACGCTCGATGAGTGGCGTTGCTCCAATCTGTCTGAGCGCGACGAGACTAGCGTAAACGCCGAGCAGGGCGGCGTGTTTAACGCGCTTATAGATCCATCGCGGCCAGCCGAGCACCGTCAGAATCCCCCGCTGGACGCTGGACTTCGCGTAGTGTCGCCACGCGTACGCGGTCGCATATCGAGCGATCAAACGAACAGCCGCAGCAGACGGCAGCACGACGCGTGGATGTGACCCGCGGCCGTAGACGTCCCACAAGGAACGCGCGTGCATGTACCAGGGCGGCGTCAATCTCGACGGAGGCGGCATGCCTGGAGCAAACAGCGTCGAGCGTTGCCGCTCGACACTGCCTGACGCGAACTGGCGCCGATACCAGAGCACCTCCGGAACCTGTCGAATTTCACCTTGCAGCGTCAACTCGGCGACGAGCAGCCGATCCGGACAAAGGACGGGGCGAAAGACACCCGCGTCACGCACCGCTTCGGCTCGCATCAGCCCGTAGACGATGTCGCCCGCTGCCACGGCATCGCTGCGGTTCAGCAGCGTCCAACGCGCATCGCGATCTGCGATGCTGAACGTCTCGAATTGACGTGCGGGCTTCGACAGAGGCATTCCGAGCGGGTCAATCCGCTGTGTCAGCGGGTATGCCAGCACCACGGCGGGACGCGCGTCCAGGACTTGCAGTAGCGTTTCAAGCCATCGCGGATGCCATCTATCGTGGTCACTCGCCCAAGCGAAGTACCGGACGCCCTTCGCGGACGTCCGTTCGAATGCCGTCCGCCACGCCGACACCATCCCCCGACGCTCGGGCAACCGGACGTACTCCACGCGCCGATCGGCCCGTTCGTACGATCGAGCAATTGCTTCTGTGTCGTCCGTCGAACCGTCGTCTACGAGCACGAGAGTGAAGTTGGGGTATGACTGAGTGAGCAGCGAGTCAATCGCCTCTTTGAGATAGGTGGCACGGTTGTGAAGCGTCATTCCGATGCCAACCTGAGTGGCCGCGCCCCGGTGACTCGAGCTCACGACGAGGACCCGACCAGCCCTTTCAGTCGACCTTTGATACGCGCCAATTGCTTCCGGCGCGCGCCCACCCAGTGCTGGCGCTGCCGTTCGCGGCGACGCGCCGCCAGAAACTCACGCTTCTCGGCCACGCGCCGTTCGCGCTCTTCGGCGGCCGCGTGCTTGTGGGCTGCCTTGCGCGCGCGAGCGTGGTCGATCGTCATCTCCGACCCGTCGCGGAATGCGGCCCGCAGCCACCCGTCCTCCGAAGACTGAGCGATCGCGCGGACGAGAGGCTGCAGCGCTCGATGGGATCGCCCCGGCTCTTCCGCGGGACGTGGATCGCTCGAGCCGATCTGCTCAATCGCCTCGACGAAGGCGGGCGTCGCCGGAACATCGAGTCCGGACGGACGGACGAACGCACGCACGAATCTGACGTTCTGCTCGTCGCGCTCGACAGGCCGTGCGAGCGTCGCACTCAGTGCGGCCAGATGATCACGGAAGGTGCGCGTGACCTTCAGGAGTCCGCCTTCGACCTCCATCAGGTACAGAAAGTGCTGAACGCCTTCTTGGTACATCTCGAATTCCGGCAGCAGCAGCGTGTGTACCGGGCGGCCGACGATCGCGGCTTCGAGAAACGCGCTGGTCACGAGGCCCACGACCGCATGGCTGTGATAGAGCGAGTCGAAATAGTCGTCCTGGGCCTGCGGGCTCACGGGATTCTGTCCGTACAGCACTGCGTTGCCAAAACGCTCGAGCGACACGCCCTGCCACTCTTCGCTCCGCTCGGGATGGGGACGCACGAGAATCGCGGCGTCTCGAAGGCGTGCGTCCGAGCTGCGGCGTATTTCGTCGATCCAGCGCTGTACAAAACGCGACTCGTACGGGTTGGGCGTCATGACCGAACAGACGTACAGGAGAATCGGCCGATCAGGAGAGAGGCCAACGGCGCGACAGAAAGAGGCACGATCGCGAGACGGCGGGCGATTGAACCACTGGTCGTAGCACTGTGCGCCGGTCACGGTAATGCGCTCCTCCGGGATTCCATGCCACCGGATCGCCTCCTGCTTTTGGGTCTCGTTCCACAAGAGGACTTGATCGGGCACCTGCCGCAGGAGCGCCTTGCTCGAGAGATGGTCCCAACTGAAGATGCAGACGCCGGTCCGTTTTCCCAACGCGCGCGCCGCGCGCAGATGATCTATCTGGGGCAGCCGCCATGCCGTCATCGAGGTGATCAGGATCACGTCGGGATCCTGGTGCTCGATGAACCGACGACTGGCTTCGCTGATCGGCATGATCGCCTCGCTCGCGCGCAGCGCGGCCCCGAGGATACGGCGTGCCGGGCGGCTCTTTTCGAGACCTGCATCCATCAGCCAGAGAATGCCCCGCGGAATCCGATCCCGAAGCGTGAGCCGTGTTTTTCGAAACGCAGCAAATGCCTCGTCGTGGAACCGGACGTAATCGCTGGCAGTACGCAGCTTGCGTGCAAGAAGGAACCACGCTTCATCGTCGAGGGACGGGACGAATCCGAACGTGATGCCCGAATAGCGCGCCGCCAGCCGTTCGACCAGCTCCTGTCCTCCGAGTGATTCGCGTTCGTCCGCGGTGAGGTGCACGCGGTGCCCGCGTTCGGCAAGCGACACAATCGCCGATTCGAAGTTGCGGTAGTACGCGTAGTGCGCGGCGAAGAAGAGAATCTTCATGCGGGACGCGCTGCCATCAGCAGCTCTGCCACCTTGAGGTCGAACGCCTCGTCTATGTCGAAGGACTCCTCACGCGACATGACGACCCCGCGCGTGTCCGCACCGTACAACGCATGTTCCGACAGGATGACCCGCGACTGGGTCGCCACGACCGCCGGTCCGTTGCGAGCGAAGAGCACCGGCTTGTCTTGCCGTCGCGTGGATGTCGGTCCGTCCGCCCACGGATCGAGACGATCGCCACGAAGCTGCATCAGAGAGGAAGGGGTGAACTGATGCGCTACCTGCATGACCGTGACGACCGAATCCGCGCCGGAGGAAGTGAGAAGTTCGACTGCCGCATCGATGTGTTCGGCGCGCCGAAAGGGTGACGTCGGCTGCAGCAGGACCAGAATCTCCGGGCGGTACCGCTCCTGTTCATCCAGCGTCCCCAGCACATCCACGAGGACATCGATCATCGGCGTATGGTCCAAGGCCAGATGAGGCGGACGGAGAAAGGGAACGTCGGCGCCCAGCCGCCTCGACACCGCAGCAATCTCCTCGTCGTCGGTGCTGACGATGACGCGTGAGAGGGAACGGCTCACCCGAGCGGCGTCGATGGTGTAGGCGATGAGCGGGCGACCCGCGAGCGGTGCGAGATTCTTGCGCGGAATCCCTTTCGAGCCCCCGCGCGCCGGAATCACACCGAGGATGTTCAGTACTGAATCCGCTTCTGGACGTGCAGCGTCGCACGTGACAGCACATCCGCGATGCGTTCGCCCGCCCGTCCATCGCCGTAGAGGTAGGCAGGCACATAGGACCCGCGCTCGACTTGACGGTGAATGGCCTCGGCAATCGCAGCACGATCGTGACCGACGTCGATCACATTCGGTCCACGCTCGCGACCGTCCTGGCGCGTACCGATGTTCACCGCAGGTATCCCCATGAACGCGCCTTCCCTCAGCGACGCGCTCGAGTTGCCAACGAGGCACGCCGCGCTCCGCATCAGTCGCAGAAACGTTTCCACGGGGAAGTTCTTGTAGAACCGGATGTACTCGGGCTTGTGCTTCTCGCGGAACTTTCGCATGCCGCGCGAGATGTCTTCCGAGCCCGCATCGACGTTGGGCCACAGCATCACGGTCGGCATGTGCACGTCGTGCAGCGCCATCAGGGTTTCCGTGATCTGGCGTTCGGCTTGTCCGTATTCCGTGGTGACCGGGTGCTGGCTCACCAGCAGAAACGGCTCGTCTGTGGCGATGTGGCCGCCGACGCCTTCACGCTCCAGCCATTCCGCATCGAGGGGCGCGTTGCCATTACTGACGACTTCTGCGACGAGATCGATTCGTGGGCATCCAACCAGGTGAACCGTATCGGGATCCTCGCCGAGACGGATGATCCGGTCAGCCGCATCCTTGTTCGCCGGAAAGTGAAGGTGCGCCAGCTTCGTTATTGCGTGCCGGATACTCTCGTCGATGGTGCCCGTGACCTCGCCACCCATCGTGTGCGCGAGCGGAATGTTCATGTAGGCGCTGGCCACAGCAGTTGCCATGGTCTCGAAACGATCGCCGACCGTCACGACGACGTCGGGCTTCAGCAACTCGAAGAGCGTTGGAAGCTCCAGCAACCCCAGTCCGGTGGACTTCGCCATTGTTACCGGCGTCTCGCCTTCGACGATCATGTTGACCCGCGCATCCGGCGCAAAGCCGTCCCGCTCGATGACATCGACGACAGATCCAAAACGATCGAGCAGCGCCGAAGCCCCAACGATGATCTGGAGGTGCAGCTCCGGATGCGCCTCTACGGCGCGCATCACCGACTTGATGCTCCCGTAGTTCGCGCGGGAGCCGATGACCACACAGACCTTACGCACCGGCGGGCACCTCGTGCAGGCGTGCGACGTCGCGCGTATCGAACCGGGGCAACTCGTAGCGCGGCTCCTGCCCGATCATCGCCTCGCGGCGAACCGTGTTGAATGCCATGGAATACCCGCACTCCTCGAGAGTTGCCAGAGTCTCCGCGTTGTACGTGTGCGGGAATCCATACGGATAACAGAACGACACCGTCTGCTGGCCCGTCAGATCACGGATCATCCGCGTCCCATGGCGCAGCTCGTTCCGCTGCTGCTCGCGGCTTAACCTCGAGAGAACGGGATGAGACTCCGTGTGGAACCCAAATGTCATTCCTCCACGTGCCATTTCGGAAACCTGGTCTCCTGACAGATAGAGTGCACGCGCAAACGCTTCACTATTCCCGACATGACGGTCGAACAACGTCGACAGAACTCGATCCGCCGTCGGATAAGGAGCTTCGTAATTCAGAATGCGCTTGATGCGAACGTCCGGCGCTTCGTCGTATCGATAGATTCCTTCACGACCGCTCGACGCAGTGGTGACGGATATACCTTCGGCGCTCAGCGACGCACCCACTTCGCGGGCAAAACGCTCGGCACCGAGCCGGCTCAAGAGGAAGTGCGTCTTGTGAACGTTGGCCAGCGCCGGCCGTTCGTTCAGGGTCGAACCCACCAGAAAGAAAATGCCACCCAGCCCACGCGACCGGAGCATCGGGAAGACGTGCTCGAAATGATCGACGAACCCGTCGTCGAACGTGAGCAAGGCCGTTGGACGATCGAAGCGACCTCCGGCAAGGACCGCGCGCTCGAATGTCGGGCCGTCGATGACGTCGAAGTGCGTCTGTAGCCAGTCGAGCTGTGCCGCAAAACCGGATACCGACAGCGCCTTGATGTCCGGAAACGGCGTCCGTTCGACGTCGCGCACGTAATGGTAGAAGACGATCGTGCAGCCGGCGCCGCTCACGCCACGCGCTCCAGCTCGATCAGCCGCAGCGCGGTGTCGCGCGCCGTTCGCGCCGCCAGATATTCGTCGATCATCCCTGTCTCGAAGTGTCGATACAGCGTACGCACGGCGTCCGCATTGAAATCCTTGCGCTGGTACAACCGTCCGCCGCCCCACTGTGACACCGGCCGCGCGATGCCTGCCGTGTGTGCCGACGCCGCCCGAAGCAGAGCCTGCGCGGCCGCAGCAATCGTCTTGTTGCCCAGATCATGCGGGCCGTCGCCGCGTTCGATGTGCGGCCGCGCGTGCGCCAGAATCGGCCCCGTATCGATTCCTGCGTCGAGATAATGGATCGTGGCGCCGACATATTCCGGCTGGCGATTCACCAGCGGCCAGAAGTTCGTGCCGGCGCCGCGATAGTACGGCGACAGCCCGAGATGGATGTTGATGATTCGCCCTTCGAACGCCGACAGGAATGGCTCGCGAAGAATGCCCGTACCGAACACCAGCACGACGTCGGGACGACAGCCCGCCATCAGCGCGACCTCATCGGGCGCGCTGCACGCTCCAGCTGACACGGTTCGGTGAAGAGCGCCCCGATCGACCCTGACATCGTCAGCCGCCGAAAAGTACCGTTCCTCGAGCCTGTCGCGGTCAGAGAAATGACCCCGGATGATTGCTTCGTCTGCCGCATCGTGCGCATATCGCTCGGGTCGAAACGTCTTTTCTTCTTGCCATACGCCGACGAGATCGCAGCTTGCCGCCGCCGTGTTCGCCACAAACACGTGTCGCCGGAAGGTACTCGTCAACAGGATGGCTCTCATGCAGTCAAGCCGCGCTCGACCTGCCCCAGCGATGCATCGTCGTGGACCGCTGCACCTGGTCCCAAGCGCTGCAACCCTGCCGTCGCCGCTTGAACGACGTCGGCATGCGCCACGTTGACTGCAGTAACGGTTGCCGCGCCAAACTGCTCGAGCACGCGTTGCGCGACGTACAAGTGGTGGAGCTTGAACGATTGCTGCGAGTAGAAGGCCACCGAGGGAACGCCGTAGAAGGGGGCGAGGTACGAGTATCCGCCGTAGGTGCCAACGAACGCGCGTGCCCTGCTGATGACTGCGCTTTGCAGGGCCAGGTTTCGCTCCGCAGTGCCGGCAGGGATTGCGATCACGCGTCCGTCTGATTCCGGCAGGAAGTCGGAGTGATCGTCAACGCGGTGGCCCGGATTGAGGACGACGACGCGCGTCTTCTCCGAAAGCGCATCGACGACCGCCTGCGCGACAGCACGGTTCGTTGGTTTGTCTGGAAAGCAGTTGCTGGAATAAAAGCGAACCGCGATGAACTCGGCCGGCAGATCTCGTAGAGTCGGTTCGTCGGGCGGTTCCATCCGCCGGTGGTGGGTGAACCGCGCGATCAGACCGAGTCCGGCCTCATCCTTCCAGAAGGGCGCCAGCGCGCGGTACATGAGCTGGGGATGGAGGTACGTCGCCCGATCGAACCCGCACCGCTGCGACACCGCTTCCAAGAGGTCGCCGTCGAATGACGACACGTGACGCTGCTTGTCGCGTTCGGCACGCTCGCGAAACATGGACGGTGACATGAATGAAAAGATGTCGACATACTTGGCACCAGGCATGCCGTACCATGAGTCCACGCCGCCGCGTGACACGATCACGAGGCGCTCTGTCCGCACGCGCCAGCGTGTCCGGAACCACTCCAGAAACGGAATCCAGTAGAGGATCTCGAAGCCGATTTCTCCGGTCCAGGGACCGACGACGATGGGCCCCTCCCCTCTCGCAATGTCATCCAGCGCGCGAAACATCCTGGTGGTGGACGGTCGTTCCTCGCCGGCTGTCGCCTCGGTGCCGGAGCGCTCCTCGACCATGGCGATGAGCGCCCGGATGGCATGAAGAATTTCGTTGGCGTCCTTGGCCGTGGATCGTTGGCTCACCAGATCCGACAACGCCCTCAGCCGCGTCTGCAGCGTCGCGGCCTGCTGCTGCTGCGCCGCCGCAAGGTCCTGCAGCGATCGAACCACGGCCTGCAGCTCGTGCCTGCCGGTAAGCCGCCCGATGATGCGATGAAACACGGATGCTTCGCGATCAGGCATGAGATCGGCGCGGCGCATGTTTCCGGACTATCACGTCGCGTCCGCTGAACGCGCCACGCAATCCGATTCTCGCCGCATGGTGCCAGGCCGGTGTCCACCTTCGCGGTCGCTTCACGATGAGGGCCGCGCGTTCGATCTCGTCCACCATCCCCGGCGCGACCGGCACGTTCATGCCTCGAGGTCGGACAAAGCGCTCCAGGAACTCCTGGCGTCGATGACAGTCCACACCGTTGGTCCGCAGCGTGGACGCGAGTTGCTGGATATGCTCCTCGATACTGCGCCCTTCAATCAGCACACCGCCATTCTGGCCCCGCAGGTACTGGAAGTGGAGCGTCTGTTCCTGTCCGCCGCTGAACTCCTCGGCGAGGATCGAGTGCACCGGCTTGCCGGCGATTGCCGCCTCGATCATGGCGCTCGTATTCAACCCCACAACCGCACTGGCGTGATGCAGCGAATCGTACAACCCCTGGTCCGCATTGAGCGTTTCCTTACCCGACCACAACGCGGTCTGCGCGAGCCCGGAACAATCGACGCCGCGCCACTGCTTGGCGTGCACCGGATGCGGCCGCACGAGCACGCCGCACGTACGGATGAGCGGATCGTCTGCGCGGCGGAGCTCGCTGTTCCACCGCTCCACGAATTCGACCTCACGTGGTGCGACGAATGGCGAGGAACACACGTACAAAATGAACGGCCGGTCCGGCGCCAGCCGCACGTGCGAGCAAAACTCTTCGCGCGACGTCGACGGACGCATGACGAAGAACTCGTCAAAGCGCGGGGCGCCAATCACCTTCACTCGATCGGCGGCTATCCCGTGCATCTCGACCGCTTCCTTCTTCTGGAACTCGTTCCACACCAGCAGGAGGTCGGGCTCGACTCGAATGAGGCCACGGTTTGTCAGATTGTCCCAGCTGAACGGCAGAAACACGACCGGTACCCCAAGCCGCTGCGCGCTCTTCACGTAGTCGGGCTGGTACGATCCGTAGTCCACGAGCGGCGTGATGAGGACGACGTCGGGCCGCTCGTATCGGATAAAGAGCTCAAATAGCTTATCGCTCGGAACGACGGCCTCGGCGGTCGCCAGAAGACGCGCCACACCCCGCCAATGCCGTCTGGCGAAGGGACGATCGAGAAGCGCGCGCAACCCATCCGGCGTATTCAATGCGGCTCGCTCGGTCAGCTTCTGTGCGTTCGAATACCGCGGGTCGAAGAACCTGACGTAATCGCGTGCTTGTCGGAGGTTCTGCGCAACGTCCTGCCAGCCGTCAACCCGGCGCGACGGACAGGGGATCATCTCTATCCGGCCTGGCATTCGACGCGACTGCAGCCGGTCATTGACCTGAACCAGGTTCTTCGGCAGCCAGGCCGGTCTATTCCGCTGCCGCGCGACCGCCAGTACGATCGAATGCCCCTTCTCCGCCAGCAGTTCGAGCACGCCGTCGAAGTGACGCGTCTTCGACACGTTGTGAAGGAGAAAAAGGATCCGCATCAGGACGTCCAGCGCCGGGCGCGAAGCGGCTTCACGACCGACTTCTCCCATTGCCGGGCAATCGTCTTCTTCGACCATCGCGCACGCCGCCCCGCCACCGCCGCGGATCGGCCGACCGTCTTTCGCGCGCGGTATGTGACTTTCTCCAGCCGGCGACGCATCGGCTTGAGCGGATCGGGTCGCATGAACCAGCCCACGACGGCGGCAGGCAGCGCTGCCGCGAGCAGCACCGGCTGCACCACGTATCTCCAGGCGGGGGCCGACTCGGGTTGTGGTGCCGGCGCCGCTGCGAGACGCTCGATGACGTCAGCAAAGATTGGCGTTGCAGGGTGGTCCAGACCGTTTGGCCTGATGAAGCTCGACACGAACTGCCGTGCCTCGGCGCGGGCTCCTTCGGGATCGCGAAGCCGTTCGCTGAGCTGCCGAACGTGTTCGTCGAGGGTCGAGGCAATCCGTACGCAACCACCGTTTTCGGGCAGGAGGTGATGGAAATGAATCGTGCCCTCCTGTGTGTCCGCGAACTCCTCCGCGTGCATCGAAAACACCGGCCGACCGATGATCGCGGCTTCGATCATCGCGCTCGTGTTGATCCCAACGACGGCATCCGAGTGATGAATCGAATCGTAGAAGTCAGCCCGGTTGTCGGGATCGATCGGGTTATACCCGCGTCGGGGAAAGAACACGGCCCCTGGCAGGTCGAACAGAGGGTCAGGGTCCCACGCGTGGCAGTTGTACGGGTGCGGCCGGACCAGGATGTTGATGTTCCGAAGCGTTGGATCGTCGCTCGCGCGAAGGGCCTTGATCCACCGGCGCACGAACGCCACCTCCGCGTGCGATTCGGAAATGAAGCTCGACGAGCCCGTGAACAGCAGGAACCGACGCGTATCCACCAGACCCACTCGGGCACAGAACGCGGTCCGATCGCGTGTCACCTGTCGCTCGAACCAGCGGTCGAACAACTGAGCCCCCGTGGCGACGATCTTGTCCGCGGGTATGTAGTGATACTCGTGCGCTTCCTGCTTCTGCGCCTCGTTCCAGACGACGACCAAATCGGGCTCGATCCGCATCAGCCCTTTGTTCGTCAGATTGTCCCAACTGGCGATGCACGCAGCGCTGCGAATGCCACTCGCCCGCGCCGCCTTGATCCAATCGACTCCTTCCGACGCCGCGTCGATGAGAGGAGACACCAGCACGACGTCGGGCGCCTGCTCGCGCAGCAGATCGACGATCGGACGGCAGACAGGAATGGCGCGCTCCGCCGCCATCAGTGCTCGTTCGAGAGACCGCACGCGATCGGCCGAGAGGCGCGGAACCACATCGAGCCAGCGGTACGCCGTCGGCAATACCTTCCGCTTCATCCGGGCGCGGAGCTTCGTCGCGCCGGCAAACCGCGGATGAAAATATCGGACGAAGTCCATCACGCCGCGCAACCCGTACGCAATTCCACCCCATACGCCTTCGTGCTGCGGCACGACTCCGAGCACCCGGACGCGGTCCGCATACGCCCGGAGCCCCTCGAGCCCAACCGGCTTTTTCACGCTGGCGTTCACGACGGCAATCGCCACGTCGTGGCCGCGCGAGGCGAACTCCTCAATCGCCGAATCGTAGAAACGCAGGTATTCAGGCGAGTCCCAGACGAACAGGATCTTCATGACGCTTCGACAAGGCTGCCCGACGTCGCAAGACGCACGGCCGGCCATGCCGCGACGTCGAGCGGTACGAGCGACGGGCCGCCGAGCGTGCGGAAGACGTGCTGCGCCACTTGCAGGTGCTGCGTCTTGAACGTCGACTCCGAATAAAACGCAAGCGAATTGACCCCGCAGAACGGCGCCAGGTAGGAATACCCGCCATACGTACCGACGAACGCTCGCGCTCCGGCAATTACTGCGGTTTGCACCGCCAAGTTCCGTGACGGCGACATCTGCGCAGCGACCGCTATCACGCGGCCGCCGCTGCGGAGATCGAAATCGCGATGATCATCGACCTGAAACGGCGTGTTCAGGAGCACCACAGGCATTTGCCTGCTGATGCCGTCGATCGTCGACCGTACGAACTCGCGGTTCGCCGGCGTGTCGGGAAAACACTCGCTGAAATAGAAGCGCGCCGCGACGTAGTCCGACGGAAGGTCGCGTACGATCGACTCGTCGGCGCGTTGGAGGCGGCAGTACGCGGCATATTTCTCCACGCGGGCGATCGACGCCAGCCCTTTCCAGAAGGGCATGAAGAGTCTGTACATCATGCCGGGATGGAGGAGATCCGGACGTCCAAGTCGATGCGTGTCGATGACACGTCGAACCAGCTCGGCGTCGAAGGCGGCCACACGGCGCTGCTTCTTAGCGTCGCCAATCGCCGCGCGGAATTCGTCGGGCGAGTAGAAGTCGAACGTATCCACGTATCGAGCCGCGATCTCCCCGTACCACGATGCGGTTCCGCCGCGGGATACCACGAGAAGACGTTGTGTTGGAATCCCGTACGTCTTGACGACCCATCGCACGAAAGGGACCCAATAGATCAGCTCGAAGCCCACTTCCCCCGTCCATGGACCGATGATCACCGGACGATTGTGACGAAGCAGTTCGTCGATGCGGCGCGCGAATCGCCGGTCTCCCGCACCTTGATCGTCGAGGATGCCTGCCCTCTCCAGCGCGGCCGAGAACACGCGTTCCTGATGCTGGACGAGCCGCTCCACGCGCTCGAGCCTTCGGTCGAGATCGGTCACTGCGTCTTCGCTGGCGCGAGTGGGAATACTCGCGCTCAGCTCGTCGAGCTGCCGCCGCTGAACGGCGAGCGCCTCCCGCTGAGCACGGCCGAATGCACCCACCTTCTGCTCGATCGCCGCCAGGCGTTCGAGGTGCCATCGGCCGGTGAGCCGCGCGGCGAGACGCGCCAACATGCCGCGCTCGCTCACGTCGCCTGACCTTGACGCCCGACTCCGAACCGGCTGAGCCATGTCTTCGCGCCTTGCTTCAGTCGAGCGCGGATGGCCGCCCGCTCGCGCCGACGCACGCGGGTGGCCTTTTCCCGCGACTTCGCCTGGACTCGCTGCTCTCTGTCGAGTTGGTGCCGCTTCCGCGCCGCCTGCGCCGTCTGCACGGCCGCACGGCGTGCGGCAGCTTTCTCAGCTCGACGCCGCTTGCGCTCGCGTTTTGTCGCCTCGGCGACGCGCTTGCGCGCCTGACGCTCGTGCTCTCGTGCTTCGAGGCGCAACTGGTGCTCGCGATCGCTGCGATGCCAATCGTCACGAAAGAGCTCGGTGCCATAGAGCCGACGCAGCATCAGGAAGACCGGATACGTCAACCAGCGCAGCAGCACCAGCCTGAACGGCGTTCGCTCGGGAGCAGGAACCGGTAAATCCGACAGGCGACCGACCGCATCGCAGAACAGAGCGGTCGCACTGACATCCAGTCCCTGTGGCCGGATGAATTCACGGACGAACTGTTCGGTGATCTGACGTCGCTGCTCCGGGTTCCGCAGCGAAGCGTCCAGTTGCGCATGATGTTCGTCGAAGGTGCGGCTGGTTTGCAGCACACCTCCGCCTACGTTCAGCAGGTAGTGGAAATGGAGCGTCCCCTGCTGATTTTCCGCGAACTCGGGTGTCAAGATGGTGTGCAGCGACCGACCGACGATCGCGCCTTCAAGGAACGCGCTCGTGTTCAATCCCACGACCGCACTGCTGTAGAAGAGCGACTCGAAGTAATCTTCTTTCGACTCGGCGTCCATTGGGTTCGACCCATAGACGGTCGTGTGCCCGAACGACGACAGGTCAATGGTTCGCCACTCATCCATCCGCGCGGGATGCGGCCGAACGAGGATGGCTGCGTTGCGCAACTCCGACGAGGTGCTCGCCCGCAGGCTCTGCACCCAGCGACGGACGAACTCCGCTTCCACGGGACTGCCCCAGAAAAGCGCGGAGCACACGTACAGGATGAACGGCCGATCAACCGGCAAACCAACGTGCCGGCAGAATTCTTCGCGCGTCCGCGCCGGAACACGTCCGAACCACTGGTCGTAGCACTGCGCCCCAGTAACGACAACGCGATCGGCAGGCACGCGATGCAGTCGCGTCGCCTCCTCCTTCTGTGTGTCGTTCCACACGAAGACCCGCTGTGGCAGGTCTCGGATGAGCGCCTTGCTCGAAAGGTGGTCCCAGCTTCCAACGGCAAAGACGGTGCGCAGGCCTTCCGCCAGCGCCGCGCGGAGCACCTCGAATTGCCACGATCCGAGATAGACGAGCGGGGTGATGACGACCACGTCCGGCTTGTGCTCGCGAAGCTGTTCGCGGATCTCGCGCACGGTCGGAAGCACACGTTCGATCACGCGAAGCGCGGACAGGAGGCGCTGCCGATTTTCCGGGCTGTGAAAGACGCGCCGCTGACTGATTCGAATCAGCCGTGGAGGCACGCGCTCTTCGGCCCTGGCCCGGAGCTTCGGCGTCGATGCATAGTGCGGCTCGAAGTAGCGCAGGTAATCTGCCCAGAGTCGTATGGTCTTGGCAAGCTCGAACCAGAACGCCGAGGTCGCCGGCGAAGGCGACAACCAGCTCCACGTAATCTGTGGATGCTCGGCGAGTACGCGATCGAGCGTTCGTTCCCAGCCGAGCGACTCTGCCCGGCTGACAGCCAGATGCAGCTGATGCCCGCGGGCGGCGAGCTCGCGGATCACCGGCTCGTACATCAAGAACGAGCCAAAGTGCTGCATCGAGAAAAAGATCCGCATCGACTCGGCTAGGGCACGCGATCCGGCTCACCCTTGCGCCAGACGAGGAAGGCGTGAATGCGCATTTTGCTCCGGTGCACAACCCATCGGGATGGAAGGACGAAGAGGCGGCGCACGACGATCACCGCCAGGCGGATCAGCCGGCCGGGAAGCCGTCGGACGAAACGCCCGACATAGACCAGTCGCGCCACACAGGCGCGAACGACCAGACGCGCCGGCCGCGTCCAGTGAAGCACAATCGAGCGAAGCTTCGCCCGTTCCATCGTAGCGATCGTGGCAACGACGGCAACGGGCACGAGCGCAACGCGCAGCACGCGAGCGGCGGCCGAGGGCGAATACGGAACCAGACACGGAGCGGCGGCCAGACGCTCGATCTCCTGAACGACCAGCGGTGTCGCGGGCACATCCAGGCCATGAGGTCGAACAAATCCCTGGATGAACCGACGCGCGCTCCGACTATCAGCGCCGTCGCCGGCCAGCAGTCGCGACAGCTGCGCGAGATGTTCGTCGAGATCGGCGGCCAGGTGCAGGAGCCCCCCTTCAACGTTCTTCAGGTGCTGGAAGTGCAACGTGCCTTCCTGGGTGGCGGCGAATTCGTCGACCTTGATCGAGTAGACCGGCCTGCCGACAATGCCGGATTCGATCATCGCGCTCGTGTTCACGCCGATCACCGCGTCCGAGTGGTACATCGAGTCGAAGTACTCCTCCCGGGCGGCACCGCCAACAGGGTTCACGCCGGTCTTCGGCCAGAACGCCACGTCGACAAACTCGCGTGACAGGTCGACGCCTTCCCATTGCCGCCAATTCTGCGGGTGCGGGCGCACCAGCACACCAACGGCGCGCAGGTGCGCGTCGGGGCTGTTCCGAATGGCCGCAATCCACGTGCGCACGAAGCCGACTTCCTGCGGCGCAATGAAGGGCGACGAGCAGAGATAGAGCAGAAACGGGCGCTGCGGGTCGAGGTTCATCCGGCGGCAGAACGCCTCACGATCGAGGGTGGGCGTCGCCGCAAACCAGTGGTCGTACGCCTGCGATCCGGTGACCACCACTTGCTCGGCAGGTACATCGTGAAGGTCGACGGCTTCGTCCTTCTGGGCCTCGTTCCAGACAAGGACCCGGTCGGGCACCTCGTGGATCAGCCCCTTCGTCGTCAGGTGATCCCAACTGCCCACGCCGAGCACGGACCTGATCCCGAACCGTCGCGCGCACCGAACGTGGTCGGCCTGGTGCGAGCGAAAGTACAGGAGCGGCGTCAACAGCAGTACATCGGGCTGAATTCGGCGAAAGACGTCCGCGACCTCACCAGGCGGCGGGAGGACTCGGTCGACAGCCCGGAAGAGACGGCGAAGAACGGCGAGACCGGCGCTGGTTCCGAGGATCGGCGTGCGCGCGAGAACAATCGCGAACCGGGGAGCCTGATCGACGGCACGTCGGCGGAGTTTCGGCGACTGATCCCAGCGCTGGTCGAGATAGCGCCAGTAGTCGAGCGACGCCCGGATCCCTGTGCCGAGCGCGTACCAGAGGCGGTGGCGACTGGAAGGAACGAATTCGGCCTCGATCGATGGGTGATCCGCCTTCAAAGTTTCGACCATCTTGCCACCGTCGATGGCATCCGTTCTCTCGGCAATTAGGTGGATCTGATGCCCTCGCTCCGCCAGCAAACGAATGGTGGACTGGAAGTTACGGAGAAATCCAAGGCTGGACGTCGAAAACAGGACCTTCATGGAAAGCCGATGTCACAGGCGGTACATGCTACCGCCCTCTCACCTACACAAAGGTGCACAAAAACGTGAATACGCGCACACAACGACCACTACCTCTAACGACGGAGCTTAACCGCCCCGGAGGCCGCTCCGGCGGGCAGACTGATCTCGCGATATGCCGTGTGGAGGAGGTGGTGCGTGTTTCTAACTCGTAGATAATATGAGATTTGAGCCAAGAGGGTCAACAATATCAGGCGCTTGCGTATTCTCTTCTCCGTCAAGAATCCGGACTATGTGCGTCACTACGCGTCCGTCCTCCGCGCGCTGGCCGCACGCGGGCATCAGGTTGAGCTCGTCAAGGAGTCCGCACGACATTCTTGGCCCCCCTTTGTCGTGAATCTGGCGAAGGACAACGGCGGCATCAGCCTGGCGACGCTCCCCAGCGTGGCTGGGAACCCATGGTGGGAGCTGGCGACGCGACTGAGGCAGGCGCGCCTGTACCTGCGCTTTCTCGAACCCACCGACCGAATGACCCCCGGGCTGCTCGAGCGCGCACGCCGGCGCGCGCCCCGACCGGCCGTCTGGCTTGGTGAATCGTTGCGTCTGAGACAGACCGGACGTCGCCTGCTCGGACGTCTGCTCGACGCGCTCGAGCGGGCCACGCGATCGGCGGTCTTGTTTCATCGCTATCTCGGCGAACAACGGCCCGACGTGGTCGTGCTGACGCCATTATTGGTGCTCAAGACCGCACAGCTCGATCTCGCGCGCGCCGCCAAGGAGTTGGGCGTCCGCAATGTGTTTGCGGTTGCAAGCTGGGATCACCTTTCGAGCAAGGGGTTTCTCAACTTCGTTCCCCAGCAGGTGTTCGTCTGGAACGACGCTCAAAGACGAGAGGCGATCGAACTCCATGACATCGCCGCAGACCGGATTGTGGTAACCGGCGCGCAGGTCTTTGACGACTGGTTCGGCAGGCGACCTTCAACGTCGCGGGAGGCTTTCTGTGCGCGAGTCGGGCTGCGGCACGATCGCCCGATTCTCTTGTACGTCTGCTCGTCGCTGCTCGAGGGCAGCCTTGCGGAGGCTCCGTTCGTCGTCCAGTGGGCGCACCACCTGCGCCAAAGCGGCCATCCCGTCCTGAAGGATTGCGGGATTCTGGTACGGCCGCACCCCCGACGCGGACGCGAGTGGCGTGGTGTCCGCTTCGCCGACCTCACCAACGTGGTCTGCTGGCCGCCAGCGGGCGAGCTTCCGACAGATCAACGGTCAAAGACTGACTATTTCGACTCCTTGTATTTCGCCGACGCAGTTGTCGGTCTCAACACGAGCGTGATGATCGAGGCGGCCATCCTCGGCCGCCCGGTGCACACGGTGCTGCTGCCTGAATTCCATGACAGCCAGGAAGGCACGGTGCATTTTCACTACTTGCTCGATGGGCCTGATTCCTTGCTCCGATCTGCGCGGTCGTTCGTTGAACACGCGCACGACGTCGCAGCGGTGCTTCAGGACGGGGCGGCGGATGCAACGCGCAACGAGCGCTTCGTGAGCACGTTCGTAAGACCGCGCGGCCTCGATGTGGCCGCAACGACCGCCTTCGTCGATGCGTTGGAAATATTGGGTACGTACCCGGCACCCGCACCAGAGCCTGAGCCTGTCTGGACAAACGTCGTCCGTCCATTCATGTGGCCGTTCGCGCACGCGGCAGCGCGTCGAGCACATCGCGTCCGTGAAGAGCATCGACGGCAAAAGCTCCAGGCGCTGGCCGAACATCGGCGCCGCAAGGCCGCGACGGCGGTAGATAATATGACCTCGCCGTAGACCGTCCATCGCAGCAACACACGTGCGTATCCTTTTCTCCGTTCGAAAGCCGTCGAACATCCGTCACTACGACTCGGTGCTGCGCGCCCTCGCGGCACGCGGGCACGAAATCGAACTCGTCAGGGAACCGTTGGGAGACTTCGACTGGCCGCACTTTGTGCTGGACCTCGCAAAGGCGTTTCCCGGGATCCGGCTGGAAACCGGACCGCTGACGGCCAAAACCCGATGGTGGGAGCTGGCAACACGCTACCGTCGCGCGCTGTTCTACCTCCGATTCTTCGACCCCGCGTACGAGCATGCGCCTGCGCTGCGAGCACGGGCGCGAAAGCGTGCGCCGCGGCCGGCCGTCTGGATCGCCGAAGTGCTGGGCGCGCCGGGCCGGTGTCTCCTTCGGCACATCCTCAAGATGCTTGATCAGTCAACGCAGGCAGCGGCAGTATTTCATCAATATCTGCGCGAGCGCCGACCCGACGTCGTCGTGCTGACACCGCTCGTCGTGCTCAAGACATCGCAACTCGACCTTGCCCGCGCGGCGATCGAGATGGGCATCCGCAATGTGTTCGCCGTTGCGAGCTGGGATCATCTGTCGAGCAAAGGCGCGCTCAGCATTTCGCCGCAGCAGGTCATCGTGTGGAACGAAGTCCAGAGGCGGGAGGCGGTCGAACTTCATCACCTCGAGGTCGACACCGTCGTGGTGACGGGCTCCCAGGTTTTTGACGACTGGTTCGACAGGGAGCCGTCGACCAGCCGCGAAGCGTTCTGCGCGCGCGTCGGACTGCGCCCCGACCGGCCGTTCATTCTCTACGTTTGCTCATCCCTTCTCGAAGGAAGTTCCCCAGAACCACCGTTCGTCGTGCAGTGGGCGCGACATCTTCGCGGGAGCGGCCATCCGATCTTGCGGGACTGCGGCATCCTCGTGCGCCCGCACCACGAGCATGGCGAAGCGTGGCGCCGCGTCAACTTTGCTGGTTTCGACAACATCGTCTGCTGGCCTCGGATGGGCGAAACTCCAGTGGATGTCTCCTCCAAGAACGACTACTACGACTCGATGTACCACGCCGCAGTCACCGTCGGCCTCAATACGAGCGCGATGATCGAAGCCGCCATCCTGGGCCGGCCGGTCCACACGGTTCTGCTGCCCGAATTCCACGACAGTCAGGAAGGCACGGTGCACTTCCAGTACCTGCTGGACGGTCCGGGTGCGCTTCTGCACGCGTCGCGATCGCTCGACGATCATGCCCGGAATCTCGCGGCCGCACTCGACGGGCGCGACCCCGACCCGGATCGCAGCGCCCGCTTCGTGCAGGCATTCGTCCGTCCGCGCGGCATCGACACCCCCGCAACGACGCAATTTGTCGAAGCGCTCGAGCAACTCGCCGCCTGTCCTGCACCCGTGCCGGCGCCGGTTCCGGTCTGGACGCACGTGATCCGGCCTTTCCTTCAGCCGTTCGCCTACCTGGCAGCGGAGCGGGTGCGTCGAATGGAAGAAGAGTCACGCCGTCGCAGTGAACGGAGGCTGCTCGAACACCGCCAGGCCAAGGAGCCGCTGCTCGAGGAGTACCGACGCCGCAAGCGAGAGGACGCCCGGGCGGCACGGGTCGCGGAGGCAGCCCAGGTCACGCGCGGCACACAGGACGCTCCGTGAGGATCCTGTTTCTTGCCCATAACCTCGGCAAGACGCGGCATTTCGACGGAGTCCTCCAGGAACTGACGGCGCGTGGGCACTCGGTGGTCATCGCGGCGGCCCACAAGCGAAACAAACCCCTCAAGCTCGGTGCGTTCGGTGACAACCCGCTCGTTGACGTCGTGTCCAATCCGGTCAGGCGAACCGACGATTGGGAGCCGTTCGTGCGGCAGCTGCGGTTGGCCCGCGATTACGTGCGGTTTCTCCAGCCGGATTACGCCGACGCGCGCAAGCTGGCCGAACGCGCCCGCACGTACGCCCCGCCGGGATGGCCCGACCGATTGGAACGCAGCGCCACATTGCGGCGCCACCGTGGGCTGGCCAAGAGGGCGCTGGAGGTGGCTGAAGCGTCGATTCCGAGCGAGCGTTACTACGAGCTGTTCATCCGTTCCCACGCGCCGGATGTCATCCTGATCACGCCGCTCATCGACTTCGGTTCATACCAGACCGATTACGTTAAGAGCGCCCACCGCCTTGGGATTCCGATTGTCTTTCTGCCATTCAGCTGGGACAACCTGACGAACCGAGGGCTGGTGCGGATTCCTCCGGACCGCGTGCTCGTCTGGAATGAACATCAGAAGCGTGAAGCCGTCACCTACCACAATGTGCCGCAGGACGATGTCATTGTCACAGGCGCGGCGAGGTTTGACGACTTCTTCGCGATAAGGCCTACCCCCCGCGAGGACTTCTGCACCCGCGCAGGCCTCGATGCCTCGCGACCCTTTCTGCTCTATCTCTGCTCTTCGCATTTCGTTGCACCGGATGAAGTCGGATTCGTCCGCCAGTGGGCAGAAGCGGTACGTCGCGCAGCGTCGCTCGACGGCTGCGGCATCCTCGTGCGGCCTCATCCCGCCAATGCGGAGTCATGGGCCGATGCCAACCATCGCAATATCGAAAATGTGGCGCTATGGACTGAACAGCCGAAGGTTCAGGCGGATCCGACCCTCTACGACTCTCTGTACCACGCCGCGGCGGTCGTAGGGCTCAACACGAGCGCGATGATCGAAGCCGGTATCCTGGGCAAGTCCGTTTTCACGATCGAGACGGCTGAATTCGCCGGCGGCCAGGCACAGACGCTCCACTTTCACTACCTGCTGGCTCGAAACGGTGGGCTGGTGGAAGTTGCGCAAGACTTGTCCCAGCATCTCCGTCAGCTGGCGGACGCGCTGGCCAACCCCGACGCCGGGCGGGCACGTAGCCGCCAGTTCATCGAATCGTTCGTGCGGCCACGCGGCATTGATCGACCTGTCGCGCCGATTGTGGTCGACGAAATCGAGCAGGCTGCGAAATTGAAGAAACGGCCTCGCCGCGCGACGCTCTGGCAGCGTGCCGCCGGCCGGATGTTGCTGACGACGCTCAAACGTCGCCGGAGCGCCAACCGCTAAAGCGTGTGCGTTCGCGATCGCTCTCGAGCTCGGTCCGTCAGCGCCGCACGCAACCGCACGGGCAGAACACGCCGCGCGAGTCCCTTCGTGCCGTGGCAGCGGTGCAATGCCGCCAACGCGGGATCCAGTGATGTAGCCGGCCGGGGCATGAGGGCTGAAGTACGCATCGCAACGAGTCGAAGCCGCTGAGGCTGCCCCTTCGTCAGTGCGACGTCCAATTCGCGCCAGTCGAGGCGCAAATGGGGACATCTGCATGCGCGGTTCCGGTGCGTGTGTGCGTCAGGACGCGGCATCCTTGTCGCCGGTGGGCGTGACGGCCCGGTGCTCGTGGAAGGTTCGATAGAGACCCCGCCAGGCTTTCAGCCGGATGCCCACCACATCGGCGAATGCCGCGGCACCGCGGCTGAATTTGACGCGGCTGTCCTTCCGGTAGACCCATACGACGCCAACCTCGCGAACCCGAAAGCCAGCGCGACGCGCGAGAAACAGCAGCTCGACGTCGAAGGCAAATCCGTCCGTCGTGACATAGGGAAACACACGCTGTGCCGCGTCGGCCTGAAGAAGCTTGAAACCGCACTGGGTATCCTGGAGGCCTGGCAGCAGGAACACGCGCACGACCCAGTTGAACACGCGACCAATCACGTGACGTGCCATGGGCTCGTCGATGCGGCGCGCTCCCGGTGCCTCACGAGACCCAACCAGCACTTCCGCATCGGTCGCCGCTGCCGTGTCGAGAAACACGGCCCAGTCGTCCGGAGACACCGACAGGTCGGCGTCGGTCATCAGGCGCCACGCACCCTGCGCTGCAAGCATGCCACGGCGGACGGCGGCTCCCTTTCCTCGATGCGGCTGCCTGAGAAGACGGATCCGCGAATCCGCCGCACTCCAGCGTTCGGCCAATGCGACCGTCTCGTCTTGACTGCCATCGTCGACGACGACGATCTCCCAGGGGCGCCCTCTGGACTCGAGAAAGCGCGACACCTGCTCGAGGAACCGCTCGATGCAGCGCGCTTCATTCAGCGTCGGCACGACGACGGACAGCGTAGGAGCGGTCATTGGGCAGACACTCTCACGCGAAACCCTCTCGAGGCGGGATCAGCGCTGCGCGATAGTCCGTGCCTCGGATCGCGAGAAATATATCAGTCCCGCCACGAGCAGCCCCGTGACGGCGAGCGCCGTCACGGCGAGCGCGTCGGGGTAGAACTGGCCAATGCCGAACAGTCCCCACTTGAACGTTTCGACGATGATCGCCAGCGGGTTGAGAAGCATCCAGCCACGGTGGGCCTCGGGGACCTGCGACAAGGGATAGAGCACCGGCGTCAGCAGGTACCAGACGGACAGGAGCTGGCTGAGCGCAAACCGGATATCACGTGTCATTTCGCCCCAGATGGCCGTGAAAAACGAGATCGCCAGCGCAAAGAGAAACGCCAGTGCCAGCGCCGCGAGCGCCCAGAATAACGCGACATCGGCCCTGAGGTAGAGTCGCCCGTCACGAGCGGTGTAGAAGATGACGGCCAGCACCAGAACGCCGATCTTGAGCGCCACATTCAGCAGGGCAGGCATCATGTTGCCGAACGGAAGAATTGCGCGCGGGTGATAAATCTGATCCGACAGGTCGCAGTGCATCTCCAGTGACCGCGTCCCCCACATCAGGCTTGCGGCAAAGACGTCCCACACGACTGTTCCAGCCAGCAGAAACAGGAAGTATGGAATTCCATTCGATCCGACGCCGAGCAGCGCCCCGAATATGACGGCGCGCAGAGCGATCGGGAACAGCGGGTTGATGAACAGCCACAGCCATCCGAGCACGGTACGGCGGTACATCTTCCGGAGCGCACGGTCGCCGATGAAGCCCAGCAGTCTCTTGTACCGCCACACCTCGCCGATGGTGGTGAGCGGACCTGGGTAGCGCGGGGTGACCTCCCAGCGCTCGCTCATATCTTGTCCATCGTTGCGCTCTCGGTGCGGGCAAAATACCAGATACCGGAAGCGAACGTCCCGGCGGTGATCGCGACCGAGTATCCAAACCACGGCCAGGAGTGCTCCGTGGTCGGCAGCGTTCCCCATCTGAAGGTCTCGATCGGAGCCGTGAGCGGATTCAGATACATGAGCCACCGGATATTCGGCGGCACCACCGACATGGGATAGATCACCGGGGTGAAATACAGCCAGAAGCCGACAACGAAGCGCAGGGCGAATCGCGCATCGCGGGCACGGGCCTGCCAGACCGACGTCCAGAGCGTCAACGAGAAGGCAAAAAAGAGGATCACGCCGATCGACGCGGCCGACGCGAACAGCCGCGGACTCGCCTGCACGTACCACAGGCCATCCGTTGTGCGGTAGTACACGAGCGCGCCGGCGAAGACGAGCACGATGACCGCGGGCTCGATCATACCGGCGGCCATCTGGCCGAGCGGCAGAATAATGCGGGGGACGTACAGCTTGGTCAGCAGCATCCGGTTGACCTCGAGGCCGCGGCTACCGCGAATCAACGGCCCGTCGAAGCAGTTCCAGGGGATTTGTCCCGCGATGAAGAATACGAAATACGGCACGACTCCGGAGGGAACGTTCATCACCGTGTCGAACACGAAGCTGCCGACGAACAGCGGCACGAGCGCACGAACGAACATCCAGAAAATGCCGAGGTGAGTCTTCGCATACAGACCCTGGACGGCTTTCAGAGAGAAAAACCCGAGAATGCGGCGGTACTGCCACATTTCGCGGATGCGGGCCGCAAAGCCTTCCCGCGTATCTGAGGCGATGACCCACGGCGCGCCGTCAGACAACGGACTTGCGCCTCTTGCGGACCCTCACGGGGATCTGCACGGTCCAGTCGAGTCGCGGGGCGACGACACCGCGCTTCACTTTCGCCCCGCTCTCAGGGCCGTAGGCCATGAACGTCAACGCGTTGTCGAGGACCACTTTCGTTTCCTTGCCGAGAACGGTGTAGATCGTGACGTTGACGGTATAGGTCGTGTCGGCCAGCAAATGAGCAGGAATCCGCACGAGCAGGTCGAGCAGGCCTCGCCGGTCGGCAACGACTTCTTCCGGCTGCGTTGTTCGGAAGACGGCGACGCGCTTCGCGTAGACGTCGGCGAAGGCGCGGAGCACGCTCCCCGGTTTTCGTATCTTGAGCCTGATGCGGAGGTAGACGTCCTCGGCCGTGGGGGCGGCTCCGATCTCCTCACCAGACGAGTTCAGCAGGCGCACCGAGGCAATCTCGGCGACAACGTTGATGTGCCGGCCCGGCCGTCCGAACGCGAGGTCGCGGCTCCTGCCCCGAAGGGCCGCCTCCTCGTATTCCGCGATCACCTCTTCGGGTTCGCCGTCCTGCACCGCCTCGCCTTTGTCGAGCCAGATGACCCGGTGGCACAAGCGAGACACGGCCGACATGTCGTGAGACACGAACAGCACCGTGAGGCCGCGTTCGGACTCCTCGGCGACACGCTGGAGACAACGCTCCTGAAAGGCAATGTCGCCGACGGCGAGGATCTCGTCGGCCAGCAGAATGTTGGGCTGCATGTTGATCGCCACCGAAAAGGCCAGCCGCAGGTACATGCCGCTCGAGTACTGCCGCAGCGGATTGTCGAGGAAATCGTCCAGCTCCGCGAACTGGATGATGCCAGCCATGCGATCGAGCACCTCGCGTCGCGAGATGCCGTGCATCGCGGCGTTCATCAGGATGTTGTCGTGTGCCGAGAAATCAGGATTGAATCCGGCGCCAAGCTCGAGCAGTGAGACCACGCGACCGACGCCGGTGACACGCCCTTCGGTAGGCCGCGTCACGCGCGCGATGACCTTGAGCAGGGTCGACTTGCCGGCCCCGTTGGCGCCGATGACTCCGAGGATTGTTCGTGCAGGCACCGTAAACGAGACGTGCCTGAGCGCCCACAGATCCCGGCCCTGCAGGACACGTCCCGGCAGCGACAGCCGCGGGATCGGCACGCGCGCGACTCCGAGATTCAGCGTCCTGCGTGGTGCGACGACCCGCCTTGACGCCAGGAAGTACCGCTTGCCAAGGTCTTCGACGACGAGGCTGTCCGGCGCCCGGGGCTGTTCGTTGGGGGGTGGAGGGAGGGTGCTCGTGCTCAATGTAGCTCGCGTTTGCCGGTCTTGGTGATGATCGGGATGTCGCGCATCCAGAGCTGCTTCTCCCACCAGGCCCGGTTCGCGACGTACCACGCGATCGTCCGTTCGAGCCCCTCTTCAAACGAGATCTGCGGCCGCCACCCGAGAAGTCGCTCTGCCTTCCTGACGTCGGCCGTATGACGGAAGACCTGACCGGGCCTGTCGCCGACATACGTGATCACGGCATCCGGATTCTTCATTTTTCGCGCCACCAGTGGAGCCATTTCGGCGAGCGAAATTGACGATCCGGATCCCAGGTTGATGACTTCGCCACGGACGCGACTGAGGTCGCAGTGCGCCACACAGTCGAGCGCCCGGCACGTATCCTCGATGTACGTGAAGTCGCGCGCCGCCGAGCCGTCTCCGTGCACCCGCAACGGCTCGTCGAGGATGCAGCTGGTGATGAAGCGCGGAACGACCTTTTCGAGGTGCTGACGCGGTCCGAACTGATTGAACGGGCGCAGGATGATCGCCGGCAGATTGTACGTCGCAAAGTACGAGTAGACGAGCCGATCGGCGCCCGCCTTTGCGCTCGCGTACGGGCTCATCGGCATGAGCGGAGCCTCCTCGTCCATCTTCGGCGCCCGCGCAGTCCCATACACCTCCGAGGTGGAAATGTGGATGAACCGATCGATGTTGCTGACGTGCCTCAGCACCGAGTTCGCGACGACCTGCGTGCCGAGCACGTCGGTCTCGAAGAAGTGGTAGTTGTCGTAGATGGAGCGCGTGACGTGGGTTTCCGCCGCGAAGTGCACGACGACATCGGATTGGCCAACGAGCGAATCGACCAGCGATGCATTGCGTACGTCTCCGTACCAAAACTGAAGCCGCCCGCTATTGGCACCCAGGCTCAACGCGCCGGGCAGATTCTCCAGACTCCCTGCGTAGGTCAGCAGGTCGAGGACCAAGATGCGGTAGTCCGGATATTTCTCGTAGAGATAGTGGACGAAGTTGCTGCCGATGAAGCCTGCGCCGCCGGTGACCAGAACGGTTTTCATGTGTGGTTTCACTCTAGTGCATGCCATCGAAGGCGATCAATGGCGCCTCGTCTCCACAGTTGAGAAGCAGATCCAAGGCCGAGAGGTACGGAATGAACTCGCCATGCAGCTGCGGATACGTCGGATGGACGTACTCCTCCCATTCGACTCGTATGCCGTTGCGCTCGAAGAGCGGCACGTCGAGATAATCCCTCGCGGCGTCGCCGCTCAGGTACCTGGTCGCACCAAAACGGCGGCACAAGTGCACCAGACGTTCGCTGCGATCGCCGGCGACGCCGAGTGCCGACGAGCGTTCGATGCGGCGCCGCAGGCCGAACCACTCCGCCATGAGTCCTGCGCACTCTATATCGAGATCCACCAGCCGCTCCCATTTGCGCTGCAGCAGCTCCTCCAACACGGGCAGATACGTCGAGAGAAACGGAGCGCGGGCGTACGCCTGCCGGATGCTCGACACGTGCTTCCGGGCCCAGGGCGTCCGCGCGTCGATTTCGACGTCCAGAATTCGCAGGAATGTCCCTCCACTGTGCCGAACGGGCACCGTCAGCCACAGCGGTCCGTTCTGCGTCTTGATGCGGTTTCGGTTGCGCCAACCGTGCTTGTCGTACTGAACATCATCGTAGTAGACGAAGACATCAGCCCGGCGGAGCTGATCGAAAAACCCGAGCCACGGCAGATACCCCGGCTGCAGAACGACGACGGTTGTGTCGGATGCCGCCTTCATCTGCGCCGGAGATCTGGGGGACATGCCAGCCAGACACTCGATACGAACAATGAAGATGCCCAGAAGGCCATGAGCCAGTCGAACAGCCTCGAATGGATCCAGGCGACCAGCCTTCCCTGATTGAGCCTGGTCGTCCCGCGGGGTGCGTTCGGAGCCGCTGCTCCGGTGCTGCGATCGATGTAGTGGGTATCCCCGACCGCGGGACTCCTCAGAAGTGCCTGAATCGTCGAAGGGGATGGCTCGGCGAGATCATATTCCCACGTCGAGCCGTCCCGACGCCGACCCGCCAGAAGGACGAAGCGTTCCTCGAGCTGGCTTCGCTGCGCGTCGGCGATACCCTCGGCCCATCGAACGTGGACTCGAGGTGCGAATGGCGACGGAGCCGAGAGACGAATCGTGACGCTGCTCGCCAGCATGATCCCGCTGACCGCCACGTACACGAGAACACGCCCACGATCACCGAGACCCGCAGCTGACCAGTCGCGGATCACCTTCGCGAGAATACCATACACGCCGTGGCCAATACGCTAGCATTGTCGCAGTGAGCGCGCTCGAAACCATTGATCTCGCATCGCGGCTGCTCTGCCTCAGCGGGGCCGTGCTGCTGCTTCCCGGGATGATGCTCCTCGGCGCGCTGCGTGTTCGCGCCGACTGGCATCAGCGCATCGTCCTTGCCTTCGCGTTGAGCTACTCCTGGATGTTCGTGCTGTCGGTAGCCATTCCCCTCCTTGGATGGAGCGTCGATCGCGCCGCCGTCCTGACGCTGGTGCTTTTCGCGATCGCGGCGTTCGCACTGGCGCGCGCTCGCATGCACGCCTCTATTACGGTGGTTCGCAACGGCGACCCTGTTGAGAAACTGCTGATAGGCCTGGTCGTTGTCATCGTCGCGGCCGCTGGATGGGTCATCGAACCGCCGTTCACAGGCGACGAGGCCCTCGATCTCGCGTCGATATCGCGCGTGGCCGACGGAGGTCCGATCAGCTTCGAAAACACGTCCGTGTTGCCAGACACCCGCCCGGTATATCTGTTTCAACCGTACCAGATGGCCGTTGGTCTGATTGCCCGATGGTCGGGAACCGATCCAATGGTCGCACTCGTCAAGTTGAGGGCGTTTCTCGCGCCGTTGGCGCTCGCGCTCGTGTACGGCCTTCTAAGGGCGCTGACGCTCACACGCGCGGAAGCTGGCGCGGCATTCGTTGTCGTGTTGCTCTTCGTCGCGCTCGACATCAACACGTGGGAATGGAATTCGCTGTTCCCATTCGTACGGCGCGGGGCCGTGACCGCGGGCATTTGCGTTCCGGCGCTCCTGGTGCTGTGTCACCTCGGCACCAGACGCGCGGCCGACGCAGACGCGGTGCGGACGCGTCGAATAGCGCTCCTTGCGGCGCCGGTCATGCTAGTGGCGTCCCTCGCCACGCACCCCCTCGAGCTGTTTCCGCTAGCGTTTTTCGCGGCTGGCATGGTGTTCGCGGTTCTGGCTGGACTCGACCAGGCCGGCGCTCGACGCCCGGCCGTCGTGCTCATGATCCTCCTGGCGGCCGCCACCGCGGCCTACGTTACGCTCCAGGCGCGAGCTGTCCCGTACGTCGCCGAGTTCGACCGCGACGACAAACGGACGCTGCGCGCCGAACTGATGCAGGTCGTCCGACAACCGCTCGAGGCGATCGCCGGCGGGCCTACCGAGGCGCGCGAGATCCTGAGTCGGACGATTCCGGCGACAACAGCGGTCGTCGCCGGCATTCCCGCGATGGCCCTCGTCGCCCTGCGCAATCCACCCGCCGCGGCACTGCTCGCGATGGGCATCATGCCGCTCGCGCTGTTGTACGCAAGCCCGGCGGGCTTCCTCGTGCTGACGCTCCTCACAGCGCCTGAGACGGTGAGAAATGTGAACGGCTACTTCGGCCTGTTGGGCGTGGTGGGCCTTGCCCTCGGCCTGACCTCGTTGGCCGTGGTGGCACTGCACGCCGCCAGGTGGCGTCAGAACGGACTCGCTCGAGTCGTTTCGACGTCAGCGGTGGGTTCCCTCGTCCTCTGGCCTGCGTCGACGTGGGGACGACAAGCCGTGCAATGGCTCGCCGGCCGGACTGTTGCTCAACCTGAGTTGCTGCTCCTGCTTGCCGTCGCCACGTCGCTTCTGGTCATGGCAGTGGCGGCGAGGCGGACGCGCGCGATGCCGCCTGCGCGCCTCGGCGTCGCCGTGGTGCTCGCGACCGCCTGCCTGGCCGTACCGTTTGCGCTTCCCGAGTGGGGCTTCGGCGGCGTGTTCTCCACGCGCGAGGCGGTGACCGCCGTCGACAGATTCGAACGCGCGCTCGCATCGCCAACGGTTTTGGACTGGCCGATCTACTACGAGCAACTGAAAGTGTCGATCCAGCCGCCCTTGCCGGTGCCGAGAGCCGTCATCGACGAACTTCGAAGAGTGTTGGAGCCGCGTCAGGTCGTGCTCGCCGATCCGCGCTACAGCTGCGCGCTCGTCGTCCTGATCGACGCGTACTGCATCAATCCCGAGGCGATTTACGGACACTACTTCCAGCCCGCCGCGCGATATCACACCGAGTACGTCACGCTTGGAGACAGTGGCGTTCCAGAGCACCCGTTCTACAACGCGAGCACGTTGCTCTCGAATGCGGAAGAACGGCTGCTGAGGGAGTACCGGGTCTCATACTTGCTCACGGATCCGGCGTACGCAGAACAGACTGCTGCGAAGCTGCGCGAGCTGGGCACTGAAGCGACACTCGAGATGGATCTGGACGGATATCGCCTTTACAGAATTGGTGCATCGTGAGCGCAGGACTTCAAGTCACAATGGCGCGATCGCCGTCGCGGCGTTTCCGCCGCAAAATGCATCACGACATCGCACTGGGCGCGACGAGCGATTCGACGAGCGAGGCGTTGCGCACGTCCTCGTACCAGAACTGCAGCCGGCCGTTGTTCGTCTCTTCGACTCAGGGCAGCTGGCAGTTTCTCGAGTGGTAGCATGTTGCGTCCATGATCCCCCCGGCTCGGTTGATGTGGACGGCGTTGGCGTCAGTGATGCTCGCCGCGGCCCTGCCGCCGGCGGGTCGCGCGCTTGCCGGTCCGCAGGGGGCGACCATCCACGTCAGATGGCGGCCCTCCGTCACGGAGTCGGAACGCCGGAGTATCGAAGCGCGATTGCGCCTGGCAGAGGGTGAGAGACTCGACGGGAGCACCTGGCGCTATGACCTGATCGACGTATCGAGCGACAACATCCTAGCGCTGATCATTGAGCCGGCCGTCGCCGACACGCACAACATCGACCGCCCGAACAATGCTCTTGATCCAAGAGCGAACAGGACGGCGCGCCGCCAGCGGTTCCAGGCGCTAGGAGACCTGATGGTCGCGATCGTCGATGGCCTGGCAATTGCCCTGGCCGCAATCGGCGCTCTGCTGGCGCTCATCGGGGTCACACAACGTATGCCGCGCGCACAGGCCCTCTGGTCGCGGGCGCGGAAGGCACTCCAGCCACCCACGGAGGACGCCCTGATCAGGGTCGCAGCGGATCCGGGCGACGATCGGCCGTACTTCTGGACAGCCGCGGTGCTGATGATCTCGGCGCCTTTTGTGGTCATCCTATGCGTGACGTTATGGCAATCGCCCGTCTCAATCACCGAGGTGGTCGCGCTGCTGGAGGACGTCGCAGAGCGGCCGCTTGGCCGCTTCTTCAGTCCAAACACCGCTTTCTACCGGCCCCTCTTCCACATCACGCTCTCTGCCTTCTGGCACAACGCCGGGAGCCTTGACGCGACACTGGCCTGGATCAAGCTGTTGACAATCGTTCCAGTTGTCCTGCTCGTCGTCCTCTTGACCTGTTACCTTCGACCGCGAACTGCGCTCGACGCTGCGGCCGCGACTGTGGCCGTCGCGGTCCTTGTGGGTAGTGCAGGGTTCCGCGACAATCTGGAAATCGGGCTGGTCTACACGATCGTCGGGATGCCGATCGCCTTGATCGTCTGGATCGTGTTGAACCTCGAACGGCGCATCTGGCAGACGCCGCTGATCGTGGTCCTCACACTGGTTGCCATCGGCTTCAAGGAGCAGGGGCTGACGCTCGTGCCGCTGGTGATCGTCGCGTGGTGGACTCGGGCACCCGGAGCCAGCCGCGGCATGGCCGCCACGCTCGGGGCCGTCGGTCTAGCGTACGTGGCGTTTCGCCTGGCCGGCGGCGCCTCCTGGGAGCCGTTTCAACAGGACGTTGGACTTGGCTTTACCGAGATCAACAAGCAGGCAGCTGCGGCGCGATTCGGCGCGTTCCCGTACTGGATGTACGCCTACAACGGAGCGAGTACCCTGGCCAACATCCTTTTTTCGGAACCGACCAGGGGAACCTTCCGCATCGTTCAGGCGATGATTGGAGGTGAACCGGAGCCATGGCAAATCCTTTACGTTGGCTCGTCGGTCGGGATGACAAGCCTCATCGCCTGGTGGGGGATCCGCTCCGTGAGGCGCACGACAGCGAGCCAGCGGTCGATGCAGGCGCGACTCTTCATCGCCTTGGTCTTGGTCCTCCTGGCCTCCGGCGCGTTGAGCTTCAATTATTCGCGCGATCGCCTGGGGGGGATGGCTGTGGTGTTCTACGCGGTCGCGGCGTATTTCGCGGTACGTGAAGCCGTAGCGCGTCTGCTGGTGGCGTCACCTGCGCGATTGGTGGTGGCTGGTGTGGGCCTGGCGCTCCTGGCCGTCGCTTGGCAGACGAGAGCGATCGCCACACTCGAGTACGCCCGAACCCAGGCCGAGAGAAACCAGCAGGAATGGCTCGTCCTGTTGCCCGTACGGCGAATCGATTTTGCTCATCGACCCGTCTACGTGAACATCATGGAGTCGATGGTCGAGCAGGGGACGGCTCCGAAGGCGTCTCGTCGTAGGCGCCTTCCCGACAGGGTGTATCGCACGATCGGTGGTCGATGACGTCGCTCAGTTGTCCGCCGCCGCCCGATCGTCGAGAATATCTCCTGTTGTCCCTAACACTCAGGTGAATGTCCGACGAGGCACTGTGTCCGGGGTGTGGAGGCGCGCGCGTGGAAGTCGTCCCCACGTGGACGCTTGGCCGGGACCATCATGCCGTTGCCTGCAACGAGTGTGGGCTTCTGTTCGTCCATCCGCAACCGCCGCAGGACGTACTCGACGCTTATTACGCTCCTGACGGCGGATGGCAGGCATCGCGCGACGGTAAGCCACAGCCCGCACAGACGCGCACGAAAGGCGCGGCGCCAGCGATGTTCGCCGCGCTCGACCGGTACTTCCCCGCCAGTTCGCCGAAGCCCGGCGCGCGGGTCTTCGACTTTGGGTGCGGTCCGGGGCTCTGGCTCAACTCGTTTCAGGATCACGGGTGGGACACCTACGGCCTCGAGCCGGCGAACGACGAAGCGTTCGTCCGGCACAAGCGTCTTGATGCGATTCCCTCATCGCCGCAGTTCGATCTGCTGATCGTCTACCACGTCCTCGAGCACCTCCCCCGCCCGCTCGAGACGATAAAGCAGCTGGCGCAGACGCTGGTGCCCGGCGGGTATTGCCTCATCGGCGTCCCGAGGCTCGATCAACTTGCCGTACACCACGACATCAAGTACTGCCTCCACCGCCGCAACCACATCGTTGCCTTCACCGAAGTGTGCATGCGGGGGTTGCTGGCGCGCGCGGGCCTGGAGACGGTGACCGCCCTTCACGAGCTCGACCAGCGGTTTTCGAAAGGTGTTCCGCTGCGAATGCGGATCCTGGCCCGCAAGGGACCCACCGCTCCGCCGCTGCCGGCCGATCCAGCGGCCGCGCTCACGCCTGTGATTGAAGCGTTTGTCGAACTGAGGGCACGAGCCCTTCTGCAGGCATCCCGCTCATGACGCGCGCCTGGTGGAAGACAGCCGCAGCCGCCTGTGTGCTGCTCGGTTGCGCACTACCGGTTGTCGCCCGACTCGTGGCAGGTCCGCGCGGGGCCGACGTGCACGTCGAGTGGCGGCCCTCGGTCGACGCACCAACGCGCGAGCGGCTGGCCGCGTTGTACCACCTCGAGAACCCGCGGAAACTCCCGGACACCTATACCTGGCGCTACGACCTCATTGATCCCTCCAGCGACAATATCCGTGCGCTCGTCAACGATCCGGCCGTGGAGGACACGCACGAAATCGACCGGGGCGAGTACACGCTGGCGCCCAGCGCACCTCGGACGGCCCGCCGGCTGCACCTGGAAAGATGGGGAGACGCGCTCGTAAGAACTGCGGACGGGTTGTCGATCGCACTCCTGTCACTCGGGCTCGCCACGCTCGCCACGCGAGCGACCATCCGGCAATTCCTGCGGCGAGGCATTCCAGAACTGGACGCGGCCACGGCTGGTCTCTTTCGAATCGTGTTCGGCGGCGCCACGCTGGTGTTCTTCGCCTCCCACCGCATTGACGCGTCGTGGCTTGCCGCCACGTTCGACAGTGAGATCGAGGGGCGGTCGGCCACGGCGGTGCTGCAATGGCTTCAGGGCCACCCCACGGTCGTCAACCAGATCACACCATGGCTGTTGCTCACGGGCATCGCGTTCACCGCCGGTATCTTCACGCGACTGACATATCCGCTGTTCGTCGCTGGCGTGCTCGTCTGGGCGCACGTGGTGATGGCGGTCTCCAGCACGAGCATTCACCCCACCGGGACCTTCGTGCTGACGCTCGTTGCCCTGCTGCCGTCCGCCTGGGCGGATGCGCGCAGCGTTGATGCATGGCTGCGCCGGACGCGTGGACGCGCGGGCGCGGCAGAGGCGACCTCCCTGCGGTACGGCTACAGCACATGGGTACCGGTACTAGTGCTCGGTGTGGGGTTGGCAGCCGCCGCCTGTGCGAAGCTCAGCGTTCCCCCGCACTGGAGCGACTGGGTTCTGAACGGAACGGTCAAGTACTACTTCCTCCAAGACGAAGTCAATGCACTGGTTGATTGGGGACTGCAGCTTGCCGGCTATCCGCTCCTGGGGATTTTGGCGTCGCTCGGCGTCATTGCTGTAGAGGGGGCACTCATCACCGCGGCTTTCACGCGAAATGAGTGGTATCGCCTGGGCCTAGGCACAGCGGCGCTGGCGCTCTTCTTCGGCTTCTACCTGTTCATGGGCGTCTTCTGGCCAGCCTGGTGGATCCTGCTGCTGGGCTTCCTTCCGTGGCAATGGGTGTCGCAGCGAGTGAAACCAGCGTCCGTGACTCGTCCAGCGGATGTGACCGGACAAGGCGTTGGGGCTCAGACCCGCGGCTGGCTCGCAACGGTGCAACTGGCGATCGTTGTCTTCGTCATCGCGCAGCAGCTCGTCTCATCGGCGCTGAAGCTCGAGCGGATACCAATGTTCTCGTGGTACGACATGTACGCTGGCACCTACGAGAGCCCGGAAGCATGGAGCGCAACAAGGGAACCGTCCTACCGCCTGGTGTTGCACACCGATCGCGGGCCGGTCGCACTGTCGGCTTGCGACCCCAACCCGGCGTTCCTCCGGGAGTTCGAGGCCGCGCTCGAGGGGTCCGCGGAGGCCAGGACGAACGTCTGGCGGGCGTTACGCGTGTGCCGCAGGGATTTGAACGACGTGCGCGGCGTCGCGCTCGAAGGCGACCTACGGATTTTCGACTGGGATCGCCTCACATTCACCGTGAACCGGTCGGCCGTCACCCTCGGTCCTCTGCGCGCGGAGGCAGACACGGTATCGATCAGGGGACAATGATCTGGACGGATATCGCCTTTACAAAATGGGTGCATCGTGAGCGCAGGACTTCAAGTCACAACCTGGCCGATGGGCCTCAGTTGGAACGGAGGTTGACGGAGCCAGAACATCAACCCGATTAGGCTCGCGACGAGAAGGTGCGCGTACAGAAGAAGCGACACGCTGACGGCGGTCTCAGGCGGGACGCCCAGCGGCACGAACAGCGACGCGTGCAGTTGCTCGCGCAATCCGAGCCCGTTCAGCGAAACAGGCACGTTGCTCAGTACCGTTATCGCCGTCACGACGGCAAACATCGCAATGAACGGCGGGGCCGCCGCGTGCTGCACGGTCACGAAGCGCAGGTAGATCGCCGTCACCGCCATCGCGTACGCAACTACGACGAGCGCCGCCTGAGCAGCGATCGCCGGCCGGCTCAGTGGCGCAGACATCTCGAGGCGCAACCGCTGCAACCGCTCTGCAAGCCTCACGGCTCGCGTGCCAAATCGAGCCACCCGGGCCGCCATTCCCCCAGTGCCGAAGGTGGTCAGGACGAGCAGCAATACGGACACGGCCGCAATCAGCGCGGACGCGATGTTCGCGGCAGCCAGACGCGGCGCCGAAATTGGACTGAACCATAACGCCACTGTCGCGAGAATGGCCAGCAGCCCCACCCCGAGCAGGCGATCGATGGCTACCGAGGCCGCAACCGTCCGATAACCGTGGTTCTGACCCAGATAGACAATCTTTGCGATGTCGCCCCCTGCTGTTGATGGCAGGAAGTTATTGACGAAGATGCCGACGAAATACTGTCGGAGCACCAGCGCGAATGGAGGCGACACTCCCGCCCCTCTCAACAGCAACCCCCAACGCCAGGCGTAGGCGACCTGCCCTGCAAGGACAACCGCGAGCGAGACCAGATAGAAGGAAATCGGCAGCTGGGCAAACAGCGCTCGCAATGCTGCGAGGTCGAGCGTTCTCATCAGCAGCCCGAGCAGCACGACGGTCACGAGTGCCTGCAGGACGACCCACGATCGCGCCTGCATTCTCACAGCGGCACCTGTTCTGATCGCTGAGTCATCGCACGACGCGACCCTTGCCATGGTCAGTGCGGCGCCCAAGGACGACCCACTGGATCCACCAGTACACAATGTCGCGAATCGCCGCGACGATGGCCCTGGGTCGGGTCCCCTTTCCTCGTCCCTGCTGCCGTTTGACGAACGGCACACGGACTTCTTTGAACGTCGCTCCGCGCCACCACGTCTTGAGGAGGCACTCAGGGTTGGTGAACGCGCTCTCGGTCTCGAGCGTCACCGACTGAATGAGACGACGCGGATAGACGGTTACGTTCTGATAGTCGTGGAGGGGCAGCCGGAACAGTGTCCTGACCAGGTAGTAGTTCACAACCGACACGAGCCCTTTGTACGCGTTGTCGGACCGCTGGTCGACGATGCCACGCAGCGAGGTCGACGCGATGCGAGCGCCCTGAAGTACGTCAACCGACGCGAGATCGTTCAGCGACTGCGCCAGAGACCGGAGGTCGTACGCCCAGTCGACAGTCTGCCAGAAGACGTAGTCTTTCGTCGCAAGAGAGATAGCTCGCTTCGTGTTGTAGCCCGAGCCGCGGTTGACGCCGTTCTTATATGGCTTCAGCCACGGTCGCGTCTGGCTGCATTCAGCCACAATCTGCCACGTTCTGTCAGTGCTTCCGTCATCAATGACAATGAGCTCGAAGTCGTCGGTTAGTCCGGCGAGAAACGCGCCGGCGCGGTCGACGTATGCGGCGATGCTGTCCTCTTCGTTGAGCGCCCATCCGAGCATCGAAAGGCTGAACGGCACGCGAGGCGTGGCCGGCAGAATGTCACGAGACTCCGCCATCGGAGGTTCCTCGGTTCTCAGCGTCTGACCTCGTAGAGCGCCCACCGGCCGTCGTCGTACCGATCAATGAAGAGATCGCCATCCGCGGTGAGTGCCTTCGTCATCACCGAATGTATCCGCGGGCTCACGAGCACGTGCGTCACACCGAGGTCGCGGATAAACGCCAGCCGCTCCTCGCGCGTCTCGCGCTCGTTGAAGAACGGTTGATCGAGCGACACCGCGCGGGCGCGTTCGAGATACTTGAAGTACACGGGAAACGTCAGCTCCGGTTCGACGAGCCCCTCGATCGCGCCCGACCAGACGTCGACCTGCTGGGGCAGGAACAGCGTCGGCTCGTTGACCTGACGGTAATCGACCGCGAGAACAGCTTCCGGAGGGACGTGCTGACGCACATATCGAACGAGCGCAGGCGACGGGGCACATCGGTCCAGCTCGTCGCCGCAACTGATTCCGGCCAGCAGCGCGGCCGGCGTCGGCTGCCGGTTGGTCCAGGGCAGCTTCGCAACGGCGCTTTCGCCGGTCCATGTGCCGACCGTGATCGGCATCAGCATCAGCGCCAAAGCCAGCGCCCATCGCCGGCGCGGGCGTTCCAGCCACGCCGGAGGATCTGCGATCACGCGTCGCGAGATCATTGCACCGAGCGCGGTGGCGTACCCGATGAGAACGGGAACAAAAAGCAGGTCGGGGTGCTCTACTGTGGCCGGCCCAACGCGGCGGAAGAGCTCGACCGCAATCCACGCCGCTGCCATCGTGAGAATGCACACCACGAGATAACCATGTCGTGCGAGTCTCGCAGCGACGATGTACATCGATGCCCCTGCGAGCAGGTGCACGAAGAACGCGACGTTTCGGACTGGTGCGTACAGGATCTCGAAATAGGTCAGGTAGGTGTATGGAATGGCGAGCACCGGAAACCGAATGACGGCCAGATAGCCGGCGATGCCGGAGCCCAGCAGCCACGTGACCTGACGATATCGAAATATGTACAGCACAACCGGACTGGCCAGCAGCACCACCGGCACCCACCAGCGGAGCAGCAGTCCAAAAGCCGGCATATACGCATCGAGCAGGGGCAGCGGCTGCCCAAACAGAGTAGCCCAGGAGCTTTCCGTCCAGAGAGTGGAGAGATCCTGCTGCCGTTCGCTGACAATCGATTCAACCGCGGTGACCGCGGCCCTGTGCCACAGTCGATAGATCACCAGGACAGCGCTGACGACAACGAATAAGAGCGCCGTGCGCGCGAGCAGCGGCCGCGGCCCCCGGACGAGGACGAGCGTCACGCCGAATGCAGCAAGGTACGCCAGGCACTGCGCGATTTCACGCGGATGCACCATGATCAGCGTGAGCCCCATGCCGAGGGTCGCCGCGAAAAAGAAGCGCTCCTCGCGCCGCTCGCTCGCCCGGAAGTAGGAGAGCGCCAGCAGGAGGAGCGCCGGCAGCAGGACGCCCATGGCCACGTCGGCAGCGTGGCTGAACGGCGCCATCTGCGACCAGGCGGCGAACGTCCCGTTCGCGACGAACACGATGGCGACCAGCGTCGCGGCCAGTGCAATGCGCGCGTTCTCGAAAATCGCACGCGCACATCCCCACAAGAGAATAATTGCCGCCGCGCCCCAGAACGCCCGCAGCTTGTGGTACAGGAATGCCGGCTCGATGTCGCCGATGCGCGACATCAAGGCCATCAGGTAATGCGTCCCCGGGAACGGGTACGTATAAATCACACCCGGGGAGAGGTAAATGTTGTCGATCGACGGAGCCGGGAGCTGGCTGAGCCGCTGGATGATGGAGATGTGTATTCGTTCCTCCTGCTGAGCGACGAACGGCGAACCCTCCGCATACAGAAAGAGGCCGAGCCCCGCCAGCATCAGCAGCAGCACCACGTCGCTGGGTGATACCCGCACTCTTACGCCGTCGTCACCCTGCTGAAAGGAGGTCCACAGGTGAACCGCGAGGACGAGACCAAGCGCCGTAATCGCGCGACCCGGAGACTGATGCAGTGTCAGCGCCGCGACCGTCAGCAGCTGTACGAGAGCGCAGCTGATGCCGACGCTGAGGCCGAGCCACTCGATCAAGGCGAAGGAGCCCCGTGGCCGCCACGCGAGGAGCATGGCAGCTCCCGGCACCACTCCAACAACCAGGCTCACCCCAGCGACCCTGGCAATCCATCCCCATTCCGAGGCCTCCGGAATAAACCGCGTCAGGGCGCCCAGCACAGCGACGCCGAGGACGAGCGCGACCGCCCGACGCGGCGGGATGACCGTCTCGTTCGTGAACTCTCTGTCTGGAGAATCCGGCATCAGGAGAGATACAGCTCGTACCATTCCTGGAAAGTGACGAGCACCAGCACCTTGTTGACCGCGGTGTAGTCCGCGCCGGGCCTGTACAGCCGGTCCACCACCTCACCCACGCGCCGCTCGTCGAAGATCCCGTGCAGCGCCAGGCGCCCCGGTGACAGTGTCTCGCGCACCCACGGCTCGAGATCGGTCAGCATCCACTCCGTGACCGGCATCAGAAACCCTTCCTTGGGTCGACGGATCATCTCGTCCGGAAAGTACCGTGCGGCAGCGCGCTTCAGGATGTACTTCGTTTCCCCGTTGTGAATCTTCAGGGAACCAGGGAGACCGGCGACGTATTCGACAACGTCGGTATCGAGGAATGCGCTGCGCACCTCCAGCGAATGCGCCATCGACAGGCGGTCGACAAATGTCAGAACCTGATCGGGAAAAATCCCCCTGAACTCGGCCTCGAGCATTCGATTCAGCGGATCGCGGGCCGTTGCGTCATCAAACGCCTGCCGAAGGTGTTCGCGGGTGGAGACACCACTGAGCGCCGCCCGTACGTCCGGGGAATACAGCGCGGCCTTTTCCTCGTCGCTCATGACCAGCAGCCCGGCGCGCCAATCCCAGTCCGGCTCACCGTGCCCTGCAGGCACTGCCTGCGCTCCGGCGGCGATTCGATGCGACCGATAGCTGCCGAACAACTCGTCGGCGCCGTCGCCGGCGATCGCAACTTTGACGTGCTGTGCGATACGCTGCGACAGGAAATACGTTGAAACGACACCCGCGAACGGCTCGTCGAAGGCGCGCAGAATCTTCCGGATGCTCGCCGGATAATTCGAGACGTCGATCGTTTCCTCGTGATGTTCGGTGCCGTAACGGGCAGCCACCCACCGCGCCCAGCGACAGTCCGCCTCTTTGCCGACCGTCGTTGCCCGGCCTGCGTACGTCAGGGTGAATGTCTTCACGGGCGACGAGGCAACTTCGGCGGCCAGCGCCGTCGTGAGCGAAGAGTCAATCCCTCCACTGAGGAAAAAACCGACGGGGACGTCCGACATCAACCGGCGACGGACGGCACGGCGCATCCGTATCAGCAACTCATCGGCGGCCTCGTGCTCGTCAGGAACGGATCCATTCAGGGGCGCGAATGAAAGGCTCCAATATCGAGAGATCGTCGGCGCAGACCCCGGACGGTAGACGAGCTGATGTGCCGGCGGGAGTATCCGCACCCCGTCAAAGATTGTGAAAGGGTGCGGGACATGCTTATAGCTCAGAAAATGGTGAAGCGCCTCGAGGTTCAGCCGGCGCGCAAACCCGGGGATCGCCAGAATGGCTTTCAATTCCGACGCAAAATACAGCGCCTCGCCGTGCTGCCAGTAATAGAGAGGCTTCTTGCCCATCCGATCACGCGCGAGGAGTCCGACTTGCCGGCGGCTGTCCCAGACGGCAACAGCGAACATGCCGTCGATTTGTTGCGGAAGCGCCTCACCGTACTCCTCCCACAGGTGCGGCAGGATCTCGGTGTCGGTCCTGGTAGCGAGGTGGTGGCCACGTCTGACCAAGGCGTCTCGCGCTTCCGGAAAGTTGTACAACTCCCCGTTCTGCGCCGCCGTCACGGTACCGTCCTCGTTGGTGAGCGGCTGCCTCCCACCCGCGACGTCAACGATGCTCAGACGCCGTGCACCGATCGCAAAGCCATCTCCGGAGATAATGTGACTGTCGTCAGGGCCGCGGTGTCGCAGCGTTTCGAGCATCGTCTCGACAACCGCGCGATCACCGGCACCGAACACACCGCAAATGCCGCACATGTCGACTACGGTCTCAGTGGAGCATAACTTCCCGGCCGCGCCCCTTCATGAATCGGAGAACTGGCCGCCGGCGCGTAAACGGACACCGACGCATCGAGGATTCGTTCGGAAACAAGACCACTGACGGTATCGACGAGGTACTCGGCCACTGGATGGAAATCGAACCGGTCCTGCCGCTTCAACACGCTGAGGTACCGGAAGAGGAGCGCGTTGCCCGGATCGTGCGGAACCGTTCGTGCGTACCGCACCAGGCGTCTGACGAACAGATCGCGATTGCGCGGGAAGTACTTGAGTGTCGTAAAGACGCTCGTCACGGCGATCGATTCAGCAACCTGCCGATACCGCAGCGATTTCCCCCATCTGGAAACGAGTCGGGAACCTCCGTCAGGCCGCTGCTCATGAATCTCGATATAGAAGTTAATGAGGTCAACCGAGAAGACCCGCCAGACGATCAGGCCGAAGAGGTTCGTGTAGGCCTCGAACACTCGTTGGAGCGTCGGGGGGAGCGTCTTTTTCGCGTATAGGTTGTACGCGAGGCCTGCACGTGCAAATGGCAGCAGGAGCAGGTATCCCCACAGGCTCATTCCAATCAGCGCGTTCAGCCCGGCCGGCGCCGCGCCGGCGCCCACACCGGGGGCCGACAGCGCGGCTGTCAGCCAGAGGTCGACCAGACTGCCCGGGTGGGCGAACAAGAGACTGCTCACAATCACCATCTCGCAGAGGAAGCCCAGTCGGATCTGCGTCGCGATGAAGATGAAGCTCAGGAGGATGAGGAGTCCGCCTACGAACCGTGTCGGCGGAAGCAGCATGAGTAGCGCTCCGACGACTTCGGTGCCCCATGCCAGCTCATTACACAGGCGGAACCACCGGCTGCCGGGTGGTATCCGGCTCCAGAAGCCAGACCAGTACCCCCATTCCGGGTTCACCATCCCCAGTTCCATGCCGTCGTTCTGGCGATAGCCAGCCAGGAATTTGTACGTGCCGGCCGAAAGCATGATGAACGCAAAATCCACCTGCAACACGAGCAGCGCGAGACCGTGTAACTCGGGCGCAAGGCGGCGAGTGTATTCGAGCAGCAGGACGGCGACACCGAGCCAGTAGGCGATGAATCCCGGCGCGCCCATGCCCCGCAGGACGCCGCGCCATCGCATCTGGATGAAAAAGTAGCGGCACAGCAGAACGTTGGTGAACGCGGCAAGTACGACGACGCGGCCGAGAAGCAGCGCAATACCCGCAGCCAACCATACGGCCATGATGACTGGCAGCACGGTGGGATTCTGCAGGCGATCGGTCCAGCGACTGCGCTCGGCGTAGCCACCCCATCGCTCGCTCAAGAAGTAGCGGCGCGCGTGCGGAAGCGCAGCGACGAGTGTCGCTATCAGCAGGAACCCGTATCCGGACCGTATGACGTCGAGAACCGCAGGACCAAGGGAGGGATAGGCCAGCGGGTCTGCGCCGAACAGCACGCTCATCGCGCCCCGGGGCCGCGACCGGAGCGCGGCGCCGGCAGCTCGCACGCGTCCGTGGTACAGCCGAGTCGGCGGCGGTTCCGCGCGATCCACGCATACACGTTCGGTCCGATCCAGCCCGTCCCGGGGAAATAGAACAACGGGAGCAGCAGCCACATCGGCGGGCTCTCCCACAGGATGCGGCGAAACGCAAAGAACCCCCGCGTGACGCGCCGGTCCGGCGCGACCGCAAACATCGCATTCTCGAAGTCCGCCTCCGCCAGCTCCGGAAACGCGGCGAGCACCTCCTGTCTCGCGTTGGCGTCGTGGAATCGCAGCGCACCGCGCACATCCAGAGCCCGGCAGATCTTCAGCGACCGGATGCAAAAGCCGCACTGGCCGTCATAAATCACGTGCAGCATCAGGTCTGGCTCACTCTCGCCAGGACGTACGCGTCCACGAATGTCCCGTCGCTCCATCGATCGTCTCGAAGCGTGCCCTCGAGGGCAAAGCCCGCGCGCTCGAACGCCCGCTGCGCCGCCGGATTGATCGCCAGGACATACGCGTAAATCCGATGCAGGCCCAGCTCGTCGAACCCGTGCCGACACAGCCGGTCGATGGCTTCCGCACCGATTCCCTTGCCGCGTGCGGCGGCGTCCCCAATCACCACGCGCAACTCGGCCTTCCGGTGTCGTCGATCGATGGCGAACAGCCAGACGTTCCCGACATGCACTGCTCCCTCTGCCGTTTCGATCGCGAAATACGAACAGTCGTCCCGCTCTGCCAACGACCGGAACCACGCTTCATGCTCGGCCGCCGACACGGGTCGAGCGCGATCCATCAGGCGCATGAGCGCCGGGTCGTTGGCCCAGGCGCGCGTCCGCTCCAGGTGCCGACGGTCGAGCGGCACGAGACGCACATTTCCGGTCTGCACGTCTCAGCGATGCGCTTCCGGCTCGTAGATTTGCACCTCGACGCCGAGATCGTTGCGCATGACTTCCTTCAGGTGGTCGCCCGACGTCTTCAGCACTTTCAACCAGCCGTGCTCCCAATCGCGGATCCCGGCGAACCAGGCCGAGCAGCCGCGGCACGGAAACGCTTCGGCGCCGCGCCCCTCGAGATGCATGCGCCGGTACCAGTTGAACCGCTCCCCCTGCCAGATCTCCTTGATCGACACGTCGTTGGCGTTGGGAAAGAACTCGGCTGTCCGGAAGGAAATGTCCTGGCCGCACAGGGCGATGCGTCCGAGGGTGTCCACGTTCAGCCGTTCGAACGGCCAGACGCACGGCTCTTTCTTCTGTGAAGGCAGCAAACGGTACAGATGGGGATCGAGCGCGTGTTGCTTGTCGATATGAGTGTTGTCGTCCCAGGTCAGGAACTTCCGTGTGATGACCTCGTCGACACCGACATCCTTGGTCCAGAAGTCGATCGCCGCTTCGAGTTTCCCCTCGATTTGTTCCTGTCTGATAATCGAGACGACGATCCGAGCAGGCGCCCTGAGCTCCTTGCGAAGGGCGAGGGCAGCGCGCACGTTGTCAACCGCGTTCGCCCACCACTTCTGCGGGTCGCGAGGCGGCCCTCCGCGATGCGGCGGCCGGACGATCGCATACGTCTCGGCGTCACCCGCGTCCATCGAGAACTCGATCAGATCGATGCCGGCCGCCAGCACCCGCCGGAGCCTGGTTCGCAGCGCCGCGGTGGGCCCGAACATGCTGCCGTTCGTGTTCAGCCACACGCGCGCGCCGCCGGCCTTGGCGCGCTCGATCATGTCCACCATGCGTGGATGCAGCATCGGCTCGCCGCCGCCGGTGCAGCGCATCCAGGCACCATATTCGCCGCACTCGGCCGCGATGCGGTTCCACAACGGCTCGGGGAACAGGTCGGCGTTCCTCTGGTGATAGAACTGTCGGATTTCCGAGTTCGCGTCCGTATACGGACAGTTGGGACAGCCGAAGTTGCACGGGTAGATGATCGACAGCACCACCATCAGCGGAAACTCTTCGGCTCCGCGGCGCAACCCGTACGATGCGTGATTTTGAACTGTTTCCATTGAGGGTTGGTGCTTCACCGGCGGTAATGCGAGATCACTTTCCGCACAGCGCCCACGACATCGCCGGCGTCGCCGTCGGTCATCTTCGGATAGAGCGGCAGTGAAATCGTGCGATCGGAGTAATACTCGGCGTTCGGGAACATCCCGCGACGGAAGCCAAATGTCTCGGCGTAAAACGGATGCAGGTGAACGGCGCGGAAGTGGACGCCGATCCCGACATTTTCTGCCTGGATCGCGTTCATGATGGTGTCGCGGTCCGCTGACAGCATCTCAGTCCTGAGAACGATCGGGTACAGGTGGTACGCGTGCTTGACCCAAGGACGCTCGACCGGCAACGTGATTTCGGGGATGCCGCGCAATCCGCGATCGAGCCGTTCCTTCACGGTCATGCGTCGCGCGTGGAACCGCTCCATCTTCCCGAACTGCGATCGGACGAGCGCCGCCTGCAGATCGAACATGTTGTACTTGTAGCCAGGCGCGATGATGTCCCAGTGGCGGTACCCCTCGGCTCCGTAGCGCTTCCACGCGTCACGGCTGATGCCGTGCAGCGCCATGATGCCGATACGCTCGGCCCATTCCTGCCGATTCGTCGTGAGTGCGCCGCCTTCACCGCTCGTGATGTTTTTCGTCGCGTAAAACGAAAAACAGGTCATGTCGGCGATGCCGCCGATGCGACGGCCTTTGTACTCGGCACCGATCGCGTGCGCGGCGTCCTCGATCACAGTCAGGCCACCGCGGGCGCCGAGCGCCATGATCCCGTCGAGATCGCACGGCTGACCCGCGAAGTCGACCGGAATCACCGCCCGCGTTCTTGACGTGAGCGCCGCCTCGATCGCCGCTGCGTTGATATTCAGCGTATCCGGTTCGACGTCAACGAACACTGGGCGCGCGCCGCGGTGGACGATCACGTTCGCGGTGGAGGCGAAGGTGATTGGCGAGGTGATCACCTCGTCGCCGGCGCCAACGCCGATGGCCTCGAGAGCGAGATGGAGCGCGGCGGTGCAGGAGTTGACAGCGACGCAGAAGCTGCTCCCCGTGTAGCCGGCAAGCTCCCGCTCGAAGCTCTTGGTGCGTGGGCCCGTCGTCAGCCAGCCGGAGCGGAGCGCCTCGAGTACCGCCCGCTCGTCGTCGGCATCGATCTGCGGCTGGTGAAACGGCAGAAACGACTCCCGTACCGGAATGCCGCCCTGAGAGGCCAGCTTCTCACCTATCTGCATTGTCACGGCAGGCCGCCCTTATCGTAGCACTAGCCCTGTTGCGTCACGACGTGCCCAAAGCAAGAGGATGTGGCGGTGCGATTCAGGTGCATGCGTAAATTCACAGCACTGTGGCGTGCTCATCACACAGTGCCAGACCCGAAGAGCGCGGGCCCAGAGTCACCATTCCCGGCACGGTTGTGGTATCACAGTGTTCTGACGTCCTTGGCCGCAATTCCTTCTCCGACGCGACAGGACTACCGACGGGTCGTCGCGCTGGCAATGACCAGCGCGCTCGCCCTCGCAGCCATCGCGTGTCTCTATCTGTTCGTTCCTCCGTCGCTTGCCCCGCGAGTGAATATTCGTTGGGCAGATGAAGTGAGCGATACCGCGCGAACCGAAATCGAGCGCCAGTTGGAGCTTGCAGTCGGCGAACATGTCGAAGGCACGACATGGGCCTATGACCTGGCGGATCCGTCATCGCAGGCCATAGCAGCGATTGTCACTCATCCTTTTGTGGCGGATACACATCACATCGACCGTGCACGCCGGATCGTGTCCGACGAGACGCGACTGGGCACGACTCGCATCCGTGGAGGTCTAAGTCTTTGGCGTGACGGCCCCATTGTTCCGTGGCTGGGACGTCTTGCCGCTTCCTTCCTGGTCGTTTCGGGACTCTGGTTCACAACGACCGGGCGGCCCGCGCTGCGCAGGCTCGGGCGCAAGTGGGGACGCCCTCGCAGGGTCTTCACTCCTGCCGATTCTTCTAATACGAGCGCTTAGTTGTGGATTTGATTATGGGATCTCTGATTGCGGGTGGTCGAGCGTCGAACACCGCCAAGCGAGGAATGAGCCCGCGTACACTTGCGTCCACTTCACGGACATGTCGAAGTGCTCGCGCAGGTATATCGTCACAGCATCGAGGGGACGCCTCTCGGCCACGATGAAGATCGACGGGGCGGTGCACAGGGCCCGCAGCAAGGGCTGACGGCCGGTGTCGGTCAGGAAGCGCTGCACCTGCGGATTCTGGTTGTTCCATCCCAAGGTAACCGCGGGTAGTCCGGCAGGCGGGCGGTGGAATGGTCGCCACCAAAATTCTCTCGGAAACGCGGCCGAGTGGAAGATGACGAGGGACGGCGACAGCCGCTGCAACGCGACAACTTCCCCGTCTGCAACTTCCTCCGACCGGCCGCGGCGGTCTGACGCCTCATGCGCCGCTGCTGAAAGTAGCGGAGCCGCCATCGCAAGGATGGCGCCGAGCGCCATGATGCCAAGTGCCGGCGACGCGACGCGCCGCGAGGCACCAATCGTGAGGACGGTCGTCGCCATGAAGATGACCTGAAGTGGTCCAAGCAGACGCCACGGCAGCTTCGCGAAGGCCACTTCGATTGCGAAGCAGAGCACACAGAAAAGTAGGAGCACTGCCACTGCCTCCGCCGCGGCGCGGCGCGTACCGTAGGCGGCGGCCAGCGCTCCGCCCGCAATCGTGGCAAGCGAGGCGCTGCTCAACACGTCCTGAAGGCTCTGGACCGGAGCCTTCGTCATGCGGGCGAACATCCACGACAGGACTCCGACCCGATCGAGAATCGCCGTCTGGACCTCGTATGCCTGGCTGAACCGGTCCAGACTGTGAACCTGGGGATCGACGGCCATCGCGGCAAAGAACATCGTCCAGTCGTTGGCGCTCCATCCGACCGAGTCGTGGATCTCACGCGCATACCGGCCCGACAAGTCGGAACCCCATTCGAGGAGGGGGCCAACGATAACGTTGAAACGGTAGTAGGTGTTCCACTCGTCGCTCGTGGCGTAGAGCACGCTATCCACATACTGGGCCGCCACGAAAAACATACCGACGATTCCGACGATGCCGAGCACATAGGCCAGAACCCACCTCCTGGCTCGCAGAAGCGGCCAGGACAGGAACGCAGCCACGACCGCGCCTGCAGGGCCTCCCATGGGACGGATCAGCAGCCCCGCAGCAAATAGGAGAGTCGCCATTGCCAACACGGTTCGGCGAGGGCGTGCCGAACTCAACTCGGTGGCGGCAAGCAGCGCTGCGGCGCCGCCAGCCAGCGTGGCGCTGATGGTGAACTGAAAACTCGCGACAAGAGGGGCTATTCCTACAATCAGGGCGCCCACGGCCGTGGCCCGGGCCAACCAGTCCGAGCCGAGCGCATCCCACACGAGCGCAATCAGCACCGCGAGTGACCACAAGAAAGTCCCTGCAAGGACAACGTCCCACCACGAAATCACCGGCAGCATGCGCTGCATGGCAACGATCGCCCATCCGAGCACGGCATGCGTCATCAACGCGAACCCGGTCGGAGGCTGTCCGGGCGCCGATCGTCCCTCGAGGGCCATGCGAATTGTGACGTCGTCGTTCTCCATGTAGAACGGAGACCACCACGACGACCACGCGGCGGCCGCGACCACCGTCACAAGCACCATGGTGACGCCGAACGTACGCCACTGAAATGCCATGCCACTCCAATCACGGCACCGCTGGCCCCACAGCCTGACGTAGCTACGCGCCGACTGAAACGCCGAGCCGCCTGCATTCTACCTTGGCGTCGTAATCCGTCTTTCCGTTCTCATCCCGCCGCACACCGATGCCCTTCGCGGGCGCCCGCCGCAGGTTGACCGCGTCGCAGAACATTCCCTAAGATGGGCGCGGTCCGAGCGTCTTTGCTGGATGTCTGAAGCAAAACAAAACAGCAGCGTGACCGAGATATGGCAGGGGAGTGTGTGCGTGTCGATGCGCTCGATTGCAGCGCTCTGCCTGCTCCTCGTCGCGGCCGCTTTCGGGTGCCGCTTCCTGAACGCCGAACAGGCCCAAACGGCAGCACTGAAGGTAGTGCTGCCCGCACTTGCTGTGGGCTTTGTGCCTGGGGTGCTTATAACGATGCTGTGGGCTCCCCGCCCGCAGCTCACCGTGCTCGAGGTCCTCGGGTTTGGTGCGGCGTTCAGCTTTGGCCTGGTCCATCTCGTCACCATCCTCGCGGTGATGGCCCATCTCAGTCCTGTGTTCGTGCTCGCCGTGATGACGATAGCGTCGGCGATCGCCGCGGGCCGCATCCTCCAACGGTCGCGCGGCTCGATCGTCGCAAGTGTGGACGAAGCGATTGTCCTGACGCTGATGATTGGGCTCGGAAGCGTGCTGTTTCTGTTGGGATCGCCGGTCGAGACGATGGAAGACCAGGTGCACGTAGCGATCACGCGCCGCCTCAGTCAACTCGCGTCTCCATCTCTCGATAACGTCTACTTTGCGCCAGGCATCGTGTACACGTATCCGTTTCCGGGTACGCATTACTACATGGCCCTGATTGCCCGGGCTGGCGACATCGATGCGTTGTTCCTATATCAGAAACTGCGCTTCTTCTGGGGACCGGCTGCGCTCCTTATGCTCCATCTCATGGCGCGAGCCGTGTTTGGCGCCCACGCCGTGGCATGCGCTGTCACATCGACCGCCGTGATGCTCGTGTGCACCGGCGTATTCGCGACAATACCGGGCTTGATGTGGGGACAGCTCGTGCCCTTCAGCCACGCAACAGACGTCGCAATGACGGTCCTGCTGCCGGCGATGTTGATGACGGCGTTCAATTACGTGCGGGGCGGCGCTCGGCGCGAACGGGCGTTCTTCCTCACTGCGACATCCCTGCTAGCCGTCATGCTCACATCCGTACACATCAGGGAAGTGGTGCAGTTTTGCGTGTATCTCGGCTGTTTTGTGGCTGTCAGCCTCGTTCTCGCGGGTCTGCGCCAGTACACCCGCCGAGCCATGCTGCTGCTGGGGCTGGTCGTGACAGTGGCGGCCATCTATACGGTGTGGCACGCGCAAGTGGCTCCGTTTGTCGCGGGAATCGTCGATGGCCAGCGCACGCGGTTGGCCTCGAGATTTGCTGCGAGATCGATTCCGGAGTTGCTCTTCGGGCCGTTACCCGATTCGCCGCTGTCGGACTTCGTCCCCTACTTCGAGCTGGTTTGGGCAGGGTTGACGCCGTTTTTCCTGTTCGCCGGCCCTACCGTGATTCTGCTCTTCCGCCACCAGCCGCTCGTGTGGCTCCTTTCGGCGAGCACGCTCATGTACCTCGCCGTGATGAGCATTCCGCTGCTGGCATTTTCGTACGTCTACCTGACGTACTTCGAAATCCTCTTCACGCCTGTCCGCAACGTCATCATCTTCGTTTATTTGTTTGCCGGCGCGTTCCTCTACGCGATCGCCACCGGGTTGACACGCATCGATCGCACGAAACTGTCACCGCTCGTTGTAGGCGCGGTGGTAGGGATTTTCGCATTGCTGGCGACCCTGAACGTCAACCGGACGGCTCCCGGCTTTTTCGCGCCGTTATTACTCGCCTACGGCCTCACGTTCCTGTTGGAGTGGAGTCGGCCGGTCATGACGACGGTCAACGTGCGCACGATCGGCATAGCAATCGTGAGCCTCTTCGCACTCGTGGCGCTATGGCCGGATCACGCACCAGAGCCGCGGACCGAAGTCGTCAACGTCCGATGGACTACTGGACTGGCGGATCCTCGTCGAGAGACGTTGGAACGAGAGTTTGGTCTGACGAATGGCATGCCGACGCCCGAGCGCAGCGAGGAGGTAAATGCGTGGAGTTACCGGCTGCACGACTTGTCGAGGGTGAACGTCGAGGCACTGGTGACGCACCCGGACGTAGTGGACACTCACTACATCGATCGGGCCACCTTTACCGTTCCTCCACATTCGTCGGCATCGAATTCCCCGTTTCTCGGCGTTCAGCACGCAACCTGGCTACAGTACCCTGGGTGGACGCTCCTGATCGGAACAGTACTCCTTGTCTGGATGCTTGGTTTTCTGATCCCCAGCGTGCTGGCTGCATCGCCTGGGGACAAAGTCGGATCGGAGCTTATGGAGGCGTTCCGAGCGCCGTTTTACAAACACTTACTTCCGTTCGCGCTCTGCCTTGCTCCGTTCGCTTTGTGGTCGACGCAGACGACGCTCTCGCCAGTGCGGGCGGCGCTCGTGACACCGGACATGAAACGTACGCCCAAAGAAATGTACGAGCAGATGTCGTGCGTTACTCTGGCGGATGCGGTCGTGCCGCTTTCCGAAACCATTCTGCCGGAGATGCCGCTCGTGCTGCCCGAACGAGTCGCATGCCCTCCCGATTATGCAGTTGTCGAGTGGGTGAAACATCATGTCCCTGTTGATGCAGTATTCGCAGTCAATCGATGGAGCCCGTATCTGTCTTCCGTGTTCATGCCGCAGCAAGTCGTCGTCTCTCCGAACTTCGGATTGATCAACGAGTACGAACTGTTCGCGGGCTACTATCGCTTCTACCGCGAGAGGCTCCGGAAATACCGCGCGCAGCCTTTCTTCAACGACGTCGAAACGCCGCTCGAACGTGCCGCCTTCGTGAAAGAGCTCGGCGTGACCCATGTACTTGTCGATCCCGAGTACCACGACCGCATGCGTCCCGTCCTGGACGGACTTTCCGAGCAGTTCGAGCTGCAGTACTCGGGTGGCAACTGGGCCATTTACGCGGTCGCGCACCCGACACGCGACCAGCGCGACGGTGTCTGAAAGCAACTAACCCCGCGTACGAGTACGCGCAAAACGCGGCGGCGAATGAGCGCGTCAACATGAGATGAGGGGGCGTCCTTCGCGCATGGTTCGCTGACGCGCCTTTGCGCGAGCGGCGGGTTCACCCGGTCCCGGTATCGGCGCGAGCGGTGATGAGATGCCTTGGCCATACTGCGGTGCGTGCGATTCGAGACTCATTCTTCGTGTGGGCCTCAACGACGGAGAGCCACCCGGTAGATCGTGAAGCCTTCGGAGTCAAAGATCGATTCGAGCACGCCCCGCAACGCCGCGTATCCTTCGATCGCGCGATGCATCTCGAGAGACTCGGTTGGATCCGTGATGAGTAAATCAACCTCGAACCGTTCGAGCATCTGACGAAACATGCCCACTCGACCGCTGTCCGCGATATGCGTGCGCACGTCAAAACCGGTTGTTCCACCCGCCATTGTCAAGTACTCGGAATTGGCGATGTAGCTTGGCGGGACCACACCGCCGTTCGACACGATCGCCGCAAAGTGAGGCGTAGTGAGCAGGAGGGCAAACGTGTCACGTGAGAGGATGGTTTGACCCGCCGGAACGCTCTCGCGAAGAAAGCGGACCACGTCAACAGGATAAACAACCGGTGCGAGTTTGCCGCTCGCCCTGAGCAAATCGTAGTCCTCGAGCAGCGCGCCGGTGAACGCACCAGGAGGATATTTCGGTCGGAACGGGTTCGACTGCCACAGCTCGCTATCGCGAATCGCCGGCATCAGAACAACGAGCACGAGCCCACACGCCGTCATCCAGGCCAGCGGTGACGCAGGAGGGCGTGCAGGGCGTGCCAACAGGGGGAGATCGCGGCGGGTGATCCGGTACAGGATCGCAAATACGGTCGCACCTAGCAGCTGCCAGGACGTCGTGCGAGTCCAGGATGCGGCAAGGGAATACAGGAGCTCCTGCAGTGCAGTACTCAGCACAAATGCACCCGCGACAAGCGACAGGATGATCGTTGTGATGAGCACGCCACCGATCAGCGAACCGCCCCACCGCTCGGCAGCACCCCGACCGAGCGCTCCCACCTCGTCGGCGAGAATGAAGAGAGTCGCAAGAAACGCAATGTTGTACGCGACGAAGATTTCAGGGCTCCCGACAACCGTGGCGATGTGGAGCTGGAGGAACCCAGACGCCGTGATGATTCCCAGTCCAGCGAGCAGTGCCGCCAGACTGAGCTGGGCAAAGGAGCCGGCCCACAACGCGTACAGCGGCAGCGTCAGCAACACGACGGGAAAATACAACCGTCCCGGATACGACTCGTTCCACGGGTGGACGAAGAGATCACCAAAAGTCGTGATCCGGGCCTGCACCGCCGTTCCGTCGACGTTCGCAGTCAAGAGGCCTGGCGCTTCGGTCACGACCGCAGACCAGATTCCCCGGTCGCGAACGACCTGCGCGACCGCACCCCTGCTGGCTTCGCTGAGGCTCGCGACGTATTCGCCGAGCTGCGGAGCCAGGGTGAGACTGCCGTGCTTGTACGCCAGTAGCACGGCCGTCATGATCACCAGACCACCGGCGATTTGCACGAGGGCGCGGCTATGCTTGCGCGGACGGGCGGCCATGAGCAGGAATACGGTGGTCATCGCACCCATGCTCAGAATCGTCTCGCGCGCGTGAACGAACGTGGTCTCGATGACGACATAGATGAGCAGCGCCCACCGCCAGATGGACAATTCTCGATCGCGGAGTATCGACCAGAACAGCAGCAGGCCGAGCGGCAGCAGTACGCCGCTGCCGAATCCATAGCGGTTGGGATAGGGTGTCACGATTCCCGCGTCGTCGATGACACTGCGTGGGTCGAAGAATCCTATGGCCACGGCCAGAACACAGACGATGGCGGCAACGTCTGCACGTCCGAACATCACGTACGCCAGTCGCGTGATCACGACGATGGAGAGCATCGTGGTGACCGCCCAGAATAGGGAGTAGGTCAGCACGACATCCAGACGCGCAAGCAAGCTCGTACCGACGATCAGAATCTGAAAGGGCACGAACAGGTACGTGCTGGGGTCACCGCTGCGGAAAGAGATGTTGTCGTAGCGGACGACAGGGTTGTCCGCCAGCTTCCGCAGCGACACGAGTTCTTCGGGGCTCGCCGGCGGTGAACCGTTCAAGTAGGCCACCAGCGTCAGCCCGAGGACAGCCGCGCCGAGAGCGACCGACAGGCCCTTCACAGTCTCGCGAGGTCCGATGAACCCGCCGGCGTCCCGGGCGCGCGATGCACGCAGCAACCACGTCACCCCCCACGCGGCGTATCCAGCCACCTGGAGCAACAGATATGCGCGGAGGATGCCTGCGAACGACGACTCAAAGGTGAAAAGCGCGACATTGAACAGCAGGTTGCAGGAAAAACTGCACGTGAAGGCGGAGATGATGAAGTCAGTGGCATCGATCTCGCGAGATCGGCGCGCGACAAACGGACCCACGATGAGTAGGCCCGGCGCGAGGCCGAACGCGATGAGCCCGGCCGCGAATCGGATAGGAACCGGCAACGTCGTCCAAGCGTTCCAAGCAAGCCCAACGAGGGACAACATCAGCCCGATCAAGGCGACCGAGATGACGAGTGTGTTGGTGGGAATGCGGACTGCGCTCAGTTCGGCCTCACGTGCACCCGCGCCGCATCATAGTCGTCGTCCTGTACAACCGTCAAAGGATTGAAGTCGATGCGACTGGAAACACTCCGCAGACGGGGTGGTTCGCTTAGTCCCGGCTCGGTACCACTTCGTAAATTGCCCACTGGGCGTGGTCGTATCTGAGGGCAAACTGCCCGGGAAGAGCGTCGAGAACCGGGCGCAGTTCAGCGTAGTGAGCGGGACTGACGAGCACGTGTGTCACCCCGAGGGCCTTTACGAATGCCGCCCGCTCGGTCGGCGTTTCGACCACATTGAAAAACGGCTGGACGCGATACCGCCGCACCCGTTCCTCGAACACGCGATAGTACTCGCGGAACAGGGCGTCCTCACGAATGAAGGACGCATCGAGCGTGGGAAAGACCACCGCCTGCTGCGACATGAAGACCTGAGGTGGATACGGCGTCCAGCGATCCACGGCGAACACCGCGTCTACGGGCACATGCGTCTGTACCCAATCGATGACCGCGCGATCGGGAGGGCATGTCGTTCGCTCGGGCAAAACGAGCTCTTCTTCCGCGAATCGGGCCGGCATGCGAGGTGTCGTCACGCATGGGATCTGCGCGATCAATGCATGCGGCGTGTCGGCCCGACCGGCGGGCGGCATCGGTGTCAGGCTCACCGGCGAGAGTGTCGGCCGCGCCGACCACAGCGCAAACGGAATGATGAACAAGGCGAACGGGAGTGCCCGCTTGTAGAAGGGCTCGCTCATAGCCTGCCCGATTCGCGAAATCGCGTCGCCGTCTCCGACGGTGGCAAGAAGCGCCGGCACGACGATCGCCATCACCCACACGAGAAGAGCCGTCACGACCAGCAGCAACGTCCCCGGGTACTGCAGCCAGGCTGCGTATTCCACCCCGACGAACTGATGATCCCTCCTGGGCACCTGTGCCGGCACGGTGAACGTCGCGCGATCGATGTCGTTGGTGTCTACGACGTCAGGGTGCGTGACCAGCGCCTTCACGTTCTCGTATGAAAGATCGTTCAGCCGATACCCCCAGACATTGACGTCGCTGCTGGAATTGGCGGTTCGCTCGCCTCCGATCAATCCAAACTGGCGTTCCAGCGCTGCACGACGCGCGTCCGGCAGTTCAGGCGTCCATCGCACATTGACGGACGCGGTGCGCGGAACGGGCGGATGATCCGGCCACAACGCGATCAGCGCCACCGACCCCGTGAGAGCCAAGATTGCGCCCCGCGCAGTGATCCTGCGTGGCAGCGGCGCCGCGGCGGCAAACACGAACGTCATGCCGTACGCGGCGATCAGCGGCGCAAAGAACCCTCCATGGCTCCGATTGAGGCACAGCGTTGCCAGCAGGGCCAGCGCACCGCCCGTCGCGCCCGCGACAACGGGCAGCAGACGTGTGCGATCGACGAGAGTCACGGCGACCACGATGATGTACAGGAGCGCCCCTGCAAGAAGATAGACAAAGAAGATGACATTCCGAATCGGGATATGAAGGATTTCGAAGTACGTCAGGTACACGTAGGGGATCGCGAGCAGCGGAACGCTCATGACCGCCAGATACGCCACGGTACTCGAGGAGATCAACCACACGAGGGGCCGCTGACGGAACAACAGCACCACTGCCGGGCCGCCAAACAGGAAGAATGGCGTCAGTCCGGAAAATACCTGGTCGAAGTCTTGAATGAAATCGCCGAGCGCGTTCGACGCGGGCCCAAGAACGAGCGTCCGGAGCGGGAGGGCGGCGGCCGACGACAGCAGTTCTGCCCGATACCCTTCGACGATGTCGTTCACCCCGGGGACAATCGTGGCCTGCCATCGCGTGTAAATCACTGCAACGACGACGGTGAGCAGGAGTAACGCCACCGCGCGGCCGAGATACGGCCGAAACGCTCTTACCGCGGCCGTGACAACGACAAAACATCCAAGGTATGCCGCGAACTGGACGACCTCCCTGATGTGAATCATGGTCAGCATCAGCACGAGCATCGCTGCTGCGGCAAGAAAGAACGAGCGCTCACGCGCAGCGTCAGACTGCAGATACCCGAATGCCACGACGAGCAGCGCCGGCAGCAATACGGTCATCGCCACGTCTGGCACATAGCTGTACGGCACCAGCTGTCCCCACCATGAAGGAAACCCAGCAACCATCGCGAACGCGCCGCTGCACACCAGCACGGCCGCCGTGACGGTCACCGCGCATGCGACGGCCGGGCGGCCGAAAACACAGCGTGCGGCCAAGTAGAGCATCACCAGCGCCGCCGGTCCCCAGAAGAACCGCAGCTTGTGGTACAGAAACAGGGCGTCGATATCGCCGAGCCGCGCAATCAACGCCATGAAGTACAGCGCACCCGGGAACGGATACGTATAGACGACGCCGGGCGCCACGTACAGGTTGTCGAGACGTGGCGCCTCCAGCTCGCTGAGACGGCGCATGATGGCGACGAGAACCTGGTCTTCGTACGCATCCACCGGAGAGCCCTGCACGTACAGAGGCACAGCTACTACCAGCAGCAGGGCAAGCACGATGAGCTCGTCTACCGTGACAATCACGGCGATGGCAGGTCTGCGCCCCGCGAGGAGGGCCATGAGGATCGACGCGCAGCCCAAGACTGCCAGGATGAGGTTGGGACTCGCGTGGAGGGAGACGGCGAGAACGGTTAGAACTTGAACGATCCCGAAGCTGAGAGCAATGCCGAATCCCAGGACCTCCAGCGCAGACAGCTGCGCCCGCGGTCGCCACAGCAGTACGACGAGCGCCCCCGGGACGACAGCCATCGCGAGCGTCGCGGTGACCACCTTGAGCGCCGCCGTTGATGCCTCCTCGGCATCGAAGAAGTGGCAGCCCAGCGCGGCCGCGATGAGCAGGAGGGCGAGCACGGCAACGGTGCGCCCAGACAGCCGAAACCCTGCGCCCGGCGTCACGCCGACCGGTTCGGCGCCGGTTGTCGCCAACTGATCCATCCTTGTGCGCCACACGGCCTGCATCTCACAAGGGTGCGCTGCGCCCTGAAATCACCTGCTCATTCCGCGCCCGGCGCCGTCGAACGTAAGCTGCGCAGATCCTTGAGCGCTTTCGCGAGCGCTGCGCGCATCGTGTTGGCGCGCCCCCTGAACTGATCGGCGACCGCAGCCAGGTCGTTCAACAGCAGGCGCGAAGCGAGCCGGGCCGTCTCGCTTGGCTCCGCCTCGCGAAGGGTGTCGGTGAGCGCCGCCATGCGCGCCAGCAGGAGCTGGAGCTGCGCCTCGGAGACCTCCGCGGCAGGCCTGGCGCCGACGCGGTCCGACCGAAAGCGCTCGAGGAGCGCCGTGAGATCATCGGACGCAAGCGTGGGGGCTGGCACGAACGTAATCATACGCCTCATCATGGCGCGCAGCGCCGCGGCAGCAGGCTTGGCGGAGTCTGTGGGAAAATCGGCGACATGAAAACGGCGATCAAGGCTCTGCTCGCAGCCGTGGGCCTTGCACCGGCCGCACACGTCGATCACCTGAACACCGATCTGCGCCGCGCCGAGGCGAGGATCGCGCACCTCGAAGACCAGCTCGTGCTCGTTCGCGCAGACTCGGAAAACTGGAAGCGGCGTTACGAGGACGCCTCCGACGGGATGGCGGGATGGAAGCAGGCGGCGAACCGCGCGCAGGGCGACGCCGATCGCGCCAAGGCGACGACGGAAAAAGCGAGAGCGGAGCTGGAAGCGCTGCAGGCGGACACGGAGCGAGCGCAAGCGCGGGCTGCGGAGTGGAGAACGCGCGCGGAAACCCTGGAGGCGGAGCTGCACGGGATGCGCGAGCGACTGCAGGACACGCATTCGGTGGCCGCATCGGCCCACGAACAGCTCATGGCCATGGAGGTCAAGCTCGATCTGATTGAGACGGCCATTCAGGTGCTCGACACCCGCACGCGCGAACAGGCCGTGGCTCGCCTCGTATGACCACCGCCGCACCGTCTGTCAGCATCGTCGTCACTGCACGGCACGACAACTACGGGGGCGACTTTCGCGAGCGCGTCGCCGCGCCGCTCCGCTTCAACTACGAACAGCTGTCGGAGCGCGGCGTGCCGTACGAGCTGATTCTGGTGGAATGGGATCCGATTCGGGGGCGGCCGTTGCTGTGCGAGATGCTCGCAAACGAGCTGCCCGACGTGGCCGCGCGCCTGCTGCGGCCGATTGTCGTGGCGCCCGAATACCAGGCGGCAATGACCCAGAACCTACGTGTCCCGTACCTTGAATACGTCGCGAAGAATGTGGGTATCCGCCGTGCCGCCGCCCCGTTCGTACTCGTCACCAACGCTGACATCCTCCTGGGACGCGAAGCCGTCGATGCCATAGCCGAGCGGCGGCTCCAGCCGGGAACGATGTACCGGGCGCCGCGCTACGACGTCAAACTGGGCCTCGATCCGAGCGGGCTCCACTGGCCGGCGCTGGAAGAGCCGGCCAACCACATCGCGAGGCCGGTGCTGACGCCGCCGCTCTTCGCCAGCGCGGCCGGCGATTTCCTCTTGAGCGGCGTCGAGACCTTCCATCGGCTCCGCGGATTCAACGAGGTGTATCGCGCCGCCAGGGCGGGCATCGACAGGAACTTCATGGTGAAGGTGCAGGGCGCCGGCATCCCGATCGTGGACATCGGCGGCCCCGTGTACCACGTGAACCACATCGGAAGCATGCGCGTGTCCAAGTCGCTGCACCGCGACAACCGTGCTGACTCGCCGTGGGGCGATCTCGACTGGCATTCCGAGGAGGTCACCTACAACAATCCCCAAGGGTGGGGGCTGGCCGATGCCCCGGCGCGCCGGCGTTCGGACGGGACGGTGTTTCTGGATTTCGACTGGCGGGCGGTGCCGCCGCTCGTCGAGCTGAGGCGCATTGTGTTGCCCGCTCGTGCGCCGGGCCGGGGCTTGATGCCTTGATATAATCGGGCCGCGTCCATGAGCGATTTCGACGATCTCAGTTCGCAGATTGAGGCGCTGACGGCGCGCGTCGACGAGGTGCTGCGCGAGGTTGGGGACCAGCGGAGCCAGTTGAAGCGGCTGATCCTTGCGTACGGAATCGACGCGGAACAGCACGACCGGCTGCGCACGATCTCCGCGGTGTGGAACCCTGCGGCGATTGCCGCGCACGTTCGCGATGTCGTGACCGCCGCGCCACTGCTCACCGATCCGATGCCTCATCTCGTCATCGAGCCGCTGCTTCCGCCTGATGCGTTCCGCGCGCTCCTCGACGCCGTGCCGCCCGACGAGTTCTTCGAGGGCGAGGAACACCTGGACCTGAGGGGCCTCGGCCTCGCGCCGACGATGGTGCCGACGTTTTCGAGGCTGATCTGGCGCTCGCTGCGCCAGGAGGTCGTCAGCCGCGTGCTCGCGCCGCTGGTCGCCGAGCGGTTCCGTCCCTTGGCCCGTGACTTCCTGCGCCTCAGCCTCGGCGACGAGTTCGTGGAACCGGTGCTGGCGCTGCGGCTCCAGCCGCACGGGCTGCGGCTGATGCTGCGCCGCCCCGGGTGGCAGCTCGCGCCGCACCTCGACCCGCGGGATCAGTTCATCACCACGCTGCTTTATCTGGCCGGTCCCGGCGAGCCTGAATCGTACGGAACACAGTTGTTCCGCGTGCTCAAGGAGAACTTCGTCGTCCCGTGGGCGAACACGTACTATCCGGAGCGAGACGGGTTGCGCTGCGAGCTGGCGAAGACAATGCCGTATCGGGGCAACCTGTGCCTCTCCTTCCTCAATCTCGGTGGTGGCGCCCATGGCGCCGTGCTGCCGGCCGACGCAGTGCCGTCTGACGTCCGACGCCTCGTCTTCCAGTTCTACATGGGCCCCGATCGCCGACAACTGGAGGCGCTCATAGACCGGCTGCCGGCCGAGCGCCAGGCTGCCTGGAGGCTGCGCGTCAAGAAGAAGGACCTTCGGCCAACCGCCCACGTGACGGCGTCCGGGTAAGGGCGCTTATTCCTCCTTATGGCGCGGCCTTGTCCGCCTCACCCGCGAGCGGCCCCAATGACAGCTCGTGCGTCAGTCTGAATGTCAGGCGATCCCAATCGAACGTTCGCGCGCGTCCAACCAGTCTCACGTCGTGTGTGCGCGCCGGATCCGCACCGCAGCCGCGAAGCGCGCGCCAGACGCGCGTCCGCGCTTCGGGCACTCCCTTCACCGCCGCCTCGAATTCCCTCACAAACTCCTGGTGCGGACCGCAGCGCAGCTCCACGCGGCCTGCCTCGCCCGCCACAATGATGTGGTAGACGGGCGGGACCCGCGCGTTGTAGTTGGCTTGGCTGGTGTAGGAGGGTGCGTACATGTCGTACCATGAGAATATCGGCGCACGTTCGAGCTTCAGCGTCGAGACAACTACCTGTTGCATGATCACCGCGACGACCACGACCAACTGTGCCGCGCTCAGCGCGTGGTGACCGGCGCGTCTTCCCGCCGCTGCCAGACCGACAGCCCCCGGTACGAGCCTCTGCGACCACCTCCGCCACGGAAGGAACGCGATCAGCGGGATCCACCAGCCGGACCACGCGATCCCCATGAATAGGCCGATCCCGGCCAAGAGCGCCGCGGCCGCCGCACCCATCGCCAGCCGCCACAGTTCGTTGCGGGAGAATGCCGCGGTGATGACAAGCGCTTCAGTGGCGATGGCGCCAAACGACAGGAGAATCGCAAGTGTTGGAAATCGCACCAGCTGCACGCCCCACTGGAGGGGGGCATCGGCCGAGTCGGTGATGAGGTGGTACTTGATCGTGCCGTTCAGCACCCAGCTCGTCCACGAGGGGGGCACGGTCAGCTTGGCCCACGCTGCTGCGGCAAACCCGACGCCAAAGGTCAGGATCGGCACCCACACGGTGTAGCCGTACCGTTTAGTAGCGGCGCGGAGCGGCGCTCGCCTTGTCCGCCGCAGCCACGCATCGGCACTCCAGGCATCGCTCCATCGCGACGGGAGCAACGCCACGATCGTCAGAACAAGCGCGGCGTGCGGGTGCGTGCTCTCGACCGACATCGCCACCCAGGCCCAGAGCAGCACACCGGCGACGAAGAGCGGGTACGTGACCCAAGTGAAGAGGCCGACCACGAACGCCACACCAAACGTCAGTAGCCACGGTGTGATGAGATTGACGATGAACGGGCGTTCGCCGAACCACTCGAGCACCCGCGTGTGCACCAGCCCTTCGACTTCGGGGTCGAACGTCTGGGCGAGCCAGCTGGCGTCAACGTGGTGAAACGCGAAGTAGATGACGACCGCTGTGCCGAAGGCGGTGCGGAAGAGGCCGGCAGTCTCGGCGTGTACCTCCGGTACGCCCCGCTCCAGGAAGCGCACGAGGGCCGCCGCAACGCCGGAAAGTGCGCTCCCGATCCAACGGCCCAGGCTTGCGAGCCGCCGGACGGAGGCCGCGGTGTGGCGAGCGATCCGCGTCAAACTACGACGCGCTGCGCCCAGTACCGCAACTCTATGTGACAACGCGACGACGGTAACCAGCGTCGCCAGCAGCGCCAGCGCGGTCGCCAGTGCGTCGGCGACCGCAACGATGGCGTCACCAAACGCAAACCTGCCGCGCCGCGCCGTGCGCGCCGCGCCGTCGAGGGCGAAGCTCGATCGGTCGAGATGGTGCGTGTCTGCAACGGCCGCGTCACGCACGAGGGCTCGAATATTCTGGGCCGACGGATCGACAATGTCGTACCGCCACGTCGTCCCGTCGAGGCGCTCGCCGTCGATCAGACGAAATCGTACCTCGAGCGTGTGTCGCGCAGCCTCGTCGACCGCTGCGTGCCATCGGACGTGGACGAGAGCACCCGGGGGACCGGCCGCCCCGCGCGCAGCGAGCGGCAGAGACACGGCGGCGACGAGGCAGATGAGCGCGGTTACCCGCCACGCCGTGAAGAGGTCGGTAATCACAGTCCGGATTTTTGAAAATTCAATTCAGCTGGCCGTCGGGGTCCGGTGGCCGCCGTTCAGCCGCCGCTCCGCTCGCCGCCAGTTCCCTGGCTTGCCGCGCTCGCTCCTTGAGCAGTCGGATCTTCCGCTTCTTGGCCTCCTGACGCCGCAGCGCCACTTCCGCCGCCTTGGCGGCAGCCGTCACGTCGGCGTCACGTCGAAGGTGGGCGGCTCGGCGCTTCAAGAATGGGCGCACCAATGGCGCGACGACAGGCGTCGATCGTGCCGGCACTGCCGCTCGCGTCGCTGCGGCTTCAATCGCCTCGACCAGCTTCGGCGTTGCCGGCACGTCTACGCCGTACGGGCGGACGAACGCCTCCACAAAACGACGGCATCGACCGTCGTCCGGGGTGCCATCGCGAAGCGCAGCGTCGAGCTGTGCGAAGTGATCGGGGAAATCGACAGCCGTATGGACGAGGCCGCCGCCGACGCGCAGGAAGTAATGAAAATGCAACGTCCCTTCCTGCGTATCGCGGAACTCAGGGGCGAGAATCGTGTACACCTGACGACCGACAATCGCGCTCTCGATCTCCGCTGATGTATTGATGCCAACAACGGCTGCGCTGTGGTAGATCGAATCGAAGTAGTCGGCCTTGCTCGCGGCGTCAACCGGTACCGCGCCTGCTGGCGGGTACACTGCAAAATTCGCGAGATCTCGCCCGTCGAACCTGCGCCATTGTTCCTCATTCTGCGGATGCGGGCGTACCAGCACTCCCGCCCGACGAAGCGCAGGCGACGACGATTCGCGAAGGTGCCGGACCCATTTGCGAACGAAGGATGCCTCATCAGGCGCGATGAACCGCGAGGAGCAGACGTACAGAATATACGGCTCGTTCGGAGCAAGGCCAATGCGGGCGCAGAACGTTTCGCGCGAAGTGCTGAGCCTCCAGTCGAACCAATGGTCGAACAGTTGCGCACCCGTGACCGCCACTCGCTCGGGCGGCACGCCGTGGAGCTCAACGGCTTCGCGTTTCATCTCGTCGTTCCACACCGTCACGAGATCGAGGGGGCCATGAATCAGGCCCTTGTTCGTCAGATTGTCCCAGCTCCCCACGCACAAGACGATGCGAATGCCGCGAGCGCGCGCGGCGCGTATGTACTCCATCTGGGGTGTACCAGGCTCGATGAGCGGCGAGCACAACAACAGGTCCGGACCCTGTTCCACGAGAAATCTGTCGATCTCTTCGCTGACCGGAATGCAACGCTCCACGAATCGGCACGACGCCTTCACGAGCGACCGACCAGGACGCGTGCGGAATGGCCCGCGCCGTGTCAGGCTGACAACGGAGACAAACGCGTCTTCGGCCGCACGTTCGCGTAATTTCGGAGCATTCCGGTACTCAGGTGTCAGGTATCGCAGGTAGTCGCTCGAGGCACGCAGCGTCGCTCCGAGCAACCCCCATCCGTCTTCCCGGACCGGAACCATCCCGCTCGAAAAATTCGTGTATGCAGCTGACAGCTGCTGCGCAAGATCGGTCGAGTCCGTCATCCAATGTCGGTCCTTGGTGATCACGAAACCGACGTGCACGCGATGACCGCGTTCGCAGAGGAGCCGCAGCGTCGATTCGAAATTCCGGACGAAGCCGGAGTGCCGCATGACGAAGAGAATTTTCATTGCGCCCGCCGCGACCGAGGGCAGTCCGGTCGTGGCTTTTCGCATCCTAGACTTAGACTAGCAAAGCGGAACAGCCGGCGCGAGGCCGCGACGCGCTGCGGCCACGGCTATAATCGGGGACGGCCGGTTCCCGCACCACAGCCCCGCACCGGCCCGGAATCCGATGCTGGACAAGCTCCCCGTCTTACGGACGCGTGCCGCGCTACGAGAGAAGACCGCCCAGCTCGAGGTCATGTCGGCCGAGATGCAGCAGCTCCGCGCGCAGGTCTCGGAAATGGCCGCCCTGAGACGAACGCTCGAAAAGCACGCCAAGCTGCTCGAGACGCTCGCCTTGCCCGTCATATCGGCGATAG
>Ga0209640_10000009_pt1 | contig 98569 bp, 73 predicted proteins | sample RifCSP10_1_FD_184018 | JGI IMG/M metagenome (GOLD analysis project Ga0209640, IMG submission 184018) | Soil microbial communities from Rifle, Colorado - Rifle CSP2_sed 10_1 (SPAdes) (version 2) | ecosystem: Environmental > Terrestrial > Deep subsurface > Rock core/Sediment | place: Rifle...
GGGGGAGGTCTATCGCGCGCGCGATCGCACGCCTGAAGCGAGACGTTGCGCTAAAGGTCTTACCAGACGGCCTTGCGAGCGATCCCGATCGCGCGGTCAGATTCCAGCGCGAAGCAGAACTGCTCGCTACGCTCAACCATCCGAACATCGCGCATGTGTATGGCCTCGAGCAGGCCGGCGTTGTGCAGGCGCTCGTCATGGAGCTAGTCGAAGGCCCGACGCTCGCAGAACGCATCGCGCAGGGGCCGATTCCAATCGATGAAGCCCTGCCGATCGCCAAACAGATTGCCGAAGCGGTCGAGGCGGCGCATGAACAGGAGATCATCCACCGCGACTTGAAGCCCGCCAACATCAAGGTTCGCCCGGATGCCGTCGTGAAGGTGTTGGATTTCGGATTGGCGAAGGCGCTCGACCCGGTGTCCGTGCGGGACATCGGTGCCACTGCATCGCCAACGATCACCTCGCCTGCAATGATGACCGGCGTTGGCGTGATTCTCGGCACGGCCGCCTACATGAGTCCAGAACAAGCACGGGGCAAGGCGGTGGACAAACGCACGGACATCTGGGCATTTGGGGCGGTGCTCTACGAGATGTTCACCGGCAGACGAGCCTTCGCGGGCGACGAAGTCTCAGACGTACTGGCTTCGGTACTGGCACGAGAGCCCGATTGGACGTTACTGCCTCACGGCCTGCCGCCCGTAGTCAGTAGTTTCCTTAAACGCTGTCTCCACAAGGACCGCAAGCAGCGCATTGGCGATGCGCAGAGCGTGCGGCTGGCGCTCGAGGGGGCGTTCGATAGCGATGGGTCGCACGCGGCGGAGCCTGCCATCGTGCCACACCGCCATCCCGCTTGGCGGAGGGCGCTGCCAGTGCCAATCGCTTCGCTGGCCGCGGCCCTGGTCGTCGGCGCGACCGCCTGGATCCTGTGGCCTGCGACCGCCCCGCTGCCGGTCAGTCGGTTCGACTACGCGCTTCCTGAAGGTCAACAGTTCAGAGCCCTGGGGAGGGCCGTCGGCGCGGTTTCTCCCGACGGCCGTTACTTCGTCTACAACACGACAGGCGGACTCTACCTGCGCGCGATGGAGGAGCTGCAGGCCCGGCTGATCCCGGGCAGCGAGGCAGTTCTCTCGAACCCGTTCTTCTCGCCTGACGGCGAAGCCGTTGCGTATGAGCAAGGTCGTGAATTGAAGCGCGTCAGCATCAGCGGCGGCGGCCCAGTGGTGATCTGTGCGGTGCCATCGGCTGTCTTTGGAGCGAGCTGGGGACCCGACAACATGGTTCTCTTCGGCCAGTCGGAGGGCATCATGCGCGTGGCAGCCGATGGCGGCATGCCGGAACTCCTCATCAAGGCCAACGAGGGCGAACAGGTGCACGGTCCACAGTTGTTGCCCGACGGGGACTCCGTATTGTTCAGCGTGACGTCGGGCAAAGGAACGACGCGATGGGATCAAGCTCAGATTGTGGTGCAGTCGCTTCGCACGGGCGAGCGGAAGATCGTGCTGCGGGGTGGGAGCGACGCCCGCTACATACCAACGGGTCATCTCGTGTACGCGCTGGGCGAAACGTTGCTGGCCGTGGCGTTCGATGCAGACCGGTTGGAGGTCGATGGGGGCGCGGTGTCCGTCGTCGAGGGAATCATGCGAGTGGATCTGCCTGCCACAACCAGCGGGAGCGCCAACTACGGCGTGTCCGACAACGGAACGCTGGTCTATGCCACGGGTGGTATAGCCCTCACTTTCGGAACCTTGGTCTGGGTGGATCGCAACGGCAAGGCAGAGCCTTTAACCGATAGGCAGGCGCCGTACCGTGCGCCGCGTGCATCACCGGATGGCGCGCGGGTGGCGGTTGCCATGCAGAACCCGGACGGCAACGAGGACATCTGGGTGGTTGACGTGCAACGCGGCACGTACACCCGGCTGACGTCTGACCCTGCGATGGAGACCTTGCCGCTCTGGACGCCGGACGGCACACGCATCGCGTTCTCGTCCGGGCGTGCGGGCGGCGCGAGTGCCCTGTACTGGATGTCCGCGGACGGCAGCGGTGCGGTGGAGGAACTGACGAAGGCGACCACGAACCAGGGCGCCACGTCATGGCTCCCCGACGGCACGACGTTGGCCTTCTATGACGTGGGTGGGACCTATGACATCTTCACGGTGAAGCCTGGGGAATCTCCAGTGCGTTTCTTGGAGACGTCCTTTCAGGAACGGGCTCCCGCGTTTTCGCCGGATGGGCGCTGGCTGGCGTATTCGTCCAATGAAACAGGACAGGCAGAAATCTACGTGACGCCCTATCCTGGCCCGGGTGGCAGGATTGCGATTTCGAGCGGCGGCGGGCGCTCACCACGGTGGTCGTCCAACGGCCGGGAGCTGTTCTACCGCAACGGCCGGCAGATGATGGCGGTCGCCGTAGAGCCGGGACCGGCGTTTCGCGTCGGCGCCCCGCGGCTGCTCTTTGAAGGCGACTATATACAGGAACTCGATAACACTGGCGCTCACAACTACGATGTCTCACGCGACGGTCAACGGTTCCTAATGGTCGCACCGGCCGCGCGGGAGCTGGAAAAGGAGGCTCGCCCCGGAATCGTGGTCGTCGAGAACTGGGTCGAGGAGCTGAAGCGCCGCGTGCCGACGAACTGAATCACGGGCGAGAACCGGGTCGTTCACGCTTCTTGATTCTCTGTTCTCAATTCGTGTTCCGGTTCAGTGGGTCCGGCTAAAGCCGGACACTACGTACGACTGCGCGCGGCGAGGCCTCGGCGTAGCTCGCCGAAAACGCCCCGAACGATCCGAACGGTCCGAACGTCCGAACGATTCGAACGACCCGAACGATTCAGGTGTAGGATCGTCCCGTTCTGGGCAGCCACAATCGAAATCCCGGATGACGACGAGATGAGTTGGTAGGGAAGATAGAGTATGCGCCTCATTCCCCTCGTTACGGCGGCGTTCGTCCTGTGCCTATCGGGGCCTTCCTTCGCGCAGGAATGGATCGAGTACGTGAGTCAGGCAGATTTCTTCACGGTGAATTTTCCTACGGAACCGACAGTGCGGGACATCACCTATTCAACCGAATATGGCATCACCATACCCGGGCGCGCTCATAGCTCGCAGGAAGGGCCGAACCGCTTCTCCGTGACCGTCGTCGATTACTCGAACGTCCAGAAGATCCACCAGGAGCGACTCGCCAACTGCCAGAAGTACCCGAACCTCTGTAATAACCCCTGGGTGGGCGAGCTGCGAGGAGCGATGGACTATGCGGCGTGGCGATTCCTTCAACGGGACGCCAAAGTGACGCATTACGCGTACTACAACAGTGACCGGGTGGAAGGACGTCGGATACAGCTCGCCAACGCCGATCGATCGCAGACGTTCGCCGCGATCCACATGCACCAGAATCGCCTTTATATTCTGGAGGGAACGGTGTCGGAGGGTTCACCACCGCCGGGACTGTTTCAGCAGTCCCTGGGCTTCGTCGACAAGGACGGGATCAGGGTTCGGTATGAGTCCGTCTACTCGAACATGTACCCGCCCCCTCCGCGCGTGCAGTACCAGGGCCTGCCAGCGCCGGCTCAACCAGGTAGATAACGGCTGTAGGCCGGGTCCTTTGGACCCGGCACTCGGCCAGGCGGGTCCGGAAGGCCCGCCCTACGACGTTTCGATTGGCAATCCCGCCACCGGCAGCGTCAGCTCGACGGTCGTCCCCTGATCCCGTTCACTCGTGACGCTGATCGTCCCGCCGCTCAGCTCAACATTGCGCTTGGCAATCGGCAGCCCGAGCCCGGTACCGGTGGTCTTCGTGGAAAAGTACGGCTCGAAGGCGCGGGCGAGCGCTTCGCCGTCCATGCCGACCCCGGTGTCCGTGACCCGGATCCGCACTGCGGAATCGACCGCGCGCGCCGCGACCCTCAATGCACCGGATCCCGGCATCGCGTGCAGCGCATTCTCGACGATGTTGATGAGCGACCGGGCCACGAGCGTGCGGTCGACATAGACGCGGGGGAGATCGCCCGGCACATCGACATCGAACCGGATGCGATCTTCGAGGCCGGCGCGGTATGGATCGACGGCCTCGCGGATCAGCTCCGACACGCCGACCGGCGCCGGCGTGGCGGTCGGCGAGGATGCGAAGCTTGAGAACTCCGACGCAATCTGCCTCAGCAGTCGCACCTGCGTCAGGATTGTGCTGACGCACTCCTCGAGGACCGGGCCGAGCGGCTGACCGCGGTCGCCGTGCACCCTCCGCAAGTGCTCGGCGTTCAACTGGATCGGCGTGAGGGGGTTCTTGATCTCGTGCGCCACCTGGCGCGCCATCTCCGCCCAGGCCTCCAGCCGGTGGGTACGCTCCAACTCCTTCTGCTGGTGCTGCAGCTCGCCGGCCATGCGGTTGAAGTCTTCCACGAGACGCCGCAACTCGTCTGACGACCGCGCGACGATGCGCGCGTCGAGGTCGCCGCGCGCAATGCGTCCTGTTGCGCGCGTCAGGCGATTGACCGGGTCGGCAATCCGCTCGGCCAGCCAGTAGCCGATGGCGGCGCCGGCAAAGACGAAGAGCAGCGCGCCGAGCAGGACGCGCCGATCGAGGGTGTCAATCTGACCTTCGATCTGCAGCTCTCGCGACGTGAGCGGAACGGTGAGCATGGCGTCGAGGTCACGCGTCGCAATCGACGTCCCGGCCACCAGGTAGCTCAGCCCTCCGATTTGCTCGCGCACCACGCTGGCGGCATCGTTCTGCAGCGCGAGGGCACGGTACACATCCGCCGGCGTGCGGGTCGGTAGCAGCCCCGAAGCGAAGAGGTTTCGCTCACTGGTTGCCGTGAGCCGCGGGCCGACGAAGATGTTCACGTCCTGATCGATCAACCGGCTCACCCACACCATGAGGTTGTCATCGACGACAAGCCCTTGCGCCACGGCGCGTGGCGCTGCCAGGTCTTCGACCACGCGCCGCGCCGCCGACGCCGTGCGAATTGCCTCCTGTTCGACGTTGGCGCGCATCTGGTCGGCCACGTAGTTGCGCGTCGCGATGGCAAGCGCCGCAACGGGAACGACAGTGGCCGCGATGAACGCCAGCAGCAGCTTCCGATAAAAGCTTGCGCGGATTTCCCGGAGCAGGGCCCGCGCTGTGGTGCCGCGCCGGCTGAACATGCCGAAGAGTGCCGTCGCGCCAAGCAACAGAAGGTACGTCCCGAAGGCGAGCACGGTAATCTCGGCAAGATTGACCAGATGGTCGAGTGGCGAGGCATCCGGAAAACCAAGCGCGTAAATTCCGCCCCGGTCGTTCAGGATGTAGACCGTGAAGTCGACGTCGCCTCGCCGCAGCTCGGCCCACATCGGCATTCGTGACTGCTCGATTCGCGAGAACACGCCATCGTCGAGCGGCCACGCGGTGACGCCGGACGCGTACAACGGCCTCCGGCTCCAGCCGTAGACGGCAAACTCTACGTCACGACCCGATACGGCTTCGTCCTGCGAAGGGTCGACGGGACGCATCAGCTCGACGTACGGGCTCTGCGAGACGATGAACGGCAGGTTCGCATAATCGGCCGGCATCGCGTGAACGACGATTGATCCGGCCGGGCGGCCATCCGCGTCGCAGAGCGCGCGTCCGGCGTGCAGGATTCGGCGGTCTTCGGCAAAGAACGGCGACACTTCCTCGAAAATCGGCTCCTCGCCCCACGAGCACACTTGCTCGTCGGACCGCGGCACCGCGTTGAGGTCGTCCGGCAGGTTGAAGGCAAAGCGGCTGATGAGAAATCCGTCCGGACCGAACAGCTCAACCGAAGACGTCACGGGGTACGAGGACAATGCCGTGATGCGCCACACCTGGAATGCACGGTCCGTCGGCGACTCGGCGCCCGAAGGTGTCAGAGGAGCGGTCACGAGCTCGGTCAGCCCGGGGAACCCGTCGATTTGATCGAGGCTCTCCTGGAGGAGGCGCTGCACCGTCTGGCGGTGGTTCACCGCCTGCGGCGCGAAGCGTGTTTCGACGAGCTGCGCCTTGGCGGTACGAGCCAGGTCGAACATCGACGGATAGAAGGCGACGGCAGGCACGAGCAGACCGAGCGTCATCATGGTGAGCCGGAATGCCTGCGAGCCGTGCCTGTAGCGCGCTTCGAGACGAGTGGCGGACACCACCAAGGCGATGACGACGGCAAGCGCGATGAGAAGCGGAAGCCGCTGTGCCGCCTGATATCCGGATACGAATTGCCACAGGAGAAGGGGGGGCACCCAGAACCCTATTGTTGCGGCGCGCAACCGCCTGTCGTTCCGTGGTACCGACCAGGGAATGAGGGCAGCGCGCAGAAAGAGGACACCGACTCCGAGCGCCGACGCGTGCCAGACAATCAAGCCGACCTGAAGCGCCAATCTCGCCGTGCTCCAGGGGTGCAACGAGTAGTGCAGCAGATCGAGCGAGGTATTGGCGACCGTATCCTGTAGAAAACCTTGATACGCGATGAGCAGGAGCGCAACCGCCGAGCCCGCTCCGAGTTGTGTGATCACGAACGAGGCGATCGCACCAGGGTTGTCCACGCGCCGGCGCCCTCCTCCTTCCCGCGCGAAAGGCGGTTGCTGATGGTCCCGCGCGCGTGGAACAGGGGCAGGCCAAAAGGTGATGCGCCAGGCTGCAAGCGCGTACAGCAACAGCGCCACGAGGTTGCTCGCTGCAATCGCGGTGAGCAGGAAATCAAACGGCGAGGTCAGCAGCGGTCGCAGCAGCGGCGATGCGTACTCCGCGCCGGAAAAAATCGACGCATCCGACCAGTCGGCAGGCGATGCCAGGCGCAGAACCAGCCGGCTGAGAATGATGGCACTTCCGATGAGTACGGCCGCGGCTGCGTAGGGGAGCGTACGAACCAGGCGTCGTCGCCAGTCCAGGAGCGGGCCACACAGCAGCGCAATTGAGATTGCCAGCGTCACTAGCGCCAGCGACCTGGACGCACGCCGCCATCGATCGCGGGTCTGAGCGAGATCGGCGGCATCGATGGATGCCGTCAGCAGGCGGCCGCCCGACGGTGCCTGCACCGCAAACGCAGACGCGTCGGGGCTCGTGCGCGCACCTTCGAATCGTAGCTCGATGGAGACCGGCGCCACGCGGGTTCTATAGCGGAACACGTCGGCGTCAGCCGGTGGCGCCATCGGCTGATCCAGCGATCGCTCGGCGGCCACGGCGCCTATGCGCTCTCCGGTTGCCGTCATCACCGGCGTCACGTAGACAAGGCGCAGGCCCAGCGCACCTCTGGTGAAAAACCACGCCTCGTCGCCTTGCAGCCGGTCGGGGGGCAGTTCCGACGGCCGCCCATTCCAGGCCAGCGGCCGGCCGTCTGTTGCATAGGCGGTGAGGGCGTAGTCAGCGTCCTGCGCCTGTTCCAGCGCTGCGTCCGCTCCCGCAAACAGACGTCCGGACGCGATGAGATCGCCATCGGAAGCGGCCGCGACCGTGTCCGGATCGGCCAGACCGAGCGCCATCAGTCGGAGCGCACGCGCCATGCTGTCGAAGGATGCGCGCACGCTGGCCTGAACGCGGATGCGGGACGCAGACTCGTCGGAACCGAGAACGGCGATTTCCGCGACGCGACCTGTCAGGAAGACCACGAGCGAACAGCCGACACCAACAGCGGCCGTGCGGAGCAGACGCCTCCATGGCGGGGGAGGTGTGGCGGGCCCGCGGTCCGGAAGCTGCACGATTTGATTGTAGGACTTCTAGACCGGGATTCCGTTTCGTTGAACATAAGGAATCGTCGTTCACGCTCTCACTTCTCTCTTCTCACTTCATGTTCATGTTCGGTGCCGAATGATCTCCGGGGCTACAATGAAAGAGCCCCATGTCCCAATCTGTCCTGAAAGCCGCGCTGAAGAGGGGCGCCCTGATTGCCGCGGCAAACTGGCCGGTCACCTTGATTCAGGCCTCCGCCGACTCGCTCTTCAAGCTGCTTCTCGCCGCTCCGCTCATTGGCGGAGTGTTCCTCGTTGCGTTGGCGATTGGCGGCGAGCCCACGGCCATCATTTCGCCCGAGTCGCGGGAAATGATCGCGACAATCGCGACAGCGCTGACCGCGCGGCCTCTCGTGCTGACCGCGTTTCTGCTCGCGCTTGCCGTGGTGGCCGTCGGAGGATCGGTCTTCGTCTTCCTGCTGAAAGCAGGGACCGTGGCGACGCTCGTGCACAGCGATCACGATGCCGGTCCCATCGAGGACCCTCCCCTTCACGTGAGCGCCGTCGCACGCGCGTCGCGGTTTTCGGTGGATTCCTACGTTGAGTCGGCTCGCCGCCTCTTTCCGCGGTACCTGCGTCTAGGCTTCATGCTGATGACGGTGTATCTGGTTTCCGGTCTCGTCTATCTCGCCGCTGTGATCAACCGTGATCCGTCGGAGGGATGGAGCGTGACGGCGCTCATTACCGCGGCATTCGCAGGCTGGATCACGATCGTGAACCTGATGTATCTGCTGATGCAGATTGTCGTCGCCGCCGATGACTGCAGCGTCGCCGCGGCGGTGCGTCGAGTAGCCGCCTTCGTGCGTCACGAGCGTCGTCACGTTACGGCGGTCTTTCTTCTCTTGCTGGCGCTCATCGTCGCCGCCACGGGCGCATCTGTCCTGGCGACGGCGGCGCTCGGCCTTGTCGCGTTCGTGCCGTTCTTCGGGTTGGCCGCTTTGCCGCTGCAGCTTCTGGCATGGCTGCTGCGCGGCCTCGTCTTCCAATATCTCGGTTTGGCGTCGGTTGGCGCCTATCTCAAGCTGTATCGCGGGTTCGCAAGCGCCAAGGACAAGCCCACGCCAGCGCCCGCCTACGACCGTGCGTGGAGAACAACCTAGTTTGTACGACAAGTTTCTCTCGCCGACCGGACGTCAGCTTCACCAGTCGGCCATCAGGCGGATGGGCACTGTCGTGGCGCGCGCACCTGACATGGTCTCGTTCGCCGCAGGCTATCCGGATCCCGACTCGTTCCCGTGGGACGAGTTCCGCCAGCTTGGGGATGAGCTGCTCTCAGGTAAAGACGCCGGCGTGCTGCAGTACGGGCCGACCCGCGGTTTCGAGCCGCTACTCGAGTCGATCGTCGAGGTACTCGCCCAACGGCAGATCCGCGCGACGCTCGACCAGGTCACCGTCACGTCCGGATCCCAGCAAGGAATCGACCTCGTTGGCCGTGTGTTGATCACACCCGGCGACGTCGTGCTTGTCGAGCTGCCGGCATATACCGGCGCGATCTCCGCATTCAAGAACGCTCAGGCTCGTCTCGTTGGCGTACGACAGGACGAGGACGGAGTCAGTGTCGACGACCTGGACGTCGTGTGTTTGCGCGAGCGAAAAGCGGGGCACCGGGTCAACCTCCTGTACTTGGTGCCGAACTTCCAGAACCCCACGGGTCTTCTGCTCAGCCTGCGCAAGCGGCGGCAACTGCTCGAGTGGGCAGAGCGCCGCGATGTGTTGATCGTCGAAGACGACCCCTATGGCGCGCTCTACTTTGACGACGTGGCCGCCGCCGCCGACACGCGGCCGATGCGCGCCGATGACGTCAGCGGACGCGTGCTGTACCTGAGCACGTTTTCAAAGACCTTGGCGCCTGGCTTTCGCGTGGGGTGGATGGTGGCGCCCGCGCCGCTCATCGAGCGATTCGAAACCGCGAAGCAGTCCGTTGATCTGATGACCGGAAGTCTCGACCAGCGCATGGTTCAGGAAGCGGTCAGGCGCGGTGTGCTCGAGCGGTTGGCCCCGCAGCTGCGCCATCTGTACCGAACCAAGCGCACCGTGATGGAGCAGGCACTGCGCGAGCAGCTCGGCGACCAGCTGCGTTGGCCCGCGCCCAAGGGGGGATTCTTCATCTGGGCGACCTTGCCCGAAGGGTACGATGACGAGCGCCTGCTTGCGCGTGCGCTGCAGCAGCGGCTGGTGTTCGTGATTGGAAGCGCGTTCTATGTGGATGGCACCGGACACAACCGCATACGGCTGTCGTTTTCGGCCTCTCCGCCCGAGCGTATCCGCGAAGGGGTCCGGAGGCTGGCGGAAGCTATGAAACCTGTGGCGGTTGGAGCCGAGTCCGGCTAAAGCCGGACACTACGACTCGGTCCGGCTGTAAAGCCGGACACTACATACCAGCGGATTACTCCAGCCGCTCCCGTGCGAGCGCGCGTCCCGGCAATGCGCTGACAGGCACCGCCTTCTCTTCTCGAAACATCAACGCCGTCGGCCGGAGCGCCTCGACGACGCCTTCGCGAGTAATCGTCACGAGCGCAACGTGGAATGGCTTTGGCGCCGGGTCGATGAGCGGGGGGCCGATGAGGTCGCCGGCGGCGGCCTGCGTGCCGATCACCTCGCCCGTCTCGCCGTTGAATACGGTGATCGAAGGCATCAGTCCGGGCAGGACGACGATGCCGCGAAAAGCGTGCGGCGGACCTACGGGTCTGGTACCGGTTGGTTTCCGCCAGCGCTGATTGCCGTTGCCTCGATTGACAGCGCGAATGATGTTGTCGAGCGACGCAAAATACACGAGGTCGCCGTCGACGGCCGCGCCACTCACGTCGCCCCCGTTGCGCCATTTCCATTCTTCGGCGCCGGTGTCTGGGTGCAGCGCGTAAAAAAAGTTATCGGTGGAGCCGACGAACACGCGGTCGCGGCCCACCGCCGGCTGACTGAGCGTCCCCGGCAGCTTTCGCTCCCAGATCTGAGCGCCCGTCTCCAGCGAGAGCGCGACGACCCGGCCATCGGACAAGGAGAGAAACAGCGCGTGTCTGCCGCCCGGGACAACGGGATGCGAAGACGTGGCGCCCAGGGGCCGACGCCACACCAGATGACCGTCGGTCGCTCGAAGCGCGAGCACGTCACCGGAGTCGAGAGTCGCGATCAGCCAGCCGCTATCCCACACGAGCGGGGCTGTGAGAGTGGCCTCCATCGGCACCGACCAGAGGTGCTCGCCGGATGCACCGTTGATTGCCGAAATCACGCTGGCGCCGTAGACGAATACATGGCCGTCCCCGACCGCGGGTGCCGCGCTGGTGTCGAGCGGACGGCTCCACGCGAGACGCCCGGTCTCTCGGTCGAGCGCTACGAGCAGCTTTTCGCGAAGCGGGAGATAGATGCGATCGTCATCCATGACGCCGGCTGCGGTCGGTGCGATAGACAACTTGAGCGTCCATGCGGACTCCGCATCGAGCAGTGGCGTAGGAGCGCGCCTGGTCTCGCGGAACATGCGCGCGATTGCGTCGTACCGCTCTGCGGTGTTCGTCTGCGTTGCTGCGCTGGAGTCAGGGCAAAAGCCCGAGGCGAGCGTGACAACAATCGTGGTAAACACCCGAAGAGCGCAAGATGTCGTGGTTGGCGCTGCGCGCACCACGATATAATAGCGCGCACTTTCGGTTGACGGTTGGTGGCTGGTGGTTGGTAGTTCGTTCGAAACGTCCTTGCCACAACCACTCGCCACCAACTACCAACCCGGGTTCTGCGTGTCCCATCAAACCATTCTCGTTCTCGATTTTGGCTCTCAGTACACGCAGTTGATTGCACGACGGTTGCGCGAGCTGTCGGTCTACTCCGAGATCGTCTCGTTCGACACGCCGCTCGAAACGCTGCGGGGCAAGGACCCTGTCGGGATCATCCTGTCTGGTGGACCGCGAAGCGTCTCGGAGCCTGGCGCACCGAAGTGTGCGCCTGAGGTGTTCGAGCTTGGGCTGCCGGTCCTCGGCATCTGCTACGGGATGCAGTTGATGACGGACGTGCTTGGCGGCGAGGTGCGGCGCTCGGGGCACCGCGAGTTCGGCCACGCGCAGGTGCGCGTGTCGACCAATGGCGGTCCCGCGCCGCGGCTCTTCGCGCACGTGCCGGGCGAGTTGCGTGTCTGGGCGAGTCACGGTGACGATGTCGCGGCGGTACCGCCAGGATTTTCGGTTGCGGCCACCAGTGCGACGGCGCCGATTGCGGCAATGGAGGCGCCGGATCGCGCGCTCTATGCCCTCCTGTTCCACCCCGAAGTGGCGCACACCGAGCATGGCGTCGAGATTCTGCGGAACTTTGCGTACGACGTCTGCGGGTGCACGGGCGACTGGACGATTGCGTCGTTCATCGAAGAAGCGACGGAACGAATTCGGCAGCAGGTTGGCGACGGAAAGGTTGTCTGCGGACTGTCCGGCGGCGTGGATTCAACGGTTGCGGCGCTCCTGATTCATCGTGCGATCGGCGATCGGCTGACGTGCATCTTCGTGGACAACGGCCTGCTCCGGCACGAAGAGGCGAAGCAAGTCCGTCACCGGTTCGGGGAGAAGATGCGGCTGCCGATCGATTTCGTCGACGCGTCGGGTCTCTTTCTGGAGCGGCTCGCCGGTGTGACGGACCCCGAGCAGAAACGCAAGCGTATCGGCGCGACGTTCATCGATGTCTTCGAGAGCCGCGCAAAGGAGCTCGGCGGCTTCGGCTATCTGGGTCAAGGCACGCTGTATCCCGACGTCATCGAATCGGCGTCGGTCAGCGGTCCCGCGGCGGTCATCAAGAGCCACCACAACGTCGGGGGGCTGCCCGAACGCATGCATTTCAAGCTGGTCGAGCCGCTTCGCGACCTCTTCAAGGACGAAGTGCGGCGTGTCGGCCGCGACCTGGGCCTGGACCGTGAGTTCGTCGTCCGGCAGCCGTTTCCGGGGCCGGGGTTGGCCGTCCGCGTGATCGGCGAAATCACACGCGAACGTCTGGAACTGCTCCGGTGTGCGGACAAGATCGTCGCGGAGGAGATCCGCAAGGCGGGCTGGTACGAGCGCCTCTGGCAAAGCTTTGCCGTGCTGCTGCCGGTGCAAAGCGTCGGCGTCATGGGCGACGCGCGTACCTACGAATACACGATTGCGATTCGGGCGGTCGAAAGCCTCGACGGCATGACGGCGGACTGGGCGCGGCTCCCGCACGACCTTCTCGCCGCCATCTCCTCGCGCATCGTCAACGAGGTTCGCGGGATCAATCGCGTGGTCTACGACATTTCGTCCAAGCCGCCGTCCACGATCGAGTGGGAGTAGGACTGGCTGGTAGTTGGTAGTCGGTAGTTGGTAGCGCATGGCTGAGTTCGTTCATCTTCACGTCCATACCGAGTTCTCGCTGCTCGACGGTGCGTGCCGCATCGACGAGCTACTGGACGAGGCAGTGAAGCTGAAGATGCCGGCGCTGGCCGTCACCGAGCACGGCAATTTGTTCTCGTCGGTCGTGTTCCACGACCACGCACGCGATCGCGGCCTGAAGCCGATTCTCGGCTGCGAAGTCTACGTCGCGTCAGGCAGCCGATTCGAGAAGACGGGACCGCAGAGCGAGACGAACCACCTGGTGTTGCTCGCCGAGACGAACGAGGGATACAGGAACCTGATCCGACTCGTGTCGGCCGGCTACACGGAAGGGTTCTACTACCGCCCGCGCATCGACAAGGAGCTCCTCGCGCGCCATTCGCAGGGGCTCATTGGCTTGAGCAGCTGTCTCAAAGGCGAGGTCGCGAGCGCGCTCAAGGTGGAGCAGGCCCGCCCTGCGCTGGAGGCGGCGGCCCGTCTGCGCGACATTCTTGGCGCGGACAACTTTTTCCTCGAGATGCAGTTTCAGGGCCTCGAGGAACAGAAGATCGTCAATCGCGGGATCGCGCCGCTGGCTCGCGAGCTGAATCTCCCCCTCATCGCCACCAACGACGTGCACTATTTGCGGCAGGGCGATGCGCAGCCACACGACGTCCTGCTGTGCATTGGCACAGGCAAGACCGTCAACGACGCACAGCGGCTGCGTTATCACGGCGACCAGTTCTTCCTGAAGACCGCAGATCAGATGACCGCGGTGTTCGGGGATTACCCCTCCGCGCTGAAGAACACGCTGGTCATCGCGGAGCGCTGCAACGTCACCATCCCGAAAGGGCAGAACCACCTGCCGTCCTTCGGGGTTCCGGACGGCTCCACGCTCGAGGAGTATTTCGACCGCATCGCGCGCGAAGGATTCGCGCAGCGTCTGACGCGGCTGCAGGAGCTGCACGAGAGCGGTCGTCTGCGGCGCAGCATCGAGGAGTACATTGGCCGGCTCGATTACGAGATCTCGATGATCAAGAAGATGGGCTACTGCGGCTACTTCCTGATCGTGTGGGATTTCATCCGGTACGCGCGCGAGAAAGGCATTCCGGTGGGACCGGGACGCGGATCCGCCGCAGGATCGCTGGTCGCCTGGTCGATGCGGATCACCGACATCGATCCACTCGATTTCGATCTCATTTTCGAACGCTTCCTCAATCCGGAGCGCGTGTCGCTTCCCGATATCGACGTCGACTTCTGCGAGCGGCGGCGGGGCGAGGTCATCGAGTACGTCACCCGAAAGTACGGCCGCGAGAACGTCGCGCAGATCATCACGTTCGGGACGATGAAGGCCAAGGCCGTCGTGCGCGATGTCGGACGCGCGCTCGACATGCCGTACGCCGACGTCGACCGGATCGCCAAGCAGATTCCCGCGGCGCTCGACATGACGCTGGACAAGGCCGTGTCCGAGAACCCGGCGCTGAAGGACATGGCGTCGAAGGATCCGAAGGTCAAGGAAGTGCTCGATATCGGGCGGCGCCTGGAAGGGATGTCGCGGCATGCGTCCGTTCACGCCGCAGGCGTCGTCATTGCGCCCGGACCGGTCACCGATTACGCACCTCTCTACAAAGGGGCGCGCGACGAAATCACAACGCAGTGGAACATGAAGGAAGTCGAGCGCGTCGGGCTCCTGAAGATGGACTTCCTGGGGCTCAGCACCCTCACCCTGATTCAGGATGCCATCGCGGAAATCAGGCGGACCGAGGGGGTCGACGTCGACATCACCAACATCCCGCTCGACGATGCCAAGACGTACAAGCTGTTCGCGGACGGACAGACGTTCGGCATCTTCCAGTTCGAGAGCTCGGGTATGCGCGACCTGCTGCGAAAGGCCCGGCCGGAGCGGTTCGACGACCTGATCGCGTTGAACGCGTTGTATCGTCCCGGTCCGCTCAAGTCGGGCATGGTGGACGATTACATCGCGCGCAAGCAAGGAAAGACCGAAATCAAGTACGAGCTGCCGCAGCTCGAGCCGATTCTGTCGGACACCTACGGTGTCATCGCGTATCAGGAACAGGTGATGCGCATCGCTCAGGCGCTGGCCGGCTTCACCATGGGACAGGCCGACGTGCTTCGCAAGGCCATGGGAAAAAAGGATCCCAAGGTCATGGCGACGCAGCGCGATGAGTTCGTCGCCGGCGCCAGAAAGCAGGGAATCAGCCAGAAAAGGGCGTCGAAGATCTTCGAGCTGATCGAGTACTTCGCCGGCTACGGCTTCAACAAGTCGCACTCCACGGCGTACGCGCTGCTGGCCTACCAGACCGCTTACCTCAAGGCGAACTACCCCTGGCATTTCGCGGCGGCGCTGCTGACCATCGAAGCGCAAAACACCGACAAGCTCGCCGTGTACCTCGCGGACTGCCGCGAACGCGGCGTTCCCGTGCTGCCGCCCGACATCAACGAGAGCCAGCTGAACTTCTCGGTGGAGCGCGACCGAGGTGTGCGGTTCGGGCTCGCTGCCATCAAGGGGCTCGGGGAGAGCGCCGTCAACACGCTCATTGCCGCGCGCGTGCAGCTCGGTGGGCGCATCCCGTCGCTCCGCGCGCTCTGCGAGATCGCCGATCTGCGCGTCGTCAACAAGCGCGTGCTCGAGGCGCTTGTCAAGGCGGGTGCGTGTGATTCGATCGCTCAGGCATCTGGTGGCACATGTGCGGTGCGGGCGCGACTGTTCGCCGCAATCGACCCGGCCTTGGATCACGGGACGCGGATGCAGCGCGACAACGACCTTGGCCAGACCCAGCTCTTTGGCGGCGACGAGGAGGGCTCGCCCGGTTCGAGCGCCGGCATGACGCTGCCGGACGTCCCGGCCTGGAACGAAATCGAGCAGCTGCAGCACGAGAAAGATGCGCTCGGCTTGTACTGGAGCGGCCATCCAACCGATCGCTACGCTCAAGCGCTGCGGGAGTACGGCGCGCGGTCGACGGCCGAGCTGGCCGTCAGGAAGGACGTCGACGGAGACGAGGCAGCCGGGGGCGGTCTCAACGGCTCGCGCGTCGGCCCGCACGTCTCGACACCTTCCCCAAACGGAAACGGCCAGCGGCTGGCCGAAGACATCACGATCGGCGGCATTGTTTCGGCCGTGCGACCCTTGAAAACGCGGAAGGGCGATCGCATGTGCGTCCTCACGCTCGACGACGCGCAGGGGAGTGTGGAAGTCGTGGTCTTCCCGGAGGCGTTCAAGCAGCACGGCCATCTGGCAGAGGAAGGCCGGATGGTGCTCGTGAGGGGGCGCTTCGAGCGCGATGACGAGACGGCGCGAGTGCTCGCCTCGGAGATTGCGCCCATCGAGATCATCACGGAGCGGTTGACTTCGTCAGTTGCGATCACGTTGTCGGCCCCTCCGCACGACCGCGACACGTTCATGCGGTTGTGGGACGTGCTGATGCAGCACAAAGGAGATCGCCGCGTGGCAATCGAGCTGCGCGATCCCGACCGCCACCTGCGCGTGACCCTCGACGTGAACGCCCAGATCCGCGTCCGCCCGTCCGAACGGCTGGTCGCGGAGGTCGAGAGCATCTGCGGGGCCGGTTCCGTCAGCCTGCGGTGAGTGTGACCTTCCCTGTCCATGCCTGCTGACATACTCGACTTCGAGGAGCCAATCGGGGCCCTCCTCAAGGAAATCGAAGCGCTGTCGGCGCAGCCGAAAACGCGGGAGCGACAGCAGTCACTGGACGGCCTGCATCGACGACTCGACGCGATGCGGGCCGAGATCTACTCGCGCCTGACCCCCTGGCAGCGCGTGATGGTGGCGCGTCACAACAACCGGCCGACGGTGCTCGACTACGTGGGCCGGCTGTTCACGGAGTTCACCGAAATCAGCGGGGACCGGAGGTTCGCGGACGATCACGCGATCGTGACCGGCTTCGCCCGTTACAAAGGCGGCCCGGTGATGATCGTCGGGCATCATAAGGGCGGAGGCGGGGACACGAAACAGAAGGTCTATCGCAACTTCGGATATGCGAAGCCGGAAGGGTACCGGAAGGCGCTCCGCGCGATGAAGCTGGCCGAGAAGTTCAAGCGTCCGGTGATCGCCTTCATCGACACGCCGGCGGCGTATCCGGGAATGGAGTCGGAGGAGCGCGGGATTTCCGAGGCCATCGCCTACAACCTGCGCGAGATGGCCGCCCTCGATACCCCGATCGTCGTAGTGGTGCATGGCGAAGGCGGCAGTGGGGGCGCGCTCGGCCTCGCCATCGGCGACCGCATCCTGATGCACGAGTTCGCGATCTACAGCGTGATTCCGCCGGAAGGGTGCGCCGCCATCCTGTGGCGCGACTCGAACCGCAAGGTTGAGGCGGCGGAGGCGCTGAAGCTGACGGCGCCGGATCTGCTGGAATTCGAGATCATCGACGAAATCATTCGGGAGCCGACCGGGGGCGCGCATACGAACCACGAACTCGCAGCCACGTTGCTCGACGAGGCGTTGTCTCGCGCGCTGACCGAGGTCTCGTCGATGGATCCGGCCGGTCGCCTCGAAACGCGGTACCAGAAGTTCCGGGTCATGGGGAACATCGGCATCACTGAATCATGAGGGCCGAGCGAATCTGGGAAGCCCGGCGATGCGACGAGGGGCACGCAGATCTCGTAGCGCGTGAGCTCGGCGTTTCACCTGTGACGGCGCGCTTGTTGTGCATCCGCGGACTGGACGACGTTGAAGGTGCGCGGCGCTTTCTGTCTCCCTCGCTCGACGACCTGCACGATCCGTTTCGACTGGCCGACATGGCAGCCGCCGTCGACCGGATCTTGGCGGCGATTTCGCGTCGCGAGCGAATTGCAATCCACGGTGACTACGACGTCGACGGTGTGACGTCGACGGTCATCCTGCGGCGCGCGCTCGAGCTGCTCGGCGCGGACGTCGTTCATTTCATTCCCGAGCGGCTGCGCGATGGCTATGGACTGCAGCCGGCCGCGCTCGAGCGTCTGCATGCCGACGGCGTGCGCCTGGCCATCTCGGTGGATTGTGGGATTCGGGCCGACGAGGCCGCACGTCACGCGGCTTCGCTCGGACTCGACCTGATCATCACGGATCACCACGAGCCCGACACGGTTCTCCCGCCTGCGCTCGCCGTCATCAACCCCAAGCGCCACGATTGCTCGTATCCCGACAAGAACCTCGCGGGCGTGGGTGTTGCGCTCAAGCTCGTGCAGGCCCTCTGCCTTCGCGCGGGGCGCGGCGCGTGGCTGCCGGCGTTCGTCAAGGTTGCAGCCATCGGCACACTGGCGGACGTCGTGCCGCTCACCGGTGAAAACCGCGTCATCGCGAAGCTCGGGCTCAGGATGCTGTCGGCGGGTCCCCACAAGATCGGGCTGCGGGCTCTGCTCGAATCGTGCGGTCTCACGGGAAAGGAGATCGACAGCTATCACATTGGATTCGTCATTGGTCCACGCGTGAATGCCGCCGGACGCATGAGCACGCCCGATATCGCAGCCCGCTTGCTGCTGGCGGCCGATGACGCGATGGCCGCGGAGGCTCGTGGGCTGGCGGAGCAGCTGAATGTCGAGAACCTCCGCCGGCAAAAGGAGGAAGCTGACATCGTCGCTCAGGCGCGAAAGGTCGTGGACACCGATCCCGAAATCGGCGCCCGTACGGTGATCGTTGTCGCGGGCGACGGCTGGCATCGCGGCGTCATCGGCATCGTGGCGTCCAAGCTCGTCGACGCATTGAATCGTCCCGCTGTCGTCTTGTCGGTCGACGGTGACGTGGCGCACGGGTCGTGCCGCAGCATTCCATCGTTCGACATGCTCGCCGCGCTCGAATCGTGCGCCGATCTGTTGACGAAATTCGGAGGCCATCGCCAGGCGGCGGGTCTTACGATCGAGTCGTCGCGGATTCGAGAGCTGCGTGCGCGCATCAACGAGCACGCCGACACGTGTCTGCAGCCGGACGATCTGCGGCCGCGTCTCTGGATCGACGGCGCGCTCGGCTTCCGTTCGATCACGCCGCAGGTTGCGTCGGAGTTGTCGGCGCTGGCGCCGTTCGGGGTCGGCAATTCGTGTCCGGTCTTCCGGACGAGTCGCGTGGAGATCGTGGACGGGCCGCGCCTCGTGAAGGATCGCCACTTGAAGATGGCGTTCCGGCAGGACGGCCGGGTCATGCGCGGCATCGCCTGGCGTGCGGCCGAGCGCGAGGGCTTCGTGTCCCAGCACCGCGCCGCGATCGACCTCGCCTTCTCGCTCGAGCAGGACACCTGGAATGGGGAGCGATATCTGCAGCTGTCCGTCGCCGACTTCCGAGCGCCGGAAACGTGACGCGGTAAGATCACTGACAAGGACATACCAGTAGATGGCCAGGTGGCAGAAGCGCGCCCGTCTAGGCCTCGGCCTCTTCGGGATCGCCTGCGCGATCGCCGTATACGCCGCAATCGGCGAGCGGCAGAGCGCGGTTCCTGCACCGCGCCTCGGGCGGCTCGATCCGCGCGCCGTGTTCGAAAGCGCGGGCGCCGCGTTTCAGCGGTTCAGCGAGGCCAAACAGGACTTTGTCATCGAAGCCGAGCGTCAACTCACCTATGAGGGCGGCGCGACGAAATTCATCGGCATCACGATCAAGGTGCGCAACCGGGGCGGGCGCGACTTCACGGTGTCCGGGCGCGAGGGACAGGTTGGAGAGGACGAGGAAGAGCTCGAGATCATCGGCGGCGTCACGTTGACGGCAAGCGACGGATTCACCGTGACCGCCGATCGCGCGACGTTCAGCAAGTCCGATTCAACCGTGAAGGTTCCGGGAGCCGTCGCGTTTCACAAGGGGGGCATGTCCGGGTCTGGCACGCACATGACCTACAACCAGGCAAGCGACGTGCTCTCGCTCGCCGAAGAAGCGCGAGTCACGGTCGCTGACGACGCCGGTCGAACCGAGACGCAGTTCACGTCGCGAATAGCAACGCTCGCGCGCCGCGACAAATATCTCTCCCTCGAGGGAGACGTTCATGCGCTTCGCGGAGAGCAGATCCTCGAAGCTGACCGCGGCATCGCCCGGCTGTCGGACGACGAGGAGCGCATCACGTTCATCGAGTTGCGTGAGAACGCTCGGGTGGCCGGCGGTGGCGCATTCCACTCGATGAGCGCGCGCGACATCGACCTCGACTACACGGATGACGGCGCAACGCTCGAGCGCGTGGCGCTCAGGGGCAACGGCGGCGTCGTGATGAGCGGCAACGACGAGGCCGCGGCAGGGCGCCAGTTCTCTGGAGAAGCACTCGACCTGACCTTTGCGGCCGACTCGTCTCTCACGGGCGCAATCGGCCGCGGCAGCGTGCGCGTCGACTTGCCCGCGGCGTCCGGGTCGCCAGCGCAGAACGTCAGGGCGCAGGCGTTCGATGCATCCGGCGAACCCGGCCAAGGTCTGACCTTCGCACAGTTCACCGACGACGTCGAATATCGCGAGGAGGCCCGTGCGGGCAAACCCCCGCGGGCCGCACGCTCGACGAGCCTGCGACTCGCGTTCTCGGGCGACGCGGTCACGAGCGCGGTGTTTTCCGGCCGTGCGAGCTTCGAGGAGGAAGGGCTGCGGGCATCGGGTGCGCAGGCGGACTACGAGCCCGCGAACGGCACGCTGCGCCTGTACGGAACGGACGCGGGAGGCGGACCGCGAGTGGCGAACGCAGACATCGAAATCGACGCGAACCAGATCCACGTCACTTTCGAGGGTCTGCGAATGGTGGCCAACGGGAGCGTGAAGACGGTGCTGCGTCAGCAGCAACAACAGGCGCCCTCGAGAAATCCAGGGCGGGGCGGGAGCGCAGTGCGCGCGACGTCCGGCGGTCATCTGCCGGGTCTTCTCCAGGAGAGTGACGCGGTGAACGTCAACGCGAACGCCCTCGACTATCAGGACGTCGCCGGCAAAGCGGTGTACTCGGGAAGCGTGGTGTTGTGGCAGGGCGAGACGGCGATTCGCGGCGACGCTCTGACGCTCGATCGGACGCGCGGCGATTTCATTGCCTCCGGTGGGGCGCGGTCGAACATCGTCCTCGACACCGGTGTGTCTGTCGGACGTGCCACGGAGATTCGTTACGACGATGCAGAGCGTCGGATCACGTACACCGCCCTTGCTGCGCCGTCAGGGCCGGCTGCAGTGCTTTCCCCCGCGCCGCCCGCTCCCGCTCTGTCGTCAGGTCGGGGTGCTGCGCTTTCCCCCGCGCCGCCCGCTCCCGTTGCGACGGCGCAGGTAAGCGGTCCGCAGGGAGATCTCCGCGCACGACGCATCGAGCTGCTGCTCGCCCCGACAGCGTCGCGCCTCGAGCGCCTCGAGACGTACGCGGATGTCAACGTGCGTCTCGACAAGCGTGTCGCCACTGGAGATCGGATGACCTATCACGCCGACGACGAGCGGTACGTGATGACCGGCATCGCCACTGTCCCGGTGAGGATAGTGGAGGAATGCCGCGAGACGACCGGCAAGATCGTCACGTTCTTCAAATCGGTCGACCGCGTCATCGTCGACGGGAACGAGGAGGTCCGCACGCAGTCGAGCCGCAGCGGCCCGTGCCCTCAGCCAACCGCGCGTTGATGTCGACGCTTCGCACGCACGACCTCACGAAGTCCTACAGCGGCCGCACAGTTGTCCGGGGAGTGAGCCTCGAGGTTGCTTCGGGCGAGGTCGTCGGTCTGCTCGGCCCGAACGGCGCCGGCAAGACGACGACGTTCTACATGACCGTCGGTCTCACGGCGCCCGACTCCGGCCGTGTGCTTCTCGACGGCGATGACGTGACCGACGACCCCATGTACGTCCGCGCGCGGAAGGGCCTCGGCTACCTGCCGCAGGAGCCGTCGATTTTCCGAGGGCTGTCCGTCGAGCAGAACATCCTGGCGATTCTCGAGACGCTCGACGCGGATCGTGCGACGCGGCGCGAGCGATTGCAGGAGCTGCTCGCGGAACTGAGCCTCACGTCGCTCGCAAAGGCGCCGGCGCACACACTGTCGGGAGGTGAGCGGCGTCGCGTCGAGATCACGCGCGCGCTCGTGGTGTCGCCGCGTTTCATGCTCCTCGACGAACCGTTCGCCGGCATCGATCCGATTGCGGTGACAGACATCCAGAAGATTATTTTTCACCTCAAGGAGCGCGGCATCGGCGTGCTCGTGACCGACCACAACGTTCGCGAGACGCTGCGCATCACGGATCGGGCATATATCGTGCACGACGGAACGATCTTCAGAAGCGGCACACCGGACTCGCTCGCAGCCGACGAGGACGTACGCCGGATTTACCTGGGAACCGAGTTTCGGCTGGACTAAATGGTCTAATATGGTTTTCTGTGTGTGGAGACTGACCGCGGCCGGCTGACGTCATGGCGATTTCGCAGAAATTACATACCAAGCTCGTCCAGAAGCTGATTCTGACGCCATCGTTGCAGCAGGCGATCAAGCTGCTGCCGATGTCGACGCTCGAGCTGTCCGAGCTGCTCAATCAGGAGATCGTCGAGAATCCGCTGCTCGAGGAAGTACCAACGGAAGAGTTGCAGCCGGTTGACGCCGCGCAGGAGAAGCAGGAGCAAAAGCCGCCCGAAAAGAACGACACGTGGGACGACCAGGACTACGAGTACTTCTTCGGCGACTACCTCGACGACGGATACCGGCCGCACACGCCGACGGAAGTCAAAGAGCTTCCACCGATCGAGAACACACTCTCCACGTCGACGTCGCTGTCGGATCATCTGCTCTGGCAGCTGTCAATGCAGACAGACGACGCGGCGGTGCGGGAAATCGGCGAGGCGATCATCGGCAACCTCGATGACGACGGACAGCTGGTGGCGACCGTCGAAGAGCTCGCCGCCATGGGGCCGTGGTCGATCGAGCATGTCGAGGGAGCGCTGAAACTGGTGCAGGGCTTCGATCCGATTGGGGTCGCCGCGCGTGACCTGCAGGAGTGCCTGCTGCTGCAGCTCCGTCACCTCGGCATGGGGGGCACTCCGGCCGAAAAGATCGTAACCGACCACATGCGGCTGTTGCAGAACCACCAGGTACCGGAGCTGGCCCGGAAGCTGGCGATGTCGATCGACGATCTGAAGCAGCACATCGAGCTGATTCGCCACCTCGATCCGAAACCCGGGAGCCGGTACAACCCTTCGCAGTCGCAGTACGTGATTCCCGACGTTTACGTCGTGAAGGTCGAGGACCAGTACGTCGCGGTGCTCAACGAAGAGGGACTCCCGCAGCTGCGCATCAGTCCCGTGTACCGGCGGCTGCTCGACAAGAACGCCGACAACAGCGACGAGACACGCGCGTACGTCAAGGACAAGTTCCGCTCGGCGCTCTGGCTCATCAAGTCGGTGGAGCAGCGGCAGAAGACGATCCACAAGGTTGCAACCAGCATCATCAACTTCCAGCGCGACTTCCTCGATCACGGGATCGAGTACCTGCGTCCGCTCGTGCTCCGCGATGTCGCCAACGACATCGGCATGCACGAGTCGACGGTCAGCCGTGTGGTGACGAACAAGTACATGCACACGCCGCAGGGCGTGTTCGAGATGAAGTACTTCTTCCACAGCGGCATCAGCAGTGCGTATGGCGAGGCGGTGTCGTCGGTCACCATCAAGCAGCGCATTCGCAAGATCATCGAGCAGGAAGACCCGCGGAAGCCGCTGAGCGATTCGAAGATCGTCAGCATCCTACAGCGCGAAGGGCTCGAGCTTGCACGCCGCACGATCGCCAAGTACCGCGAGGAGCTCAAGATTCCGACATCGAACCAGCGGAAAGTCCTTTATTAGGCTCTAGGCTTTAGGCTTTGGGCCTTTGGCGGTTGCAATGCCTAGAGCCCAAAGCCGATAGCCCAAAGCCTTCACTCTATGCGTCTCGAACTAACAGGACGACACGTCACCATCACACCGGCGCTCCGCAAGGCGGTCGAACGACACCTCGCGCGCATGGCGCGCATGCTCAAGGATCACATCGTATCCGTCCAGGTCGTCGTCGGGCGCCTGAAGTCGCGGCATCACGTCGAGATGACGCTTCACGCCCGCGGCGACCACTTCTTCCACGCGGCGGCTACAGGACGCGATTTGACGGCGGCGCTTGGAGGCGCCGCGGAGAAGCTGGAGCATCAGGTCCAGAAGCTGAAAAGCAGGTGGACGGAAGGGAAGCGCCAGGGCGTATCGGCAGCGAGGGCCGGCTCGCCCGTGCCTGGGGTGGAGCGTCCGCGCGCGTTGCGGCTCGCCACCGGGGTCGCCACGCCTAGCGACGGTGAGGTGCGCATCATCCGAACACGCCGCTACGCGATAAAGCCCATGTCGGTCGATGAGGCAGCGCTCGAAGTCGGTGCGGGCCAGGGCGCGTTCCTCGTGTTCAGGAACGCCTTCACCGATACGGTCAACGTGCTGTTTCGCAGGCCGGACGGCAACCTGGGCCTGATCGAGCCGGAGGTCTAATCAAGTCACAAGTCACAAGTCACAAGTCACAAGTCACAAGTCACAAAGCACAAAGCCCAAAGAACAAAAGGCACCAACCCACGAGGCATTCGCACCAAGCACAAGGCACCAAGCACAAGGCACAATAGAGGCGTGACCACAGCGTCGGGTACGCACGGCAGCGCGCGCCGAACGTCGCGCGCGGCCTCTGCGACGGGAGCGCCGACCACGCGCGCGGTGGCACGCGCGTCGCGGGCGAAGTCTTCCGCCCTCGCGCGCGGTACACGGCGGTTCGTGATCCTCACAGGTCTGTCGGGTTCAGGCAAGACACAGGCGATTCGCGCGCTCGAGGATCTCGGGTACTTCTGCATCGACAACCTCCCGACACAGCTGATCCCCACCATCGCGGCGCTGTCGGCGCGGGAGGACACGGGGCTTGGCAAGGTCGCCATTGTCGTCGACGTGCGCGAACGTGGGTTTCTCGCGGAGTTTCCGCGTGTGTACCGCAAGCTGAAGGCCGAGCCGGGCGTCAATCCGAGGCTGATCTTCCTGGAGGCGAGCGATTCCGCGCTCGTGCGGCGGTTCAGCGAGACGCGCCGGCCCCATCCGCTCGCAGCCGATCGGTCGGTGAGCGAGGGGATCGCGGAGGAACGTCGCCGGCTCGACAGCATCCGCGCGATGGCTGACCTGATTCTCGACACGTCGAACATGACCGTGCACGAGCTCCGCGATCGGTTCATGCAGATGTCGCGCGACCGCCGCGCGAGGGCGGAAATCGTGGTCAACCTCGTGAGCTTCGGCTACAAGAACGGTGTGCCGATGGATGCCGATCTGGTGTTCGATGTCCGCTGCCTGCCCAACCCGCACTTCGTCGAGCGCCTGCGGGGCCTGACGGGCCGCGATGCCGCCGTCGTTCGCTACATGCGCCGTAGCCCGGCGACGCGCGAGTTCATCGACCGGCTCGCGTCATTCCTGAAATTTGCGCTGCCGCAGTACGTCCACGAGGGAAAAAGCTATCTGACCGTCGCGATCGGCTGCACCGGAGGGCGACACCGTTCGGTGATGATTGCCGAAACGCTGAGGAAGTCGCTCGCGGGGATCAAGGGTGTCAAACTGCGCGTCCAGCATCGGGATTCGTAGACAAGAAGGGCCCAGGGCTCAGGGCCCAGAGACCGAAGACTAGAGACGACGAGATCGCAACGACCAAGACAGGGGAAATCATGGGAGTCACGCGCGTCGAGAAACCGTGGGGCTACGAGCTCCACTGGGCGAAAACGGAGCGCTACGTCGGGAAGATCCTGCACGTGAACGCAGGACATGCCCTGAGCCTCCAGTACCACAACCGCAAGGACGAGACCATCTACCTGTATTCAGGGCGGATGGTATTCGAGATCGAGCGCGAGGGCAGGCTGACGAAACAGGAAATGCAGCCGGGCGACGTCGTGCATGTCACACCAAAGACGGTCCATCGGATGACCGCGATCGAAGACTGCGATGTGCTCGAAGTGTCGACGCCGGAGCTCGACGACGTGGTGAGGATCGAGGATCGGTACGGACGGGTGGATGACTCCGGGATCCGGGATTCGGGATCCGGGATTCGAAAGGCTTGATGAAGGAACGGATCCCGGATCCCCGATCCCGTCACAGTTCAGAATGGAATATCGTCGTCGGTGATCGGCTCTATCGGCGATTCATCAGGCCCTGCCGGCTGCGAGGCGCCGCGTTCCATGCCTCCGCCGCCGCGTCCGCCGCCGCCAAGCAGCGTCACCCGATCTGCCTTGATTTCCGTCGTGTACCGCTTGTTGCCGTCCTTGTCGTCCCATTGCCGCGTCTGCAGACGGCCTTCGACGTACACCTGCTTGCCCTTCACGAGGTACTCCTGGAGCGTCTCGGCCTGCTTGCCCCAGAGGACCACGCGGTGCCATTCGGTCTTCTCCTGGCGCTGACCCTGCTTGTCGTTCCACACCTCGGTTGTCGCGAGGTTCAATGTGGCGACCGCGGCGCCGCCGGCCGTATAGCGCAGCTCGGCATCGCGCCCCAGGTTCCCGACCAGGATTACTTTGTTGACGCTTCCCATCTCGGAGTGTCTCCCCTGCGCCAGCCTATCGCAGGCGTTGGACAGCGCAGGTCACACGACGCGCTTGTCGTCGTGATGACCTGTCAGCGCGGTTGCGGTTGCGCTCGGCTCAGCCGATCCAGTCCCTGTTTGGCCAGGCGCCCGGGGTCGCTGTCGGGAAACGTCTTTGCGACCGCTTCCCACGATGCGCGCGCCGCGTCGATCTGGCCGAGGCGTTCCTGTGCGAGCCCGCGCTTGTAGTACGCGAGGGGCACGGAGTTGGTGCCTGGGTACGACTGGATGACCTGATTGTATGCGGCAATCGCCTCCGACCACTGGCTCTGCGAAAAATATGTCTCACCGATGGTGAATTGCGCATCATCGGCCTGCTCCGAACGCGGGAATGCGCGGAGGAAAGCCTCGAACCCGCTGATCGCGCTGCTCCACTGGCCGGCGAAATAATCGGCCTGTGCGGTGTCGAAGAGGCGAGTGGGCGACAAGCCGGCGGCGGTGGATGGAGGCGCAGGAGGCGGTATCAGGGGTGCTGGCGGAGGCGCTGCGGCGTTGGGGTCGATCGGTGCGTTTGGATCGACGAGCACCGGAGGCGCAACCGCAACCTGCTGCAGTCCCTGAACGGTTACGCGGAGCGCCTCGAGCTCCTCCTGCAGCGACCCTATCCGTACGCTGGTGTCACCGGCGCGCTCGCGGATCCGGCTCACGTCGCCGGCGACGTTGTCGATGAGCAGCTTCTGGTCTGCGAAGCCTTTACGCATCGTGTTGTTCGTCTCATCCAGCCGGGCGTTCAGCAACTTTAGTGATTCGGCGAGAGCCTGGTTCACCGCGGCAAGCGTGATGGCGAGCTGTTGAGTCTGTTCCTGCAGCATTCGCAGCTCCGCCGCCATCTGCTGGTGCTCGCGGTTCTGAGCGAACGCCGGCGAGGCCAGGCACGTCAGAACGGCAGCGACTGCAAGCGACATCCTCTTGGTCATTTCGATCCTCGGACGGGTGGCCGCCTCCAACGTTTCGGCTGAGCTCGCCGCATCCTGGAGCGCGGAGGCGCCACAAAGGCCATGTTACTTCGATGTGATCACAAAGTGCGCGCGGCGATTTTTGGCCCACGCCGCCTCGTCATGACCGGGATCGAAGGGGAACTCCTTTCCGTAGCTGACCGTTCTGACCCGATCCGGCGCCACGCCCAGCGAAAGGAGGTAGGCCTTGACGGCCACCGCCCGCCGCTCGCCAAGCGCCAGGTTGTACTCGGCGGTGCCGCGCTCGTCGGCGTGGCCCTCGACAGTAATGACCCACGCCGAGTACTTCTTGAGCAGCGCTGCATTCCCGGAGACGACGGCTCGTCCCGGATCGTCGAGATCCGAGCTGTCCAGAGCGAAGAACACCGGCTTGAATGGCGAATCGCGATTCAGATCGTCGAGCGACCGGCCGCCTATGGAATCCTCGGCGACCGGCTCCCCCGGGACGGGCAACGCTTCCTCCACGCGCACGGGCGGCGGCGGGGGAGCGGCGGTTGTCGCGGGCGGCGCCGCAGCTGAAGGCGGAGCGGGCTGGGCAATGGGCGGCTGCCGCCGGGAGCACCCGGCTGCGACCAGAGAGATTGCAATCACGAAAGCAAAGTAAGCGCGCATAGGCATCAGTTGGACCATGAGGGTGTGAAGTTGTTGCCGTCTCGGGTGACCTGGTGAAGTCCGCGACCGTCGCGGCCGACCGTGAAAATCTGCGTGCGTCCGGTGCGCGTCGATGTAAATGCAACGTGCCGCCCGTTCGGGGCATACGCCGGACTCTCGTTGCTTCCCTCCCCGAAGGTGATCTGCCGCGTCACGCCAGTCGCCAGGTCGTAGACCTTGATGTCATAGCCGGGCCCCGTGCGTGCCGCAAACGCAATCTCGTTGAACGGCGCCGGCGACCACGTCGGACGATCGGCGTACGATTCGGCCGTCGTCAGCCGCCGCAGGTTCAGCCCGTCGGCGCCAACGATGTAAATCTGGGGTTGCCCGGCCCTGTCCGACGTAAAGGAGATCTGGGTCCCCGTGGGGGACCATGTCGGCGTGGTATCAATCGCCGGATGGTTCGTCAGGCGTCGAAGACCGGAACCATCCCTGTTGATGATGTACAACTCGGGATTTCCCTCGCGGCTCGACGTGAAGACGATGCGGGTCCCGTCGGGTGAGAACATCGGCAGCCAGTTCTGCGTGCCACCCTTTGTCGGTTCCTGCTGCAGGCCCTGGTAGATCAGCGCGATGAACAAGTCCGGATATCCCCGGCGGTATGACGTGTACGCAATCGAGCGTGCATCGGGCGCCCACACGGGCGTCAGGTTCAACTGTCGATTCGTGGTGATGCGGCGCACGTTCGCGCCGTCGTAATCGGAGATGTAGATCTCCTTGACGTCGCGGTTCTCGACCGAGCCGACGACCCGCTCGCGGTTGCGATCGGACGAGAAGGCGAGCTTGGTCCGGGCGACACCTCGCAGCGCGCGCTGCTGCTGATGAATTTCGTCGGCGACAGTGTGCGCGTAGAGCCGCGGATTGTTGTCGGCGCCGGTGTACTCCTTGGCAAACACCGGCTGTCTGGTCCTGACGTTGAAGAGACGGACCTCGATGCGCACGTTGTTGCCCGTCTTCTGCACCGTCCCGAACACCACCGCGTCGGCGCCGAGCTCGTTCCATGCGTTGAATGCAATCTGTTCCGGCGAGCGGGCGGTCGGGATGCTCGCGTACGTGTCGCGAGGAATAAGGTAGAACTCGCGCTCGAACGTCAGGTCGTCCCACAGCACCTGCGCAACGGTCTTGGCGATCTCCGCGGCGTCAGGCGTCAGAGCCTGGAAGTCGGGGATGGCGTATCGAGGCGGTGTCCCGGGGTCGCCGCTGATCACCACTGCGACCTCGGAGGGCTGTTGAGGGGTGGGCGCGGCAGGTTGTTGGACGGGATTCTGTGCGGCGGCCAGCCCGGAGACCTGAAGGTCTCCGGCTACCAAGGCGGAGACTCCGGAGGCCTGAAGGCCTCCGGCTACCACCCCAGAGAGTACGGCCGCCGACGCCGTTGCAGCGAGTGTAAGTGCGACGAGGTAGCCGGCGACGCGGTAGCCGGAAACCTTTAGGTTTCCGGTCCAGAGTTTCTTCACATTCACCTCTGATACTCAAACGTAATGTGCACGGTCAGTGTCGGGTTCGGAAACGGGACCGGCAGTTCGGGCAATCGGGTTGTCAGCAGGGCGCGTTCGGCCGCGAGATCGAGCGCCAGAAAGCCGCTCGGTCGTTCGACCATGACGCCTTGAATCGAGCCATTCCGGTTGATCGTGAACTTCATGAGCGTCGCCCCTCGCACGCCCTGATTCGCCTGCCAGTTGCGCTGAATCAGCGTCACCATCTGCTCGATGTATTCCGGACAGCAGAAATTGCTCACGTCGAGCTGCACGCCGCTGCCGCCGGAGCCGCCTGTCGCAAGGCCGAAGCCCTGGCCGCGTGCGCCGGTTTCGGTCCGGGTCACGCCTGGCCGGGGCTCTTCAGGCGATGGCTTGGGCTGCGGAGGCGGCCGCCTGACCGGCGCGGTCGGCGTTGCCGCTTCGCGCGGCTTGGGCGGTGGGGGAGGCACCGGCCGCGGAGGCGCCGGTGTCGGCTCGGGAATCGCGCGGCCTCCCATGGGCGTCATGCCACCCGCACGCGGGCCAGGCGCCCCTGCAAGACTGATCGTCATCACCGTCCGTGGCGTCTCATCGGCGGAGACACCCCAGTCGAACGGGCCAAAGATCAAAAAGGCCAGCACGCCAAGATGGGCGGCGATCGACCAGACGACCATCGCGCTGAATGGCTCAGGCTGTTGCCGGCGCGCGACGATCACGTCGGTGACCTCGGTCATGACGCCACGCCGTGTTTCACTGTTCCCCCGGCAGTTTCGAGATAATGCCGACGTTCTGTACGCCGCCTTCCTTCAGCCGATCGAAAACCTCCATGAGCTCCTGGAGGTTCACTTCTCCGTCGCCCCGCAGGTAGACCAGCTTGTCCGTGCGGGCCAGCATCATCTGCTTGACGCGCTCGGCGAGGAAATCGAGACGCACTGCCTCCTTCTCTATGAACACGCGTCGATCCTCGCGATAGGAAATCGGCAGGTCCACGAACAGCCGGTCGCTCGCAATCTCCTGGGAGCGGCTCGCCACAGGCAGATTCACCTCGACGCCGCGCTGCAGCATGGGCGCCGCAACCATGAAGATGATGAGCAGCACGAGCATGACGTCGACCAGCGGAACGACGTTGATTTCCGAGAGCGTGGGCGCGATGCGACGACCCCGCTGATGACGACCGCCGGCGTTCGGCGCCGATGCCATGACCTTGGGCATGAATGCCTACGTGAAATTGCGCTCGGCGATGTTCAGGAACTCGAGCGCGAAGTCGTCCATGGTTGCCGAAAACTCTTTCACGCGGTGCGTGAAGTGGTTGTAGAACACGAGCGCGGGAATCGCCGCGAAGAGCCCGGCCGCCGTCGCAATGAGCGCCTCGCTGATTCCTGGCGCCACGATCGCCAGATTGGTCGAGCCCGTGGCGCCGATGCGCTGGAACGCAATCATGATTCCAACGACGGTGCCGAAGAGCCCGATGAACGGCGTGACGCCCGCCGTGGTCGCAAGAAACGTCATTCGGCGCTCGAGCTTGCTCACCTCATTGGTGGCCGCGCGTATGAGCGCACGGTCCACGCCGTCGAGGCTCTTGAGAGTTGGACGCACCGGAGCGGCCGGCGGATTGGAGGGCTGAGCCGCGTGACCCGGATCGCCCCCGACGCGGAACTGGGCGTTCATTTCCGCATAGCCTGCCTGGAAGACGCCGACCAGCGGCGACGCCGGCAGCGACGAGCACGCGGCCTGCACTTCCGAGAACTTGCTGCTGCGACGGAACACGTCGAGAAAGCGCGCCGTGTCGCGCTGCGCCCGGCGGAACGACCAGAATTTCTGCAGGATGATCGCCCATGACGCGACGGAGAAAAGCACCAGGATGATGAGCACCGCCTGATTGAGCGGTGTCGTGTCGGCGATAAGCGTGATGACATCGCCGCTCCCGGCAGAAGGAATTCCGTCGCCCTGCACTTGCAGCGCGAACAGAAGGGAGCCGAGCGTGCGCAACGAAGGCCTCCGGAACGTCGGACGCGCGCCGCTGGGAAGGCGCAGGAACAGCCAGCCTAACACGCACCCGGAATGCTGTCAAATATATGATACGATGAGGGTTCTGCGCGCATGCTCCGTTTTCTCCGGATCCGCAATCTTGCGGTGATCGAGGCCGTTGACGTCGAGTTCGAGCCCGGCTTCAACGTCCTGACCGGTGAGACGGGCGCGGGAAAGTCCATCGTCGTGGAAGCAGTCGGCCTGCTGCTAGGGGCGCGCGCGTCGGCCGATCTGGTGCGCACCGGCGAGGCGCACGCGACCATCGAAGCGATTTTCGAACAGCGCGGTCAGGACATCATCATCCGCCGCGAGCTCACGAGCCAAGGACGGAGCCGTTCGTTCATCGGCGGCGCCCTGGCAACCGCCGCCGCGCTTCGCGAGCTATCCGCACGCCTGGTCGAACTTCACGGTCAACACGAGCATCAGGCGCTGCTCGACCCGCTCACGCATCTCCCGGTGCTGGATGAGTACGCCGGACTCGGTGAGCTCGTGTCGCGCGTAGCCGAGGCCTGGACCGATGTTCGAACGCTGCGCGAGCAACTCGAACGATCCCGGATGGACGCTCGCGAGAAGGCGGCCCGCCTCGATTTGATCAGCTTTCAGCTCGGCGAGATCGAGAAAGCGGCGCCCGGCGACGACGAAGACGACGCGCTCGGCGCCACCCGCCAGGTTCTCGCGAGCGCCGAGCGTGTGCAGCGACTTTGCGAGGAGAGCTACGCCGCCCTCTACGACAGCGACGGTGCGGTGCTGGCGTCACTCGGCGGCGTCTGGAAGCGCGTGGGGGAACTCGCGGCCATCGATCCGCAGTTTTCGGCGTACGTCGAAGCTCGCGACGGCATCAAGGGGCAGCTCGAGGATCTCGCGTTCTTCCTCCGCAGCTACGGCCAGAGCGTCGATGCATCGCCTGCCCGCCTGCAGGAAGTCGAGGATCGCCTGGCACTATTGGAGCGGCTCAAGCGGAAGTACGGTCCGACGCTCGGAGATGTCATTGCCCGCGGCCGAGCGCTCGCGCGCGAGCGGGAGCTGCTGACGGGAGCAGGAGAGCGCGCCGAGGACCTGCAGAAGGCCCTTGGCGCGGCGAGCGAACGGTACCTCGCGACTGCGCGCGATCTCTCGAGACGCAGGCGCGACGCGGCTGGGCAGTTCGCTCGCAAGGTCGAGGCACTGCTCGCCGAGCTGGCAATGGCGCGCACGCGCTTCGAGGTCCGGTTCAACGCGGCAGAGCTCGGTCCCGACGAGTGGACCGAGGCGGGCATCGATCGCAGTGAATTTTACGTGTCTCCTAACCCGGGTGAGGAGCTGAGACCGCTGGCGCGGATTGTGTCCGGCGGCGAGCTGTCGCGCGTGATGCTGGCGCTGAAGACCATGACTGTCGGGAACGACGCCGGAAAGACGCTCATCTTCGATGAAGTCGATGCTGGCATCGGCGGGCGGGTCGCCGATGTGGTCGGCACGCGGCTGCGGGCGCTCGGTGGCCGGTTCCAGGTCCTCTGCATCACACACCTGCCGCAGATTGCCGCGCAGGGGACAACGCACTTTCGGATCGAGAAGAATGTGCGTGGCGGGCGAACCCTCACGTCCGTCGAACGGCTCGGCGATGTCGCACGCGTTGAGGAAATCGCCCGGATGATCGGCGGGAGCGCGGTGACCGCCCCGGCGCGCGCGGCCGCCCGGGAGCTGCTCGGGGCTGGGGCGAAAGGCGAAAGCGAAAGTCCCGGGCGAAGGCGAAAGTCGGGCGGTGCGTAGAGATGGCCAAGAGATACCTGATCGAGACATTCGGCTGTCAGATGAACGTTCACGACTCCGAGCGCATGGCCGGCCTGCTGGATCAGGCGGGTTACGAGCCCACCGATGACGAGCGCGACGCCGACATCGTCGTCATCAATACCTGCAGCGTTCGCGAACACGCCGAAGAGAAGTTGTACACGCGCCTGGGCGAGCTCCGCGTCCTCGGCGACGAGACCGGGCGCCGTCCGATCGTCGCGGTGACCGGGTGCGTCGCGCAGCAAGAAGGTGCGCGCCTACTCAAGAAGACCAACGGCCATGTGATCGATCTCGTCCTGGGGACGCAGCGGGTGAAGATGCTGCCCGTGCTTGTCGAACGGGCTGCCGAGTCAGCGTTCGCCGCGGTGGACATCAGTCCGATGGATGACGTGAGTTTTCCACTCGGCATCGCCCGGCGGGCGGATCCGGTCAAGGCGTACGTCACGATCATCGAAGGGTGCAACGATTACTGCGCATTCTGCGTCGTGCCGTACACCCGCGGGCACGAACGGATGCGCGCCAAGGCCGACATCGTCGCGGACGTTCGCCAGGCCGTCGAGACGGGGCACCGGGAAGTTCAGCTGCTCGGCCAGATCGTCAATCACTATCAGGCGCCGGACGACCCGGCGTGCGACTTTGCTCAGCTGCTCGAGGAGGTGCACGACGTGCCGGGGGTCGAACGGATTCGGTTTGCGAGCCCGCACCCGCGTCACACCACCCAGAGGCTCATCGAGATGGTTCGGGATCTGCCGAAGGTCTGCAAGCACATGCATCTGCCGGTGCAGTCGGGGTCGACGCGCATTCTCGCCGCCATGCGGCGGCGGCATTCGCGCGAGCAGTACCTGGACCTGGTACATCGGATTCGCGAAGCCATTCCGGACGTGGCACTATCGACCGATATGATCGTTGGTTTTCCAGGCGAGACGACGGAAGATTATGAACAGACGTTGTCGCTGGTCGAATCGGTGCGGTATCACAGCATGTTCACGTTCAAGTACTCCATGCGCCCGAACACGCTGGCGTCCCAACGGATGCCCGATGATGTCAGCGAGGCCGAAAAGACGGCTCGCATTGTGGCATTGCAGCGGCGGCAGCGTGAGATTCAGATGACGATCCACGAGCGGATGATTGGGGAGAGCGTCGCGGTTCTTGTCGACGCCACCAGCCGCAGGCATGCTGGCGAGGTCGCGGGCCGGACGACAGGCAATACGGTGGTCAATTTTCCCGTTCCGGATCGCGATCTGGTCTCGTGGCTCGGACGGACAGTCCCGGTCGCTATTCGCCGCGCCGGTCCGAACAGTGTGCGGGGGGAGGTCGTCCTGGAATCGGAGGCGCGGCTTTTGCGTAGCGAGGCAAGCCCGATGCGCTCTCAGTCCGGACGAGACAGCGATGCTGATTGAAATGACCATCAAGGGGCTGATGGTGGACCCCATTACGAACATGCCGATCGTCATCCTGAAGGACAAAGGGGGAGACCGCGTGCTCCCGATCTGGGTGGGGATCTTCGAGGCGAACGCCATCGCGCTCCAGATGGAGAACATCGCCACGCCGCGGCCGATGACGCACGACCTGCTGCGGAACGTCATTACCGACCTCGAAGGCAGCGTCGACCGCGTCGTCGTGTCGGACCTCAAGGACAACACGTTTTACGCGATCATCCATCTCACCGTCCGCGGCGAGCGCGTCGTGATTGACGCGCGCCCGAGCGATGCGATTGCGCTGGCGCTGCGCACGCGCTCGCCCATCCTAGTGGAAGAGGCGGTCATCGACAACGCGAAGACGGTGGACTTTGCCTCGGAGCGCGCGGACAGCGACCGGCTGCAGAAGTGGCTGGAGAGCCTCGACCCTGAAGAGCTCGGCAAGTACAAGATGTAAAGGCTAGTTGGTGGTTGGTGGTTGGTAGCGTGAGTTCGTGGTTCTTTGTTGTTGCTACCACTTACCAGCTACCAGCGACTACCGACCACCTACTGATTACGAACCACCAACCACTAACCGGCCCTTGTCGGCCGGCCGACATCGCGCGACCTGACAATCGCAAATCGCCAATCGCGAATCCCACAGGGTGGTCGCCCTATTTGTGTGTTGGGGCATGTGCCCCTCGAGTTGTCACTTGATCTCCCGTAACACTATCCCTAGAATGGGCACGTCAGTCCTCCACAATATATCCGTTCATCGAGATGATCGTCGCCATCGCCAATCAAAAGGGCGGCGTGGGCAAGACCACGACAGCCGTCAATCTTGCCGCCGCGCTGGCGATGCGTGGCGCCAAGACGCTCCTCATCGACCTCGACCCGCAGGCGAACAGCAGCATCTCGTTCCTGGATCACGGCGCCATCGGCCGCAGCACCTACGACGCGATCGCTGAACCGAACTGCCTGCTCGAGGAGGTCGTTCAGCCGACGACGCTCCCCAACCTGTTCATCGCGCCGAGCCGAATCGGCCTGGCGAAGCTGGAAGCGCGGCTGGTGGGGGAGTTGGACGCGCACTTCAAGCTGAAAGACAAGATCGCGCAGCTCAACGGGGCGTACAAGCACATCGTCATCGACTGCCCGCCGGCGCTCGGCCTGCTGACGGTGAACGCGCTTGTGGCCGCCACGCACCTCTTGATTCCGATTCAGTCGTCGTATTTCGCGCTCGAGGGGACCGACGACCTGCTCGAGACGATTGAGAAGGTGCGGCAGCGGCCGAACCCGGCGCTGCGCATCCTGGGCGTCGTGATCACGATGCACGATAAGCGCACGGCGCTGGCGCGCGACATTCGCGAGCAAATTCAGAAGGTGTTCGGCGGAAAGGTCTTCAGGACGGTGATCACCAAGAGCGTGCGGTTGGAGGAGAGCCCGGCGTACAAGGAATCGATCTTCACGTTCGCGCCCGATTCTGCAGGCGCGACGGACTACTACAGCCTGTGCGAGGAGGTCATCGAACGTGTCGAAGCGCGGACTGCCTAACACGCTGCGGATGCGGCATGACGAGCACTATGTCGAGACGCTGGCAGCGTCCGCGGGTGTGCCCGTGGGCCGCATGGTGCCAATCGAGCTGCTCGATCCCAACCCGGATCAGCCACGTCAGGTGATGGGGGATCTCTCGGAGCTGATCGCCTCGATCACGGAGAAGGGGATCATCGAACCGCTGATCGTGCGGCAGCGTGGGCCCCGCCTCCAGATCATTGCCGGGGAGCGGCGGTATCACGCGGCGGTTCAAGCCGGCCTCCGCGAGATCCCGATCATCGAGCGGCTCGCCAGCGACGCGGAAGTGGTAGAGCTGGCGCTGATCGAAAACCTGCAGCGGAAGGACCTCACGGCGTTTGAAGAAGCCGAGGCGCTGCAGCAGCTGGCCCAGCGGTGCCACTACACGCATGAAGACATGGCACAGAGGCTCGGCAAGTCGCGCACGTCGATCACCGAGTCGCTCGCACTGAACAACATGCCGAGCGAGGTCCGAAACCTATGTCGGCTGGCCGACATCACGTCGCGGTCCACGCTGCTGCATATCGTCCGGCAGGCCACTCCCGAGAGGATGCTGGCGCTCGTGGAGAAAATGGCCGCGCAGGGATCCGTGACCCGCCAGGACGTGAGGACGGAAACGAGCAAGGCGACACTGGCGCGCCCACGCCCGTTCGTGTACGCCTTCCGCGCGCCCACGAAGACTTTCCGACTTCGAATGAGCTTCAGCAAGAGCAAGGTGGACAAGTCGGAAATCATCGACGCACTCGAGCAGATCATTCGCGAACTGCGAGCATCCCGGTAACAGTTGACGCCCTCCACGTGTCGCAACCAGCGACCCGCGACGCATGTCGGGGCAACGGAAGCGGTGGCTCGGGCCCCCAGGGGGCGGGGCGGCACAGCGAGGACGGGTGGCGCGTGGGGGCCGGAGCCGATTTCTTCAGCAGAATCCATAACGACGCATAATAGACGTTATGTTAACTAAATAGACGCTCCGGGTCGCGACCCCTTACGCCGTCCAGCTCCGCACGGGAAATGTCGTGGCAGGCACGTCGAACTCAATCGGTCCCTGCCGCGGATGGTGCTCCACTTCCAGCCCGCCACGCGTCACCGCCACGAGAAACGCCAGATGCGTGGGCGCCTCGACGCGCAGACAGCGAAACGGGATCTGCACCTCGAGAATGTCGCCTGCCGCGGCTTCCACGCCGTCGCATCCGCCCGGCTCCCATTGGGCGGCGCGGCGCACGTCCACGCGGGCGTGCGCAGTCGCCGGAGCAAGGTCCCCGGCGCGCGACGCCGCGACCGTCAGCTGCTGCACCACAACCTGAATGCCCGCCGGGGTGAGGAAACGGATTCGGATTTCGAGATCCGGTTCGAGGAGGTCCCGAACCGGGCGCGGACCGTCCAAACGGATGAAGAGTCGGTCGCGATTGAACCCGAACTCGATCAGCCCCACCACGCTCTGGCCGTCGCCCGACCTGTGCATGGTGGTCGCTGCGGCCGACGTATCAACGCAGCCCGCGCCCATCCATTCGAAGTAGTTCGTGACCTCGCCGTCGATCGTCGGATCGATGAAGCCGGTTGCCGGTTCCACCGCAATGGTGGACGGCTGCGTGGTGATGTTGGTGACGAAGAGTTCTTCCGGCACCGGCTGGCCGAGCGCTCGGTAGACGTTCCGGATGTGCCGACGAAACAAGTCGTCGAACTCGCGGTCGTGCTCCGACGAGTGATCGTCGCCGTACCACCAGAACCAGTCGCTCCCTTCGGCGATGAGCATCTCCTCACGGGCGCGTGCCAGCGCTGCCGAGGAGGCCGTCGCGGCCGCACCATCGAGCGCGTGCCGCGCCTCGGCAAGCTGGCTCCATGCGCGGTGGTCGTCCGGGTGGCCTATCCAGATGTAGAAGTCACCGTTGATCCACGACCCGGGGTAAATCGACGCCAGCGTCTGCCTTGGTGCGGCGCACGCTTCCGTCATCGTCACCGTTGCGATTTCTGGATGCGACGCCAGGCGGCCATACAGCGCCCGCAGAAACGGGCGACCCTGGTGGTCGTAGTGCTCCCACGCGTTCTCGCCATCCAGGATGACGAAGACGGTGGCCTCTTCCCCGCCGGTGCGCGCGGCGAACCGCCGACCGGCGCTCACGAGCCGGTACACGAAATCGTCTGCCGCTCCCTCAGGCGACCACGACGCGTATGTGAAGCCGATCAAGTCGGACAAGGCGTGGTCGCGGAACCCGCACGCAACCGACTGTCGGCCTCCCGCCACGGCGTACGGGCGATAGAGTTTCTCGGGTTGATCGACGTGACCGTCGCCCGTGCGGCCGAACGACATTCCAAGCGTCCGCGCCAGAACTTCCTCGTCGGTCGCCATCCACTGGAAGCCCGCGTCTGCGACGAGCGGCAGCATGTCGTCCGACACGGACCCTTCCGACGGCCACAGCCCCCGCGGCCGCTGACCGAATAGCCGCTCGTGCAGTCCGACCGCCCGTGCGAGCTGTTCGGCCGCGTCCTCCGGATGACGAAATCGATCGCGAGGCCTCCGCGAATCGGGATGCGTCCGCAGATACACGTCGGTATCGCACAGCAGCGGCAGGATCGGGTGGTAGAAAGGCGACGTCGACAGTTCGACCTGCCCTCGCGCCGCCGCGGCTGCGTACTCGGGAATGACGTTTCGAAGCAGCTCGAGCTCCACCTGCCTGAGCGTGGCCTTGTCGTCTTCGGTGAATCCGCGCTCCTTGGCCAGGAGCGCCCGGATGCGGGAGTCGTGGTCGTGGTACCACTGATCGATCCAGACGAGCTTGTGCCACACCTGCAGGTCGCGCAGGTCCTCGAGGGCGAACTGCGAGGTTTGCAGCCGCGCGTTGAGCTTTCCCCCGTTGCCGCGGCGGTCCAGCAGCTCGCGGTAGCGCGGGTACGGATCGATCATGCGCGGTCGCTGCGCATGGAAGAAGTTCTCGATGCAGAACGCCCGCTCGTCATGCGTCAGTTGTTCCGCCGGCTTGAGCCCCAGGTCGAGGTGCCGGTCCCGCGCCTCCCCGCGGGCGAACGCTTCGAGCTGTACGAGGAGTGACGGAACGAGGTTGAACGTGGCCTTGGTCGTCGGGAACTCACGCAGCAGCGCCACCATCCCCCAGTAATCCTTCACCGCGTGGAGCCGGACCCACGGCAGGACGTGTTCCCCGGTCAGGAGGTCCTGGTAGAACGGCTGATGCATGTGCCAGAGGAGCGCGACGCGGGTCATAATGGTCAATCGAGACGGGATCCGGGATTCGGGATCCGGGATCCGGCGAAATCAGTGCCGTTCGGATCCCGCGGATCTCGCGGATCCCGGATCCCGAATCCCGGATCCCGGCCTTCATTGAGGATGCGCATCGTCGATCGCTACGTGATTCGTGAGGTGTTGTGGCCCCTGGTGATCGGGCTGCTCGTCTTCACGTTCATGTTAATCATTCCGTTCCTCATCGAGTACGCGGAAAGCTTCATCTCCAAGGGCGTTCCCATACCGGTCGTGCTGCGCGTGATGGCGACCTTGCTGCCAGCCACGCTGTCGCTGACCATCCCCATGTCGCTCTTGTTGGGGTTGCTCGTAGCGTTCGGACGCCTGTCAGCCGACCGCGAGTTCGTCGCGTTGCAGGCGTGTGGCGTGAGCCTGCTGCGCTTGATGCGGCCTGTCGCGCTGCTGTCGGTGCTTGCCTGGATTGCCACGTCCTACATTCTGCTCGTGGGGGTGCCAGACGCGAACCAGCGCTTCCGCGAGATCACGTTCGGCGTCGTTGCGGAGCGAGCCGAGGGCGAGGTGCGTCCGCGGGTGTTCTTCGAAGATTTCCCGGACGTCGTGCTGTACGTGCGCGAGGTGTCTCCGTCGGGCGGCGGCTGGACCGACGTGTTCATGGTCGACAATCGCTCAGCCTCCACGCCGGCGGCGTTCCTGGCGCGGCGCGGCCGCGTCGTCATCGATCGGCAGCAGCGAACCGTCGAGATGGTGTTCGAGGACGGTGCGCGCCACACGGCCGAGAGCGGCGGCAAGTACGAGGTCTTTCGGTTCGAGAGGCTGCTTCTTAGTCTGAATCCAGAAACCGTCTTTCCACGCTCGGGCCCCCCGCTTGGCGCGCGCGAAATGACGATACCGCAGCTCGAGGAGCGTGCCGCAGAGCTCGAGCGGCAAGGCATCTATCCGCACAGTGAGTTGTTCGAAATCCAGAAGAAGTTCTCGATTCCGTTTGCGTGCCTGGTCTTCGGCCTGATAGGTCTGGCGCTCGGCGCCAGCAATCGACGCGACGGCAAGCTCTCCAGCTTCGTTATTGGGATAGGGGTGATCTTTATCTATTACGTCGTGCTCTGGTTCGGCCAGTCGCTCGTGCGGGGGCACATCATTCCGCCGTGGCTTGGCGCATGGGCCCCCAACATCGTCCTGGGCACGGTTGGCGGGCTGCTCTTCCTGTGGCGCGACCGCGGGTTCGACCGGCCGCTGCGGCTGCCGACACTCCCCCGGTTCGGGTCGATCGTGATTCCCCCGCTCAGGCTGCCGATGGTCGGGACGCTCGATCGCTATGTCGCCACGCTGTACGCGCGCATCGCTGCACTGTCGGCAGCGGCCATGGCGGGCGTTTTCTATATCTCGACTTTCCTCGACCTGTCGGACAAGGTGTTCCGCGGACAGGCGACGTGGGACATGCTGTGGTCGTATTTCTGGTTCGTGACGCCGCAGTACATCTATTACATCCTGCCGCTGTCGGTGTTGTTGGCTGCCCTTGTCACCGTTGGACTCCTCACCAAGAACAGCGAGCTCGTGGTGATGAAGGCGTGCGGAATCAGCTTGTACCGCGTGGCGCTCCCGATGCTTGCCGGCGCGGCGATGGCCGGCGGCATTCTCTGGTTTCTCGACGAAAGCGTCCTTGGGCCGTCAAACCGCCGTGCAGAAGCCATCCGCCACGTGATTCGAGGCGGTTCCCCTGAAACGTTCGACGTGCTGTACCGGCAGTGGGTCACGGGCAGCGGCGGCGAAATCTATCACTACGACTACTACGACCCTCGGACGCAGCGGCTCAGCGGCCTGTCGGTCTACGAGTTCGGAGACGGCATGCAAGTGCTGACGCGCCGGACGTACGCCGAGCTGGCCACCTATGCGGCGAACCGAGGACAGAACGGGAACGACGCGTGGACGCTCGAGCGTGGGTGGACACGCGATCTGACGCCGGAAGGCGAGACGCGCGCCTACACGCCGTTTGCCGAATTGGATGCGCGCCTCGAGCCCGCTGCGTACTTTGACACCCAGCAGCCGGACGAACGGTTCATGAGCTACTCCCAGCTCCGTGACTATACGGCGGGGCTGCGCGCAAGCGGCTTCGATGTGAGCGCACAGCTGGTGGCCCTCGAGCGCAAACTCTCGTTCCCCTTCGTCACGATCGTGATGACACTCCTCGCCGTTCCGTTTGCCGTGACGACGGGCCGGCGCGGGGCGATGTACGGCATTGGCGTCGGCATCGTGCTGGCCATCTCCTACTGGGTGGCGATCAGTGTCTTCGCTGCGCTCGGCACCGGCGGCGTGCTGACGCCGCTGCTCGCGGCCTGGGCGCCAAACCTGCTGTTTGGCGCGGGCGCGGGCTATCTGCTGTTGACGGTTCGCACCTGAACGCAGAACGGTGCGACTCGCGTGTACTCGTCGCGTTTTTAGGAGGCTCTTCATGCCCCGCCTGATCCTTGCCGTCGTCGCCCTCGCGCTTGGACTCGCAGCAGCGGTTGCGCAACCGCAGGCGCAAGCGCGACAGACGTCCGCTCCATACTTCCCTCCCCCGCTGGAGTGGGAGCGCCGTATGCCCGCTGAGGTCGGGTTCGACGCGGCGCTGCTGAACGATGCCGTCCGGTTTGCGGTCGACAACGAAACCACGCGCTTCAAGGATCTGCTCCTCGACCAGGCGACAACCTTCGGCGCACGCGAGCCGTTTGATACGCCCATCGGCCCGATGAAGGAGCGCGGGCCCGTGAGCGGGCTCGTCATTCGACGCGGTTACCTCGTGGCGGAATGGGGCGAACCGTCGCGGGTCGACATGACGCACAGCGTCACCAAGACCTTCCTGTCGACCGTCGCGGGACTGGCGTGGCAGAAAGGGCTCATCCGCGACGTCGCCGACCGCGCCCGCGACTACATGCCCGCCGGCGTTGATCTGTTCGAAGCGCCCCACAACCGGATGATCACGTGGGACCATCTCCTGCGACAGTCGAGCGACTGGCAGGGTACGCTCTGGGGCAAACCCGATTGGGCCGACCGGCCTGAAGGGGACCCGCCGATGTGGCCGAACCGGAAGCTGTACGAGCCAGGCACCCGGTACAAGTACAACGACGTCCGCGTGAACGCATTCGCGCTGGCGCTGCTGCACATCTTTCGCCGGCCTCTGCCCGAGGTGCTGCGCGAGGAAATCATGGAACCGATCGGCGCCTCGTCCACGTGGCGCTGGCACGGCTACGAGAACTCGTGGGTCGAGCTCGACGGACGTCGGATTCAGTCCGTGTCGGGCGGCGGTCACTGGGGCGGCGGGATGTTCATCAACGCGTACGACATGGCGCGCTTCGGATACCTGTTTCTGCGCAACGGCAAATGGAAGGACCGACAGCTCGTGTCCGAGCAATGGATCAAGCAGGCGCGCACGCCGGGCACGGCGAACAGCGAGTACGGCTACATGAACTGGTACCTCAACACCGCGCGCAAGCCGATGCCGGCGACACCTGAATCGAGCGTGAGGTTTGTGGGCAACGGTCCCAATATCGTCTATATCGATTGGGAGAACGATCTGATCGTGGTCGTTCGCTGGATTCGCGACAACCAGCTCAACGAGTTTCTCGGGAAAGTACTGAGCGCGCTGCGCGCGCGACCGACGGCGTAAAGTCGTTCGGCTCGTTCGGATCGTTTGAAATCGTTCGGAAGTTCGACGAGCCGAGCGCGAACATCCCGAACGATCCGAACGACGTGAACGATCCGAACGCCCCGAACGATCTATCGCGCATACTTCACATCATCCATCCAGATCCGCCCGCTGCCTCCGAGCGCCGTGTTCACCGTGTCGAGGACGAAGAGGATCGAATCGACGTTGGCGAGCATCGGTTGTGCGCGCGCGGTCGTGAGCGGTCGGAGGTCGCGGAAGTAGACCGTGATGTCTCGCGGCTCGGTGCCGATGAACACCGATCTGTGCCACCGTTCGCCGTTCACGCCACTTGGCTCGCGTAGTTGCACCGACACCCGCGTCGGCCGATCGGCGCGTGCGGTGAATATCAGCCGGTCGTACTCTGCCAGCGCCCCGTCAGCATGCAGGACGAACGCCGCGTACGGGCTGGCCGATGCTGCACCGCCGACGGCATACCGCAGCGCCAGCTGAGTCCCGCGTTCCGCAGGAACCACGTCGAGCGCTGCCTTGGAGGCCGGACTCGTTTCAACCGTCCAGGCAGTGGCGGGACCATCGGCGTATCGAACGTCGAACTTCGCAGGCGGGGGTTGCGCCACCGCCGGGACGTTCGTGCGCTCCCCGACATAAATCGGGTTCGAGAGCAACCATGGCACGCCAGGCTGTCCAGGCGCGTCAGGCAGCGAGACTTCGACGCGATACACACCAGGCGTGCCGGGTTCGACGATGTGCTCCAGCAGCGGTCCGGACTCGGCGCGTGCGACGCCGTCTTTGAACAACGCGATGCGCGCGTCTTCGCGGCCCCGCACCTCGGCACGCAGCGTGATCGCCCGTCCAATCGGCATGACGTCGCCCGCATCAGCACGCATGCTGCCGTCGGTCGCCGTGAACGAGAGGGTGCCGGCGTCACCGATCCCGTCGATGGCCGAATAGACATGTCCGTCGCGGATCGCGCCGATGACCTGCTCGGCGTCTGTTTCTGCGTTGCCAGCCAGCGATACTCCTATCAGCACGTTGGAGAATGCGCGGAACACCCGTTCGTACGACGGCACGTGCAGCGACGCGCCGTTGTCGTACGGCTCGCCGAGACTGCGGAAGCCGAGTCGCGCGTGAGCGTCCGCTCCGGCGATGGCGACCACCTGTCGGCCGCGCGCCAGTACGTCCCACTGTTGCAGCACCGAATCCGGACGATCGAGCAGCGTGACGAGCGTCTCAGTCTGACGCGCCGGGTATGTCAGCAGCGCCCTCGTCAACGTCCAGCGCGATTCGTCACGCCATTCGCTGTCGCCGTTCAGCCATTCGAGACCGGCAATTGGCAGCGTCCAATCAGTCCAGCGGAGCTCCGGTTTCGGCGATCCGGGATGGGCGGCAATCGAGAAACCGCCCAGGCGCATGACGTCGTCGATGACGTCGCGCGCTTCGCCGCCGAGCGGATACGGCGACTGCGGGACGCCGAGCGCGACGACATGACCGTCGTCCGTGCTGATCTCGACAGCGTCGATGCAGAGCACTCCCGAACGGTACTGCGGCGGGTCAGGTTTGCGGGTCGCGTCGCCATGATCGGTGAAGACGACGAAGTTGAGCCCCGCGCGCGCCGCCGCCGCCGCAACCTCGTCAACCGTACCCGTGCCGTCCGAACGGTCTGTATGAATGTGGATGGCGCCGCGCACCACCTTCGGGGCTCCCTGTCCGATCGCGATGCCGGATACGGCGCGCGGCGGAAGCGCGAGATACCAGGCGCTGCCGGCACCGGCCAACAGCGCGATCAAGGCGATCTTACGCACGGGGATGGAACTGGTCATAGACGGCCCGCAGCCGCTGCTCGAGGACATGCGTGTAGATCTGTGTCGTGGACAGATCGGCGTGGCCGAGCATCATCTGGATGGCGCGCAGGTCGGCGCCACGCTCCAGCAGATGCGTGGCAAAGGAGTGTCGCAGCATGTGTGGGCTAACCGGTGTCTTCAGGCCCGCCTGAAGCGCATACGCCCTGAGAATCTTCCAGAATCCAACCCGCGTGAGACCCGCACCGCCCCCGCGCGCGTTGACGAACAGACGCGGACTGCTTCGCCGGCCCAGCAGCACGCCGCGCGCCTCGCGTATGTAGCGTCGAACCCACGCCACGGCCTCATCGCCGATTGGCACGATTCGCTGTTTGTCGCCCTTGCCCGTGCATGTGAGGTAGGACGCGTCGAGATTCACGTCGCCGGGACGCAACCCGATCAGCTCGGACACGCGCATGCCCGTGGCGTACAAGAGCTCGATGAGCGCGCGATCGCGCAATCCGCGAGGCGTCGTCACATCAGGCTGTGCGACCAGACGATCGACGTCCTCCACCGACAGGAAGCGCGGCAGCGATTTCCAGGCGCGGGGCGGGCGAAGGTCGTCGGCAGGACTGGCTTTCACGCGGCCATCGAGGATGAGAAACTTGTAGAAGCCGCGGTAACAGGCGACGGCGCGTGCAACCGAACGCGGCGAGCGCCCCCCGGACATCTGGCTGCGGACGAAGCCCTCCAGGTCGGGCCGCGTCAGCCTCTCGATTCGAACCCCGCGTCCCGCGGCAAACTCTGCCAGCAGCGCCAGGTCGCGCGCGTAGCTGTCCACTGAGTTGGTGGCCAGTCGCCGTTCGACGGCGAGGTGCGTGAGGTACGCCTCGACCCTGGATGAAATAACGGTCGCCACGCGCTTTCTTGGACCGCTATACGGCTCCAATCGAGAATTTCGTACTCGTTGTGAAGAGCCGCATAGCGGTCCTAGGCGCGCAGAGCGCGCCAAAGAGACACTGGGTAACCAGCCAAGGGCTTTCACGTCGCCCCTGGATCACTGTATCAAAGGGATATCAAGGGCCGAGCCCTTGGCTGGTTGAATCGGTAGAATTGTACGTGAACCTACAGACCGTGGACGCCCGACAACGATGGTGATGCGTTCGAAATGGCAGTCGCTGCCGACCGAAGCGATCAATCCTTCCAGCCTTGGCATCGACAAGCTCTCGACGGGGGAAATCGTCGACCTGATGGTCAGCGAAGACCGCAAGATGCTTGCGGCCGTGCAGCGCGAGCGCGAGCGGATCGCCGTCGGCATCGAGATGATTGCGTCGGCGCTGCGGAAGGAGGGTCGAGTGGTCTTCGTCGGCGCCGGGACCAGCGGGCGGCTCGGCGTCCTCGAATCGGCAGAGATGCCGCCTACTTTTAGCACCGAACCCTCTCTCGTGCAGGCGATCATGGCCGGTGGACAGGGGGCGACGTTCGCGGCGAAAGAGGGCGTCGAGGACAACTACGAAGAAGGCGCGCGCGCCATCATGAGGTTCCAGCCGACCAAGAAGGACATCGTTGTCGCGGTCTCCGCCAGCGGGATGACACAGTTCGTTCGCGGCGCCCTGACCCGCGCGCGAAAGGTGGGCGCGCGCATCATCTTCGTGACGTGCGACCCGGGCACCGAGCTCCAGACGTTTGTCGACCTCACCATCGCGCCGGCCGTCGGCGCCGAAGTCATTGCCGGCTCCACGAGATTGAAGGCAGGCACCGCAACGAAGCTGGTGCTGAACATGCTGACTACTGGCGCCATGGTGCAGATCGGCAAGACGTACGGCAACTTGATGGTGGACGTGCACACCGGATCGGAAAAGCTCAAGGATCGTGCGCGCCGCATCGTCAACATCGTCACCGGAATGGAATACGACGAAGCCGACAGGCTCCTGAAGAAGGCGCACTGGAACGTGAAGGCTGCAATCGTGATGCAGAAGACCGGGCTGCCCTATCTGAAAGCCATGTCACGGCTGCGCAAGGCGCACGACTCGATGCGCGAGGCAATCGGCGAGGACATCGAACCGCGGCTGCGCGGGATGCTGCAGGGCCATGCCGAGGCCGCCTCGAGCCGAACGCCGACGTAAGTAAATAGGGCGCCTTTTACGGGGCGCCTCTGGTCCGGCGGGCCGTAAAGGCCCGCCCTACGTGAGCAGCACCGCTGCAGCACGGTCGAGGTAGAGCTCGACGGAGCGATGCAGCTGGAGAAACGACGCCGGCAGGCGCGTCGAGACCGGTCCGTGCAGCGCGCGTTCCAGGCAATCCGCCTTGCGCTCTCCTGTAGCAATCAGCACGAGCGCAGCGGCCTTCAGAATCGTTCCCATTCCCATCGAAAGCGCTTCACGAGGGACCCGCGCGATGTCGTCCTCGAACAGCGCGGCGTTGTCGCGGCGCGTCGATTCTTCGAGCCGGACGCGATGCGTGCGCGCCGTCAATGCATTTGCCGGCTCGTTGAACCCGATGTGGCCGTTGCGACCGATGCCGACAAGCTGGAGGTCGATTCCTCCAGCGGCGCGAATCGCTGCTTCGTAACCCTCGCATTCGGCGTCGAGGTCCTTGGCAGAGCCGTCGAGGAAATGAATCTGCGTCGGCGGCAGGTTCACCAGCGCAAACAGGTGACGCTCCATGAACGTCCGAAAGCTGCCAGGATGTGACGGCGCAATACCGGCGAACTCATCGAGGTTGAACGTGACGGCACGGGCGAAATCCACCTCGCCGGCCGCATGCAGCCGGCGCAACTCGGCGTAGGTAGCAATCGGGCTGCGTCCTGTGGGCAGTCCGAGGACCAGCGCCGGGTTTTGCGCAAGTGCATCCGCGATGCGCCGCGCAGCCGCGACGGCGGTGTCGTTCGGATTGTCGAAGATGCGAATGTTCACACTACACGTACGAAGGGACGCTCACCTGACCGCGCGCCGCGGCGAGGGCGAGCCTCACGGCTCCTACGGCGGGCTCTACCTCCAACAGGCGGACGGTGCTGCGTGGAGCGATCTCGGACAGCCGCGTCTCCATGTCGCGGGCCAGCAATGGAACGCCGCGAAAGATTCCCCCAGCCAGGATGGTGGGAAACGCATCGCCGCGCATCCCAAGGCGGGTGATCACCGATGCGGCTGCAGCCGCGAGCTCCGTGCCGGCGCGTCCGAGGATCTGCGCGGCCACGGCATCGCCGTTGGCGGCCGCCTGGTGCACCAGCGCAGCCAGCCCCGCAATTGCCCGGCGATGCAGATCGCGGTAGTAGATTTCGTGTATCAGCTCGGTCGGGCTTGCCAAGCCCATGTGACGAAGGATGAGCTCCGTCAGCTGCGTCGCTGGTCCGCGGCCGTCAAACTGCCGGACAACCGACGCAAGCGCAGAGCGCCCAATCCAGAAGCCCCCGCCTTCATCGCCAATCAAGTAGCCCCATCCACCGGCACGAGCTGCCTGCGCGGATCCGTTTCTGCCGTACGCGATCGATCCCGTGCCCGCAACAATGACAACACCGGGCTGGTCGTTGGCGCCGGCCTCCAGCGCGACCAGCGCGTCGTTGACGACGATCGCGCGCGACTTGTAGCCGATGCGACGCATGATGCTGCGGATCGTCTCGGTGTCCGTCGGTCGATCGACGCCGGCGATGCCAAGGCAAATTGCCGAGGGCGTGACGTTGCGACCCGCTACGGCCGACTCCATGACACCGTGCAGCACTTTCTCGACCTCGAGCTCCCCCACTGATTGGAGGTTCGCGCCTCCACCGCGCGCTTCGGCGATGACCTGGCCCCCCTCGTCCGCCAACAGGCAGACGGTCTTGGTGCCGCCCGCATCGATTCCGAGTACGTGCATGCTCTTTAATGGTACTTAAACCGAGACGGGATCCGGGATCCGGGATCCGGGATCCGGAGGCCGCCCTTGATATGCTCCAGATAGCCCGGGTCCGATGTTCGCCGCCACCGCACGTGTTCTCGCCGAGGCCGTCCAGGCCAGGGCCTTCCCCGCTGCCGTGGTCGAGGTCGGTGACGCCGCGCGGCCGTTGTGGAGCCAGGCGTTTGGAGGGCTGACGTTCGATCACCAGGCGCCGCGTGCGAGGGAGGACACGATCTTCGACCTTGCCTCGTTGACAAAGGTTCTCGCCACTGCCCCAATCGTCATTCAGCAGGTCGAGCGCGGCGCCATCGGGCTGGATGACGGCGTCGACACGCACGTCGATCTGTGGAGAGGGGACGATCGGTCGGGTGTGACCGTCCGAGATCTCCTGGCCCACTGTTCCGGTCTTCCTGGGTGGGCGCCGCTCTTCCGCGAGTGCCGCGGGCGCGAAGAGTTCGAGCGCGCCATCTGCGCCGCCGGCCTGGAATACGTTCCGCGCACGCGGTCGGTGTATAGCGATCTCGGGTTCATGCTCCTCGGATTCATGCTCACCGGCGACACTCCCCTGCAGGCGCGTTTCGACGCGCTGCGGATTCAGATGGGCGTCGTCGAAGACATGCAATTCAATCCACCACGGCTCTGGCTCGATCGAACCGCTCCCACCGAAAACGACCCGTGGCGCGGACGCGTGGTCGTCGGCGAGGTTCACGACGAGAATGCCTACGCGCTGGGCGGCGCCGCGGGCCACGCGGGTCTTTTTGGCACCGCCGCGGCTGTCGGCCAGCATGCGCGTCACCTGCTGCAGATTCTCGACGGCAAGACCGGCGCATTCCGGCGCGAGTCGCTGGAGACGTTCATCACGCGGCGCGCCGACATCCCCGACAGCTCACGCGCGCTCGGCTGGGACACGATGCTCGCGTCCTCCTCGTGTGGCAGCCTGATGTCGCCTCACGCCTTCGGGCACACGGGCTTCACAGGCACTTCTCTTTGGATCGATCCCGATCGTGGCGTGTACGTCGTGCTCCTGACGAACCGCGTACACCCATCACGAGCAAATGAGGCAATCAAACAGGTGCGTCCGGCCCTGCACGACGCGGTGATTGCCGCTCTTGACCCGTGATCTGTGGAGAGTTACAAAGTCACAAGGCACAAGGCACAACACAAACCGGCGGCAAACCACGAAGGTCACGCAGTCACGAACCTGGTTCAAGCTTCCGTGATCTTCGTGTCTCTTCGTGGTTCCGTTCGTTGTGATTTGTGCCTTGTGCCTTGTGACTTGTGCCTGATTAGAGCCGCCCGCGCTGTCCCGTACCGAAAGGCTGAGGAGTGTTGGGTCCGCCAAAGGGCGAGGTGCGTCCCCCACCGGGCGGAACGGGAAATCCTCGATTAGGGATACCCCGGTTTGGTCCGTCCAGTCCGACGCCACGACCACGACCAGGCGCTTGCGGCTGCCCTCCGCGACCGCCGCGCCCTGGAAGCCCAACGCCGGGTGTCTGGGCGCCCGCAGGCGCACCAGCCTGATTGGTGGCGGCCGTGGTCACGAAGAGCCATTCGTTATAGTGGTTGCGACCGTTGTAGAGGCGAAGCGACTGCTGTGTGCTCCGGCTCGACACGCCGATGATCGGGCCGACGCCAGGCGCGCCAGTTTGCCCGAACGCACCTGTTGGTGACTGACCAAAGGCCGAGCCGGCCCCGGGCAGCTGCGCCGCTCGCCCCGCCATGGACGCCGCGGCACCCGTCTGTTGCTGACCCCCGGCGCCAACGAGTGCAGCGCCCCGGCCCGGCTGCTGTGTCGGCTGGCCCGCAGGCGCTGGCACACCGCCGGCTGGAATCTGACCCAGATAGACAGGCTGAAAATCGCCGTTCGTGATGGGGTCGCGGTACAACTTGCGGATGTAGCGACCGTCGCGCAACACGTTCAACGATGTGGGGAAGCCACCATTGCGGCGCGAAAAGAGCCCGATGGCCTGCATGTACTGCTCGCCCCGGAACACGAGCTCGGCCTCTCGCTCGCGCTGCACCATCGTCCGCCATGCGGGCAGCGCCGCGCCGAGCATGATTCCCATCACGCTGAGCGCCACGAGCAGCGCCGCCATGGCGTATCCGCGGTCGTCCACGTTCACACTCATCACGGGAACTTGTCCACGAGCACCTCGGTGCGGCCCGTTGCCGTCCGACCGTCAGGCGTGCGCACGGTGACACTCACGGTGAACCGCTGCTCGGTGGCCTCCGTCTCGTAGACATGCGAAATAATGTTGCCCGACGTCGTCGTGGACTCGCCATCACCGAAATCCCAACTGTACGACTCGACCGCCGCGTCTGACGTGCCCTCTTTAGCCGTCACCGTGAACGTCACAGCCTGCCCCGATGCGGTGGCGGTTGCCTTTGACGCGGAGATCGTCACGTTGAGGGGCGAGCGAGGTATAACGATAACCGTTGTCGAAGCGGACGTCGATTCGCCGTTCACATCCGTAGCCTGAACAGTGGCGGTGTACTGCACCGGGGTCGAGCCGGATGGACCGGTATAAGTGTGTGGAATCGTCACGGTGACTGGAGTCGTTGCCGTGCCGCCGGAAAGGCTACCGAGGCTCTGTGAGGAGCCGTCGCCGAAATCAATCGTCGCGGTTCGCAGCGTGCTGCCGCCGCTCGGCTTCGTCACGGTGAACAGCACGGTGGCGGTGTTGTTGGTTGCGCTGGGCGGCACGGCCGCACAGTTGCCGGTCCCGGATGAAAGCGCACAGGTGATCGAGACGATCGGACCTGGCCGTACAGCGACCGTGACGTTGGAGCTGGTCTTCGTTCCCGCAGTAGCGCTGACGACCGCCTGCTGGCCTGTTGTGAGCTGCGTTCGGGCCTCGCCGTTCGTATCCGTAATCACATTGGTGCTGCTCAGGCTGCCCTGATCGGCGCTGAACGTCACGCCTATCCCCTGGAGCGCTTGCCCGTTCGCGGCCGTTACCGTGGCAATCAAATCCACCGCCCCGCCACTGGGTCCGACACTTCCAGGGTTCGCGCGCAGCGTCACCGTTTCCACCGCGGCCGCGCCAACCGTGATCTCAACCTGATTCGTGTTGCCCTCGCCGCCTGCCGCAGCACCCGAGAGTGCCCGGACGAGCGCCACGCCAGAGCTGTTGCCGGCGAAGAACGTGGTGACAGCCATTCCGTTACGCGTCTGCGATTGCACTGGATCAACGCGCCCTACCGTGGCGCTGAACGTGACGGTAGTCCCGTTCTGTACAGGGGTGCCGGCTTGTTCACTTACGATGGCGGTGATCTCGGTGGTCCCGTTCGGAGGCAACACGAGCGTTCCCGCCGAGATGGTGATACTGGATCTGGTCGGGGCCAGCAGCTGCGCCTTATCGCACCCTGCCACCACGGTGGCCGCAGCCAGGAGCGCGCACGATATCGCCTGCGAAAACGGGAACGACACTGTATTGGTCATTTTCGAATTACCAGTCCGCGTACATCGTGCCGTTCAGCCCCAGACGCTCCGAGCCGCTCTTCACATCGAATACACCGGGCTGCGCGGCAGGATTTAACGGATCGGCTTCCGACATCGTGACCTGCCATGTCGTGTTCGAGCTCGTGAACGGGTCCTCCGGAATGGCGCGCAGGTACTTCTCGCTCACGAGCGCATCGAGCGATGGCGGATAGGCATTCTTGTCCGCATAGTACTGATCGATCGCATCGCGCATCCGGAACAGGTCCTCCTTGAGCACGGCTTCCCTCGCCCGTGTCTGGCTGTTGGTGTGAACGGCCAGACCGATTCCCGCCAGAATCACGATCAGCGACATGACGATCAACAGCTCGATGAGGGTAAACCCCGCCGACTGCCGGAGTCGCTCACCCTTCTGTCTTCTCACTTCTCCCGCCTCCGCAAAGCTACGGCGAGGCTCGCCGAAGCGCAAAGCGCGAAGGCGGCGGTTCGTGTTCACGTTCGCTGGGAACCTGAACACGAACTGAGTACGGAGCACCAAGAAGCGTGAACTGCAGAACTCGCTCATCTACCAGTCCCGATACGTCGAGCCGTCGAGCGCCGTACCGTCGTGCTTGGTGTACACGTCGAACACGTTTTGCCCACCCCAGCTGTCGGATGTAGGCGAGTCCTGATACGAGCGCAGCCCCCACTCGGTCGATCCGGTCATCGGGTCCGGCGGCACGCGCCGCAGGAACTTGAGCTTTCGACCCGACGCATCGTTGGCAGCGGAGATTCCCTCTACGAGCGTTTCGAGATCCGGCGGATATCCTTCGCTTGCGGGCTCCAGCTCGGTGGTGGGAATGCGTCCCTGGTCGACGGCATTCTTGAACTGATCGATTGCGGTGCGCATCTCGCGGAGCGCGCGGCGAAGCTCGGCCTCGCGTTGCCGCTGCGACACGACCTGCGCGAGCGGCATCACCGCCGACGCGAGGATCATCAGAATCGTCACGACGACGAGCAGCTCGATGAACGTGTATCCGCTCTGGGAGCGGCGGAGATGTCGCATCACTTGACCATGACCGGCGTCACAGTCCCGAACTGCAACGACACCGGCGTCCCGCGCGGGCCCGTCGCGGCGCCGGTCACCGTGAGATTCGCCGGACCGCCGCCCACGGCATCGAACACGACGGCACCGAGGAGCCCCGTTCCCGCGACACCCGTCTGATCGCCGGTCCTCACGATGGCAATGTCGATACGACCTGCCGCAGCGTCGACCTGCTGCGTGAACGTCGCCGCGACGCCCCCGGTTCTCATGAAGCTTCCCTCCTGGACCGCGCGCACGCGGAGCGACGAGGGATTGAACGTGATCGTCAGCGTCACGCTCGAGATCTGCGATGCGCCGACGATCGACACAGGTACGGTGTACGGACCGGCGCCCACGAGAAACTCGGGTCCCGGCGGTGACAGGAGAATCTGGCCTCCACTCGGCGTACTCGGAATGGCCACCGGCGGAGCTCCACCGGCCGGCGCTGGCGGGATGCCCGCTGCGGGAGTCGTTGTTGCGGCCGGCGGCACCGATTGGGGCTGGGCCGGCGCAGACGGAACGGTCGTCGTCCCGGGGATCTGCGAACTGCCTGGCGGCACCACGACGACACCGCCGGGGCCGGGGGCGCCCGGCAGGCCCACGTTGGGCGCGCCGGGAATGGGAACGATGCCCGCTGGCGGGGCTGGCGTCGGAGCGGGCGGCGTTCCCGGCAGCGCCGGCGCGGGCTCGGTGCCGGCTGGCGGAGCAATGAGTGGCGGCGGACCTCCCAGGCCGAGACTCTGCTGCGAGCCGATGAAGATCGGACTGACATCCTGCAACGTCAGCTCCTGCGTCCGCACGATGCGCGGCGTCAGCAGCATGACGATGTCGGTCTGCTTGATGTCGGTGTCGTTCGACGCGAGGAGGCTTCGCAGCACGGGCAGGCGGAGCAGACCCGGTATTCCGCGCAGCGACCGCCGCTCTTCCTCGCGCAGGAGACCGGCCAGCAGGTTCGATTCACCGTCGCGCAGCCGCAGTCGCGTTTGAACCTTTCTCGACCCGAACGACGGCAGATTCTGTCCCGCGATGTTGATGTCCTGTCCGAGCGTGCTGTTCTCGACGATCAGGTCGAGGATGATGTCGCCCTCGAACGTGACGCGCGGCGTGACCTGGATGTTGACGCCGACCGGCCGGTAGTTGAACGACGTGAGCGGATTGAAATTCGCGCCGCCCTGCGCCACCGGCGTGAACACCGTTGCCGGCACTGGAATCTCGTCACCAAGATTCAGGGTGATCTGCTGTCCCTCGGCGCCGCGGAGCTGCGGCTTTGCAATCAGTCGCGTTTCGGAGTCCGATTCCAGGAACCGGATCACGGCGGACGGCACCGAGAGATAGAAATCCGCCGTCGAAATTCCCCGCGTAATCGTGTTCAGGTTGAACGGCTGCGGCGACAACGTCGCTGTGCTGTCGTCTGTCGTCCCGCGCGGGTCCGTTTCCGGCGAAAAGACCGCATTGATGGCGAACTGCGACAAATCGATGCCGAACTGCTTTGCGCGCCCGCGATTGACCTCGAGGATCTGGACGTCCAGGACGACTTCGGCTTTCGGGTTGTCGTTCTGCTCGACGACGCGCTGGATGATTTGGACGATGGTGGCGCTGGCGCGAACGGTGATCGTGTTGTTCGTCTTGTTGGCGACAATCTGAGGCGCGACGGCGAGCGCAGGGATTCGGATGACGCCGTTCAGGATTTGAGCCACCTCGGTGGCGTCCGCATGGGAGATGAAGAAGGTGCGGATCACCTGCTCCTCGTACAGCGCACGCTTCTGGGCGTTGTCGGGGATGACCATGATGGTGCGCTCGTTGATGACCTTGTAGAAGAGCTGGTTCGCCGCGAGGATCTGATTGAGCGCCTGTTCGAATGTGACGCCCCGCATCTGGACGGTATAGCTGCGGTCGGCGTAATCGCGCTCGAACGTCACGTTGATGCCCGCCGACATGCCCATCGAGTTCAAGATGTCGCGCAGACTGGCATTGTTGAAGACGATGTCGAGCGGATCGCGCGATGCCGGGTTGAGCAGCGGCTCAGGCGACTGACGCGCGGCTTGCTGGAGCTGTTGAATGGTGGGCTGCGGACGGGACGCTTCGGCCAGGTCGCGCAGCCGGCGCTCCATCTCGAGCACCTTTCCGGCGATTTGCCGGTTCGTCGGATCGTACTCGCTCGCGCGTCGGTACTCGCGCAGGGCGTCTTCGAGTTGTATGCGCGCCTCCAACACCCGCGCCTGATCCAGGTGCCGAATCGACGCGGTGACCATCGCGCGCTCGAGCGCAATCTGGTAATCGATGCGATCAGGATTCTCCTGCACCGCCTGCCGGTAGTGCTCCACGGCAGCATCCCAGTCTCCGGCCCGCGCCGCGCTCTCGCCTCGTCCGAACGCCCGGCCGGCGCCGCAGCCCGCGACGAAGACGACCATGATCAGAACGGCTGTCAGGCTGACAGCGCTTCCGCTACGTAGTCGATGCATCATTGTCCTGACAAGCGAATCGTCTGGCGTCCCCGGCCGTCCACATACGAAAGCTCCACCACTTCAGGGCTGATCTTCAGCATCTTGTACCGGCCTTCGATGGTATCCCCTTCCTTTCCGGAGAAGACGTTCCCCCGGCCGTCGCTCATAATCGCGACGCGGCCGGCCTGGCTGGGCGCGTCGACGAGACCGATGAACCGCAGCGGGATCGGCGGTGGAGGCGGCGGACCCGTCGGCGTGACCACCCGGGGGCTGGGTGGCGCGTTGACAGGCGGACGCGGCGCAGGCGGCGCCTCGGCGGGCGCAGGCTTCGACTCGAATCGGAACGGGTTGCGGTCGGGCTCTTCGAGCGTTGCGGGCGGGCGTCGCAGCAGTTCGAGCTTGACGTCGCTCAACGACGCCTCACGTGAAGCCGTTGCCCGGTTCGACGGACGAGTAGTCGCCCCTGGACGTACTGGCGTCTGCTCGTCGCCCCGGGCGATCAAGACAGCAACAACCAGGGCCGCGCCTACACCGGCGACCGTGAGCGTCACTCCCTGGCCACGAAGGGTCATTGCGCCGTTTCCCGATAGTACGTCGACATGTCGAGTGTCACGACGAGGGAACCGCCATCGGCGCCCTCCGCCAGCTGGAGGTTGTCAATAACGACGAACTCGGGCGACGTTTCCAGTTGATAGATGAACGCGCGCATGTCCGCGTACGCGCCTTCCAGCACCATTTTTATCTGCAGGCGCGTCAGCGTGCTGCCGCTCTCGACGACGGGAGCATACGTGGCGCGGCGGTACTCCAGGTCCGACTCACGGGCCAGCTGCGCAAGCCGCAGGTACGTCAAACGGCGCGCGCCCGCCAGATCCCGCGGCAACACCTCGCTATAGAACGTCGTCAGTTCGACGGAGGCGCGCGACTTTCCCGTCAGCGTGCCGGACGCCTGCGCGTGCTCCACACGCGCGCTCGCGAGCGCCTGCTCTGCCGCCTGTTCACGCTCGGTCACGTTGGCGACGCGCGTGGCGAGCGGATAGACGACCAGCGCGTACACGGTCACGTTGATCACCGCTGCGGCGCCCAATCCGATGACGAGACGGCGGTATTCCACCGCGGAACGGCGGACGAGTGCGAGGCCGTGCGTCGAATCCATCACTGCCCCGCTCCCTGAGCGGGCGCCGCTGGGGGCTGCGCCGGAGGCACGTACGCACCTTCCACGACCGCCTGGATCAATCCTTCGGTGTTTGTCTGTTCCTGTACCGACAACACGTTGTGAAAGGCCCCGCGTCCCTCGAGCGCCTCGATGAACGCATCGAGATCCTCCGAGCGCCGCGATTCGACGGCGATCGCGATGACGAAGCTGTCCTTCTCGAGCCTGGGCTGAACCGCGGTGATTCGCACGTCTGGAGGCAATGTCGCTTCGAACTCCGCCAGCAGGTCGGTCCATGAAAAGGCACGCTGATCGATGATCGCGTTGGCTTCCTGTGCTGCGTCGGCGACGACCTGCAGCTCCTGAGGATCGATCTGTGCGCGGATGCGAGCTGCCTCGGCGCGAAGGCGGGCGGCTTCCTGTTCGGCTTGTGCCGCACGCGCACCAAGCGTGTACTGACTCGCGCCGAGACGCAGAATCTGGGCCACGTTGAAGACCGTCAGACCGAGCACGATGGCGATGGCGGCGCCCAGTACGATCTGCACGGCGCGCACGTTATAGAACGGGCGTGTGGCGAGGTTGGTCCGCAGCATCAGGCGTTCACGACCTCGGCGCGCGTGCGCAAGAGCATGCCCGTCAGCGGCGACAGCACGTCCATCACGTCAGGCGTGGCGGCAATTCGATCGGACAGCATCGCCGCCATCGTCGGGTCGATTGACTCCACCGGCGTGCCGAGGCGCTCCTCGAGGCTCCGTCGCGCTTCGTCAACCGTGCCGGCGGTGCGACTGGTTCCGCCAAGCAGCACACGGGCGAACCCCTGCCCCGTGAGACGATCCTGGTAGTACATCGCCGTCTGGTGGAGCACGTCGGTCAGCGACTCCTCATCCCCGTCGGGACGATTTCGGAAGAAAATCAAATCGCCTCCGCGAACGATCGCAATCGACGTGTACTCGGGGCGTATGTGCACGATCAGCCAGTCGCCCTGAGCTGTGCGCGCGGACGCCAACGCGAGGTTCACCACAGAAAAGGTGGCGATGTCGACAAGCCCGGCATACACCCCGACGTCGGCGCAGACGTCCTCATACCCCTTGATGACGTCCCTTCGCGCCAGAACAACGACGAATTCGCTGCTTCCGTCGGCGCCACGCATGCCCGGCGTGTACGTGACGCACGCGTCGTCAACGGGAAACGGCGCCGTCTTGCGCACCTGCCACTTCACGAGCTGATCGAGGTCGTCACGATTGGCGGGCACGCGCTCGAAGCGAAGGACCGACACCTTGGCGGCCAGGTCCGGGACGATGAGCGCCACACGCGCCGGGCGCGTTCCGAGACGGTCGATGATGGCGCGCAGGCTGGCGGCAACGGCCCCACGGTCGATCACGTTCTGCGACGTGAGCGACGCGGCAACGGCGTTCTCCGGCAGCGCTTCGACCGCATACGTCTGAATCGCCTGTTGGCCTCGGCGCGACGTCATCGTCGCGGCCGACACGCGTGTTGGCGCGATCTCCACGGCAGCGTCGGGTGGCGGGCTGGCCAGCCAGGGAGCAAGCAGGCTCATTCGACGAAGGTGACCTTGTTGATCTCGCGCAAAGTCGTCTGGCCGATCAGCACTTTCTCGACCGCGGACTCGCGGAGGAAGCGCATTCCTTCGTCATGCGCAAGTTTCTTCACTTCCGAGGTGGGTCGCCGCTCAAGAATCATCTCACGGATGCGATCCGAGAGATCGAGCAACTCGCAGATCGCGGTTCGTCCCTTGAATCCGGTTCCGCCACAATCGATGCAGCCGGCGCCTTCGTAGAACTCGCTGGTGTCGGCCAGCCCCGGATCCATCCCGGATTCCTCCAGGGCCTTGCGGTCGACCCGGACGCGCCGCCTGCAGTGCGTGCAGATCAGTCGCACGAGCCGCTGTGCCATCACGCAGTTGAGCGCCGACACGAACTGGTACGGTTCGACGCCCATGTTCAGAAACCGTCCCAGGACGTCGACCACGTTGTTGGCGTGGACGGTGGTGAAGACCAGGTGACCGGTCAGCGCCGACTGGATCGCAATCTGGGCGGTTTCGGGGTCGCGGATCTCCCCAACCATGATCTTGTCGGGGTCGTGTCGCAGGATCGACCGCAGGCCGCGAGCAAACGTCAGCCCCTTCTTCTCGTTGATGGGAATCTGCGTGATGCCCGCCAGCTGGTACTCGACCGGATCCTCGATGGTGATGATCTTGTCTTCGACGGTTCGAATTTCCGACAGCGCCGCGTAGAGCGTCGTCGTCTTTCCCGACCCGGTTGGACCGGTGACAAGCACCATGCCGTAGGGTTCGCGGATGTATTTGCGGAATCGTTTCAGCTCGTCCTCGGGAAATCCGAGGATGTCGAGCTTCAACTCCGTGAACTGCTCGCTGATCGACTCCTTGTCGAGGATGCGGATGACCGCATCCTCTCCATGCACGCTCGGCATGATCGATACGCGGAAGTCGATTGTCTTTCCGGGCATCCGCACCTTGAACCGTCCGTCCTGCGGCACGCGCTTCTCGGCGATGTCCAGCTCCGCCATCACTTTGACACGGGAGATGATCGAACTGTGGAACTGCTTGGCGATGGGCCGCATCGCGGGCTGGAGGACGCCGTCGATGCGGTACTTCACATGGACGGCGTCGTCGCCGGTTTCGATGTGAATGTCGCTCGCGCGCCGCTGAATCGCCGTGTAGATCGTGGAGTCGACGAGCTTGATGATCGGGCTGATGTCGCTTGTAAGCCGTTCGACCGTGAGGTTGTCTTCCGCGGACTCATCGTCCTTCAACACCTGGAGCTGGAAGCCCTCGGTCGCCTCCTCGAGCACACGCTGGGAGCTTTCGCTCTTCTTTAGAATGGACTGGATCGCGGAGGGCGCGCCGACCGTCCTTCTCACGGGCATGCCGAGGATGATGCTCAGTTCATCGATCATCGGGAGGTCGGTCGGGTCGGACACGACGACGACGAGGGACCGTCCGTCGCGACGGTACGGGACGAAGCCGTAGCGCAGCATCAGGTCGGCTGGAATCGTTCGGAACAGCTCTTGATCGATTCTGAAGTCGTCCATGTCGACGAACTCCAGGCGGTACCGCTCTGCCAGCTTGCGGGCGCGAATCACCTCGGCCGAGTAATCCTCGGGTGTCTGGACCAGGTTGGTCGAATCGACGGTCGTCATTTCTCTATCCACCCATTACCGAACTGAGCTCGAAGAGCGGCATGTACAGCGCCAGCACCACGGCCGCGATCACGATGCCCATCACGACAAGAATGACCGGTTCGATCAGCGTAATGAACCGGGCAACCTCTGTCTCGATTTCTTCGTCGTAGAAATCCGCCAGGCTGTTCAGCATGTCCTGCAAGGCGCCGGTCGACTCGCCGACTTCGACCATTTTTACTGCCACGTCAGGGAAAATTCTCCGTGCCAGGAGCGCCGACGCGAAGCTCTCTCCTTCTCGGACTCGCCGCGTCACTTCGTGGATCTCTGCACCGAAGTGGCGATTCGTCATGGCGCCGCCCGCAATCTCGAGGGCATGCACGAGCGGAATGCCGCCACCTATCAGCGTGGCCAGGGTTCGCGCGAGCTGCGACGTCGAGAACTTGCGCACTGTTTCGCCCGCCCACGGCATTTTCAGCAGCATATGGTCGATGCGTTCGCGATGCCCTGGACGCTTGACCCACCACACTGCCGCCGCGATTGCACCGGCAAAGGCGATTGCAATGAGCAAGATGTTCGCGACGAGCGCGTTCGAGACGCCGACAATCACGCGTGTCGAGAGCGGAAGCTCGCGTTCGTAGCTGGCGTAAAAGCTCGAGAACGCCGGCACCACACGAATGACGATGATGCCGATGAGCAGCACCATCATCACGACGAGAATCGACGGGTAGATGAGAGCCGAGATCGTCCGGCGCCTGACGGCGCCGATCACCTTTTCGTACGCGACGTACCTGCGAATGACCGCGTCGAGATTGCCGCTGCGCTCACCCGCCATGAGCGACGCGGAATACACGGCCGGGAACATGCCCTCGTGTCCCGCGAAGGCATCCGACAGCGACGTACCGGCTTTGACCTTCTCGTACACCCCGTCGAGGACGGCCTTGAAGGTGCGGTTGGCAATGCGCTGGCGCAGGATATCGAGCGACTGGACGAGCGGCATTCCCGCTTTGAGGAGTGTGGCCAGCTCTTGGTTGAAGACCAGAAACTCCTGTCGCGACACGCGCTGCGGCCGGCCGCCGCTGAGGGCGAAAACGGGCAAGCCGGCGCGGCGCTGAAGCGAGAGAACGTACAACCCCTTGTCTTCCAGCTCTTTGCGTAGACGCGACTCGCTGTCGGCGACGTAGACGCCCTCGATAATATCGCCCGTGTTCGTCCCGAGCCTACAGCGGAATTCCATGGGTCCAGTGTGGCATATAGCGGCACGGCAGGCCGAAAAAAGTCTCCGCCCGTACGAACATTAGACCGCGGCCGACGGGAGGTTGGACGGAGTCGCGGCCCCGGCCACTGTCGTTCAGCGTGCAGGCTTGCGAAAACCGGTTACAGCGGCTCCACGAAGGCCCGGTACACGCGGATGCCCAGCTCGCGCGGATCGGTGCTCTTGAGCGTCGGGATGGCCGCCGGAACAAACGTCTTATCGACCGAAATCGTCATTTCGATGGTATCCGTGGCGCCGAGCTGCTCGGCGGCGATGTCCACCCGGCGCAGCTCGCTTCCGCCGGGCGGCAGCATGAAGCGGTCTACCACCGTCTGGCCGATGCGCGTCTCGACCTGCTGCGGCTCCGTGAACGCCTCCGATACCGGTTGGTCGGTCTGCAGGTATAGGCGCACCGCCTTCTTGGGGTTGCGAAACGACAGCGTCGCATCCTTCCTGGACCACTGCCATTCACGTCCGGCCCCTTCGGCGGCGACTTCGGTCTCATACCATCCGTTGTTGAACACCACCACCAGCGGGTCGCTTTCGAGCCGCATGTCGAAGGTGGCGACACGATACGAGCGCTGCCCTTCGGTGGGCCCGGCAAGTGGGAGGCGATCGCCGCTCGTCGGCGAGTAAATGCCGACCTCGACCGTGGTTTCGCCGACGTACGGGAACTTCGGAATGAACATCGTACGGGCGTACTCGATCGTCGATCCCGGCTTCCACTGGCGCGTCGGCGTCGCCGGTTCGTGATCGTCGGTCCACATCAATGCGCCGTCGCCATCCAGGAAATGAACAAAAACGAGGTAGTCCTCTATCAGCGCCGGGGCGTCTGACGCGACTGCGAAGCGGTATCTCATCTCGATTGGGCTGCCGATAGCCGCCACGGGCTTGCTGAGCATCACGGCTGGCGTGGCGACAGGTATCACCTTCTCAGGGGCGCGTGAACAGGCTGCCGCGGCGCCGGTCACCAGCAGCAGCGCGACCAGCCTTCCGTTGAATGTACTGAACATCGTTTCTGCATAATACCGCGCAAACCGTGCTAGAGTTCGTGCCACATCATGGCGGGAGACGCGCTGGGAATGGTGGAAACGAAAGGGCTGATTGGCTCGATCGAAGCGGCTGACGCGATGGTCAAGGCCGCCAACGTCTCCCTGATCGGCAAGGAATACATCGGCGGCGGGTACGTCACCGTTCTGGTGCGCGGCGACGTCGGCGCGGTGAAGGCCGCAACCGATGCGGGCTCGGCCGCCGCGCGGCGCATAGGCGAGCTGGTCTCGGTCCACGTCATCCCGCGGCCGCACACCGAAGTCGAAAAGATCCTTCCCAAGTCATAGCCGATGGCGGTCGAGAGCGCCGCACCACAAACCGACAGGGACCTCACGTCAATCTCCGAGGCGCGGGCGCTCGCACGCGCGGCTCGTGAGGCCCAGGCCCAGCTTGCCGAGCGGTCCCAGGAGCAGATCGATGCGGTTGTTGCCGCCATGGCCGAGGCGGTCACGCCGCACGCAGAGGCACTCGCGCTGCTGGCTGTGGAAGAAACCGGTTATGGAGTGGTCGCCGACAAGGTCCAGAAGAACCTGTTCGGATCGCGCCGGGTGTACGAGTTCATTCGCCCGATGCGCACCGTCGGCGTGATCAACCGCCTCGAGGACAAGAAAATCGTCGAAATCGCGGAGCCGTTCGGCGTGGTCGCGGCGGTCGTTCCTTCGACCAACCCCACATCGACCGCCATATACAAGGTGCTCATCGCACTGAAGGCGCGATGCGCGATTGTCATCAGTCCTCATCCCGCGGCGGTCCGCTGCATTACGCGAACGGTCGAAATCATGGCCGATGCGGCCAGGCGTGCCGGCGCCCCGGCCGCAAGCATCGGATGGATGAAGACCGTGACACTCGAGGGCACACAGGAACTCATGAAGCACCGTGACGTCGCAGTGATTCTGGCCACGGGCGGCATGGGGCTCGTGCGCGCGGCGTACAGCGCAGGCAAGCCCGCATACGGCGTCGGTCCGGGGAACGCTCCCGCGTACATCGAGCGAAGCGCGGACATCAAGAAAGCGGTCCGGGACATCATCACCGGCAAGACATTCGACAACGGAGTGCTCTGCTCCTCGGAGAACTCTGTGGTCGTCGATGAAGCGATTGCGGAAGAGGTTCGCCGCGAATTCGGCGCGCAGCGCGCGTACTTCATGAATCCGGCAGAAATCGACGCGGTGGGCAAGGCGTTCGTCACGCCACAGCGGCTGCCTAATCCGGCGCTCGTCGGCAAGTCCGCGAGCCTCATCGCGCAGAAGGTCGGCATTCACGTGCCCGACGGCACGAGCGTACTCATAGCGCCACTGGCCGGTGTCGGTCGCGACTATCCCCTCTCCATCGAAAAGCTGGCGCCGATCCTCTCCTGGTACGTCGTCAGGGACTGGCGAGAGGGATGCGAGCGATGCATCCAGATTCTGCGCTACGGCGGCATGGGACACACCATGGCGATCCACTCGAACAACGAGGACGTCATTCTTCAATTTGGATTGAAAAAGCCGGCATTTCGGATTTGCGTCAACACGCCCGCCACGCACGGGTCCATCGGGTTGACGACGGGCCTGGATCCCGCGATGACACTTGGGTGTGGTGGTTGGGGCGGAAACATCACCTCCGACAACATCTCGCCACGTCACCTCCTCAACGTCAAACGCCTCGCATACGAAGTGCGTCCGGCCGTGTCGCCTTCTCTTCCCGGACCCGGGCAGCGGTCGGTCTCGGTAGTCGAATCGCACCGCGCGCTGCCGCAGCCACCCGCCGGCCCGGTCGCCGACGGCATACCGGCGGAGGCGCTGGCAAGTCGAATCGACCGATTCCTCGCGTCGCGGGGATTTGCGCACTCCGCGGTGAAGGAACCACCCGCAAAAGCCGGGCTCCCTGCCTCGCAATCGCCCGTGCAGTTCGTATCCGAGGAGGACGTGCGGGTGGCCATCAAGGCTGGACGAAAACTTCTAATCGACGAAAAGACGATCATCACTCCGTCCGCGCGAGATCTTGGCGAGGCCCAGAAGGTGTTCGTCCAGAGCGGCTGGCCGCGCTGACAAAGCTGTAAGTGCTGAGCCAATTGGACTTATTGTTGACCTTGGATCGAGGGGAATGGTAGAGTAGACGGTCATGCTGAGCCCACGACTCGCCCAGTTTGGGGTCCTCTGCGCCCTCGGGCCGCTGTTTGCGGCCTGCGCGACCAGGGGGGCGACCCCCGCGCCCGCGGTCGTCAGCACGCCGGCGCCGGCCGTTTCCACCCCTGTCCCTGAGCCGGCCCCACAACCGCGGGTCGATCCGGTCCTCGAGCTCATCACGGCGTCGAGGCTCCATTTCGAGGCCGGAGAGCGCGAGTTGAAGCTCGGTCACCTGCAATCTGCCAGGGCAGAGTTCGACCGTGCCCTCGAGTTTCTCCTGGAATCACCGTTTGGCGGTCGCACGGAGCCGCGCATTCGTGACCATTTCGACCTGCTCGTCGAGCGGATCAGCGCGCATGAAGTGACCGCGCTCGCACAGGGTGACGGTTTCGAAGAGCAGCAGCGTTCTGAAACGGCCACGATCGACGAACTGCTGACGATTACCACCTTCGAGACGCCAACCGCCACGGCGGAGACCACCCAGGCGGTCACCGCCGATCTGCAGTCCAGCGTTCACGACATCGACATTCCGCTGAATGCCCGGGTGTTGTCGTACGTGCAGCTTTTTTCCGGCCGGCTGAAGACGTTTCTCGAGGAAGGCCTCAGCCGCAGCGTGCAGTATCTGCCGATGATCCAGAGCATCTTCCGGGCTGAAGGGCTCCCGATGGATCTCGCGTACGTACCGCTTGTCGAAAGCGCATTCAAGCCGACTGCCCTCTCACGCGCGAAAGCCCGCGGCATCTGGCAGTTCATGCGCGGCACGGCGCTCGAAAACGGCCTCGCGCACGACTGGTACATCGACGAGCGCGCCGAACCCGAAAAGGCAACCCGAGCGGCCGCGAAGTACCTGCAAACCCTCAACGAGATGTTCGAGGGCGACTGGCACCTGGCGCTTGCCTCCTACAACGGCGGGCCGGGGCGGGTGCAGCGCGCGATCAAGCGTTCGGGAAGGACGGATTTCTGGAGACTCTCGGCCTCGACGCGCTACCTGCCTCGCGAGACGCGCGACTACGTGCCACTCATCCTGGCGGCGATCATCATTGCCCGCAACCCGGCCCAGTACGGGATGAACATCGACCCCGTCGACCCGGTTCGTTACGAAGCCGTCACGCTTCCGACGGCGGTCGATCTGCGTCGCGTCGCTGAGTGGATCGGGACGCCTATCCAGACGATTCAGGACTTGAATCCCGAACTGCGCCGCTGGACCACGCCGGTCCGCGCCACCGAGTACGAGTTGAGGGTACCGGACGGCACGGGCGACATCCTGAGAGCGCACCTCGCCCAGACCAGCCCCGACGAATTGGCGCCGCTCAACTGGCATACGGTCAGGAAAGGCGAGACGCTGCTTTCGATTGCCAAGAAACTGAAGGTCAGTCGGACCGACCTGGCGGAGGCGAACTACCTGACGTCACGCTCGCGCCTCGCGGCCGGTCAACAGTTGATCATTCCGCGAGCACCGGCGCTGCTTCTGGCATCGCGGCCCGAAAATCCTGCACCCGTCGTCGAGGGACGGCCGGCGGGCGACGTCATCGCGGTGAGTAACCAGGCGCCGGAAGTGGCGGCCACTACTCCTGCATCGTTGAGGTATCAGGTGAAGCGCGGCGACACGCTCTTTTCGATCGCGAAACTGTTTCGCACGACCGTCGCTTCGCTGAAGAGCTGGAACGGCCTGCGAACCAACTCGATCAGAGTTGGTCAGCAACTCACCATCTTCACGAACACTGCTGCCGCAACGAACTAAGAACTCGCGCGCATCTGGCGGATGCTCTGTTCAATTCGTTCGACGAGCTCCCGCTCCTGGTTGAGCATCCGAAGCGTGTTCTGTGCCTCCTGAATGACGAACTGAACGTTCGCGAGTCGCCCGTTCAGCTTATCGACCATGGCCTTCTGCTCGCTGACGGTCTCGAGATTCACGCGTACGCCTTCTAGAAGGTCTGTGAGCGTCGCCTTGGACTGTGCGGCATCTGCGGCGATCTTCTCCTCGGTGACCGCTGCGACGGTCATCAGCTCCTGCACCTCCTGCCGGAGGGCGACCACCTCCTCGTGCCGTTCGGTCACGGCATGCAGGTCGGCGTCGCCGTCCACGCTGATTTGATCCACCTCGTCAGTCTGATGCCTGGGTGCCGACAGCGCGATGTCGCGTTCCGCCAGAGTCCGCAGCTGCCGCTCAATCTCTCTGAACCTTTGAGCGAACTCCGCCATTTTCGCTTCCAAGGACTCCGCCTGCGCAATCGCTTCGCGCTGGTTCGCCTGAACCCGCGACATCTCGCTGATCACCTCGTCCCCGGCCGGACCGGACCGCGCCAGCTCCTCGGCAAGCATGTACATGGCTTTCATCCGCTCTCTCGCCTCATCGGCCAGAGCCTTGCTGGCGTCGGCAAACTCGATCAACCGCGACTCCTGCCTGGCCAGTTCGTCTTCGTCGCGGCGCAGCGTTTCGATATGCTCAGCGGTCCTGTCAAGACGGTCTTGCATGACCTCCAGCCGCGTCTCAATCGGCACCACCCTTTCTTCTTGAAGCGCGGCAATCGCCTCCATTCGCTGCTGGCCCTCCACGATTTGCGCCGCGATGGTGTCCCATTGCTCCCTGAGCGTGTCCAGCTCCGCCTGGCGAGCCAACTGGGACGCGAGCCTGTGATCGACGTCTGAGGCCAGACCCTGCAGCGCATTGAGCCGGTCCTCGAGCATGCTGACGAACTGGATGCGTTCGTCCACGCCTGCGAGCTGGTCGTGAATGTCCGCCGCCGCTTTGCTGAGTTGCGCCGCCTGTCGCATCCCCTCTTCGATGAGGCCCATCCTGGCGAGAATCGTCTCCGTGGCTGTTTCCAGCTCGGAAGTTCGCGCCAGGAACGACGACATGCGATCGTCAAATGTTTCCAGCGCGGTGCGGTCGGCGGCCAGCTTGTCGCTCAACTGCGCCGCACCGGTGTAGGCATGGTGGAAGTCCTGAACGTCCTTTTGCAGCGCCTCCAGGTCCGCACGGCTCTGGCGAAAACTTTCTATGTCGGCTGTGGTCCTGACCGACATGTCGTGCACTTGTGCCAGCTGGTCTTGAAGCGTCTCTAGACTTGCCTGCTTCTTGGCGAGCTCCTCGGCCTGGCCGAGCAGTGCCTGGAAGCTCGTGCGGAACTCGTCGCCCACCGTCGTCGCGACGTCGAGCTTGGCGCCGGTTTCCGCTGCCAGCTGGTCGAGCCGCTTGAGCCGTTCTTCGGTGTGCTCGGCCTGCGCCAACCAGTCGTTGAGCTTGGAAATCTGCCCGTCCATACTCCAGACCATCTCGTTGAGGCGGTTGGTTTCGAGGACGGCGCGGTCGATGACGTGTTTCTGGGCATCCAGCGACCGGACTTTCTGATTGACATGTTCGGCGAGCGCGTTGACGGAGGTGAGCTTGCCTTCGATTGTGTCGCTCAGCTCCCGGAGCGCTTCCATCTGTCCGAGCCGCCTCTCCATTTCCTTGACGGCTTCGGCTGCGGAAAAGGCATTGTCGTCGGCCTCACGTGACGCTTCGCGAATAGCGCCCACTTCGTGCGTCAACTGCGCGGCGACGTCTCGCAACTGCTCGAGCTCTTCGCGTACTGCAGCGACGTGGTGGACCGATTCCTTGACGTGCGCGAGCTCGGCAGACGATTGCTGAAGCTGCAGATGAAGCGCCTCGAACGTCGAGCGCTCCCGCATGAGCGCTTCCGCCGTGGCCTCGGCTCCCGCAACCTGTGTCGAAAGCTCGTGCGTCTCGCGACGATGACGCTCCAGCGCTCCGTCGGGCGCCAGCAGTTTTTCCGCCTGGCGCTGGGCGGTGGCCGTAGCGGCGACGAGTGCCTGCACGCGGTCTTCGATTTCACCGAGGGCCGCGGCCTGCTGCTCGACTCGCTGAATCCGCTTTTCGAGCGCATCGATGCTGGCGGTGGCCACGGCGGCTTTCGCATCGATTTGTTCGAGGGCTTCGCCCGTTTGGACGAGCGTGGCGCTTCGCCCCACAAGCTGCTTCAGAATTGCGGTGAGGGCGTCGCGTTCTGCCTGCGCCGTGGTGACAAGAGCTTGGAGATCGTCGTATTCCTTGTGCGCCTTCTTGCCGCCGGCGAGGCCTTTGATGGCATCAAACATCGTGTCCTCAGAGCGCCGCCCCGGCCTCAGCCGGGCGCTGGCAGGCATCCAGCGGACAGTCCCAACACGCAAGCCCACCGGCCCCGACGACGCTGCGGTCTCCGCCGCGCGGGCGCAGAGCGGATGGTGGCGGCGCGGCCGGTCGTGATCCGGGAGGGACGGTCCACCAGAGGTGACAAGAGAATAACCGCCGCGAGACGTAAGCTCAAGTAGAGATTGCAGTTATGAACACGCCGCGCGTCTGCCCAGGTGGCAGTTTCTGCGTACGGCGAACGTAGGTCGACAGAATCTCCCGGCTTTTACACGCCCGCGAGCGCGGAGCATCTTGCACACGCCCGCGTCGTGCTCGCGAGCCTTCAAAGCGCAGCCGTCTTTGGCGTCGATGCCTACTCCGTTCACATCCAGGTCGACGTATCGTTCGGGCTTCCTCACTTTACGATGGTGGGGCTGCCCGATGCGACGGTGCGGGAGAGCCGCGATCGGGTGCGCGCGGCGATCAAGAACTCCGGGTTTCCGTTTCCGCCACATCGCATCACTGTGAACCTGGCGCCGGCAGACGTGCGTAAGGCCGGATCATCGTTCGACTTGCCAATTGCGCTCGGCCTTCTCGCCACGTCTGGCCAGCTGACGCGTCGCGCCATCGACGACACCGTCGTGCTCGGCGAGCTGTCTCTGGACGGCGCCATCAACGGCATTCGCGGTGTGCTGCCGATTGCAATCGCCGCACGTCGCCTCGGCCTGCCCCGCCTCCTGCTTCCGCCGCAGAACGCCGCCGAAGCGAGCGTCGTGAGCGGCCTGGACGTGCGGGTTGCCCGGTCGCTGCCGGAAGCGCTGGACGCCCTGAACAATCCGGAGCGCGCGGAACGTGCGTCGGTGTCACCTTCAGCCACCACGTCGCCTGATTCCGGCGATGGTGACCTTTCGGACGTCAGGGGTCAGGTATTCGCCCGGCGGGCGTTGGAAGTCGCTGCGGCAGGCGGCCACAATCTCCTCCTCTGCGGCCCACCGGGCGCCGGCAAGACCATGCTGGCGCGGCGTCTGAGCGGCATCCTGCCCCCGTTGACGTTCGAGGAAGCGCTCGAATGCACCGTCATTCATTCTGTGGCCGGCACACTGCCCGTCGGCGCGGGTCTGCTGCGTGCCCGCCCCTTCCGCGCGCCTCATCACACCATCTCGAACATCGCGCTCGTAGGCGGAGGGACCATTCCGCGACCAGGCGAAATTTCGCTGGCACACAACGGCGTTCTGTTCCTGGACGAGATGCCGGAGTTCGATCGACGTGTGCTGGAGGTTCTCAGGCAGCCGCTCGAAGAGGGACGCGTCACGATTGCGCGGGTTGCGCGCACGGCGGTGTTCCCCGCGCGGTTTGTGCTCGTTGCCGCAATGAATCCCTGCCCGTGTGGATTCTCCGGCGACGAACGGCGTCGGTGCCGCTGCACTCCCGCACAAATCGATGCGTATCGCGGCCGCATCTCGGGACCCCTTCGCGATCGCCTCGACCTGATCGTGGCGGTTCCAGCCGTGCCCGTTCATGCGATTACCGATGCTCAGCCAGGCGAGTCCACCGCGGTTGTGCGCACACGAGTCGCCGCGGCCCGCAGCGCGCAGCACGCGCGCTACGGCGGCATCACCGCGCGCACCAATGCGGACCTTCGAGGTTCTCTGGTCAACACGATCTGCGCTCCTTCGGCCGAAGGTCGAGCGCTTCTCCGAAAAGCCGTCGACCGGCTTCGACTGACTGCCCGCGGATACGAACGAGTGCTGAAGGTGGCGCGAACGATTGCCGATCTCGCAGAGTCGGACGCAATCGCCGCGGAGCATGTGGGTGAGGCGCTGCAGTATCGATTGACGGAGTGAGTGCGAGCCTGGTTGTAGCGGCCGACCTCAAGGTCCGCCCCTCGCGGGCCCAGGGGCAGGCTTGCCAGCATCGTAAACGGCATGCACCGCCGCGGCGGAGACAATGATCGCGCCTCCCGCGATCGTCCAGGTTCCCGGATGTTCGCCGCGGACGAGCCACGTCCAGAGGGGATTGAGCACCGGCTCGATCAACAGCAGCAGCGAAATGTGAAGCGTCGGAAGATGACCGACGGCGCTGGTGAGCAAGAGGTACGCGAGGCCTATCTGGAACACTCCCAGATAGGCGAGCGTGGCCCAATCGAGCGCAGACGCTGCCGGCAATGGCACGAGGAGGGGCACGCCGACGAGAAACGCCATCAGGTTGCCGAACACGACTGCCGAGATTCCATTTCCACGGTGATCGCGCTCGACCCATCGGAGTCCGAGGAGTGTAAACGCCCAGCTCAGACTGCAGAGAACGCCAAGCAGGTTGCCGGTCGCCGGGTCCGGCGCGGTAACCGATGACGCGGTGCGTGCGCCGACGCAGAGGACGAGCCCGACGGCGGCCGCCGCAAGGAACGCAAGATCTCGCGCGCGAAAACGCTCCCCAAGCAGGAGTGGCGCGAGGAGGATGATGTAGAGCGGCGCCGTCGACTGCAGGAAGATGGCGCTTGCAGCGGTGGTCAGCTTCGTCGAGGTCACGAAGAGGACCAGCGTTGCAGCGTAGACGGCGCTCACGAGGATGATCTGCGGCGAGAGTCGCACCCGACCGCGGACCCACAGCAGCAGAGCCATCGCCGCGATCCCGGAACGAATCGACGCGACCTGCAGGCCAGACAAGTCTGCCGTCTTGATCGCGGCGCCACCCGTGGAAAACAGCATCGCCGCAGCGACGACGCAGGCGATCGCTGCAGCTCGGCTTCGCTGGATGATCGCCTTGCCTGCGAATTCTTGTCGAGACATCTGCAACGCTTGTGTTACCCTCAGTCTTCCCGCTCTCCCCTTGGTATCTCGGAGCGGCCATCATTTCATTCTTCTGCTCGCGGTCAATGCCTTCACGGCGTTACACGATTCTTGTGGCCGATCGCACCTCAGGGGTGGTGCGGCGAGTCACTGTTGCGGTGCGTCTCATCGTGCCGCTCGTCTGTGCGCTCCTCGCAACGCCCATCCTGATTGGCTTCGGCGCCGCGTGGAAGGGTCGGAACGAAGTGGCTCAGCTTCGCGAAAGCCACCAGGCTCTTGAACTCGAGAACGCAAACTATCGAGAGGCGACGCACGCGCTCGCCGGGCAGATCGAATCGCTTCAGTCCGCCATCTCCGATCTGAGTTCACGGTCCGCGCTCGATCCAAACCTGGCGAAGGCGATGAGCCGCCTTCCCGCGCTGGTCAAATCGCGCGCGATGGGCGGGACGACTGCCGGGCCGCGCAGGGATCAAGACTTCTCGTACGCCCGAACGCTGTCGGCGCTCGCAGCGCCCGAGGACACGTTCGGACTGTTGCGCACGCTGCTCGAAGGGCTGCAGGACCGTCTCAACGTGCTCGCGCGCAGCGTCGAACGCCGGAACGCGCTCGCCAATGCCACACCATCCATGTGGCCTGCCTACGGGTGGCTTTCTTCAGGGATGGGTCCTCGACGCGATCCCGTGACAGGTGGCGTCGATTACCACGCCGGTCTCGACATTGCTGGTGAACGTGGACAGCCCGTGTATGCCACAGGTTCGGGCACCGTCAGCGAACTGGGTTATCAAGGCGCGTACGGCAACCTCATCGTGATCGATCACGGGTTCGGCCTCCAGACGCGCTACGGGCACCTTTTGAAGTTCCTCGTCAGACCTGGTGCGAAGGTGCAGCGAGGCGACATCATCGGCCAGGTGGGTGCCACCGGACGCGCCACGGGATACCACCTGCACTACGAAGTCACAGCGAACGGCAGGTTGATCAATCCGCTCCAGCTTCTCACGCAGAAGCCGCAAGACCGCTAACTCGCCTACAGTCTTCGGTTTCCTTGCCGATCGCGTGACCGCACGGCTACAATCGGAGGATACACCTCCGTCGGCAGACGGGTAGTGGGTTTGTGGCCAACCACCAACCACCAACTACCAACCAAAGCGACGAATGATCGGTCAACTCCTTGCCAAGGTCATAGGAACGCAGAACGAGCGTGAGCTCAAGCGGCTGACGCCACGCGTGTCGGACATCGGCGCGCTCGAGCCGCAGATGCGGGCGCTCACTGACGAGCAACTCCGAGACAAGACAAACGAGTTCCGCACGCGCGTCGCAGGCGGCGAGACGCTCGATGATTTGCTGGTGGACGCGTTTGCCCTCGTGCGCGAAGCCGGCAGGCGCGTGCTCAACATGCGCCATTTCGACGTTCAGCTGATTGGCGGCATGATCCTCCATGCCGGCAAGATCGCCGAGATGAAGACCGGCGAGGGCAAAACGCTCGTCGCGACCCTCCCCGCCTATCTCAACGCGCTCGCAGGCAAGGGCGTTCACGTGGTGACGGTGAACGATTATCTGGCGCGTCGCGACTCGGAGTGGATGGGGCGCGTCTACCGGTTCCTCGGAATGAGCGTTGGCGTGATCCAGCACGAGCTCACGGACGCGCAGCGTCAGGTCGCGTATGGCGCTGACATCACCTACGGCACGAACAACGAGTTCGGGTTCGACTATCTCCGTGACAACATGAAGTTCGACTTCGCCTCGATGGTGCAGCGCGGGCATCACTACGCCATCGTGGACGAGGTCGACAGCATCCTGATCGACGAGGCCCGCACACCCCTCATCATCTCGGGACCGGCGGAAGAATCCACCGATCTCTATTACGAGGTCGATCGAATCATCCCCAAGCTGAAAAAAGGGGCGGTGACGCAGGGCAACGTCAAGGCCGAGGACCGCGAAAAGCTGGAAGAGACCGGCGATTACCTCGTCGACGAGAAACACAAGACGGTCACGCTCACCGAGAGCGGGATGGCCAAAGCCGAACAGATGCTCGGCCATCGCGTTGTGGCCGGATCCGGCGGCTTGTACGACCCGGTCAACATGCCGCTGCTCCACCACATTCAGCAGGCGCTGCGCGCACACAACCTGTACCACCTCGACGTCGAGTACATGATCAAGGACGGCCAGGTCGTCATCGTGGACGAGTTCACAGGACGCCTGATGCCCGGGCGCCGCTGGAGCGACGGTATGCACCAGGCCGTGGAAGCCAAGGAGAAGGTGAAGATCGAGCGCGAGAACCAGACGCTCGCCACCATCACTTTCCAGAACTACTTTCGCAAATACGGCAAGCTGTCGGGTATGACCGGCACCGCAGAGACCGAGGCACCGGAGTTCGGCAAGATCTACAATCTCGACGTCAACGTCATTCCGACCAACCGCCCGCTGAAACGAATCGAGGAGCCCGACCTCGTCTATCGCACCGAGCGCGAGAAGTACGACGCGATTGTCGAGGACATCCTGCAGAAGCAGGCGTCAGGGAGGCCGACGCTCGTCGGCACCGTTTCGATCGAGAAATCGGAGCGCCTGTCCGCGCTGCTCCGGAAGCGGGGCATCAAGCACGTCGTGCTGAACGCGAAGTATCACGCCCAGGAGGCCGAAATCGTCGCCCAGGCGGGCCGCAAGGGAAACGTGACGATTGCGACGAACATGGCCGGTCGTGGCACCGACATCCTGCTCGGCGGCAACGCCGAGCACATGGCGCGCCAGCAGGCCATCGCCGAGCAGCTTGCCGAGCGCCTGCCGCGCGGCGAGGAGAAGTTCGTCGACGACGAGGAGTTCGTTTATTTCTTCCACGTCGACGGGTTCTTCAGGGTTCCTCGCCCCGATTGGGAACGCATATTTGGCCACTTCCGGCGGCAGATCGATGCGGAGCACAACGACGTCGTCTCCCTCGCGGGGCTTCACATTCTCGGGACCGAGCGCCACGAGGCGCGCCGCATCGACAACCAGCTTCGCGGCCGCGCAGGACGCCAGGGCGACCCAGGGTCGTCACGCTTCTATCTGTCGCTCGAGGACGATCTGATGCGGATTTTCGGATCCGATCGGATTTCGGGCCTGATGCAGCGGCTCGGCATGGAAGAAGGCGTGCCCATCGAGCACGGCATGGTCACCCGCGCGATCGAGCGGGCCCAAACTCAAGTGGAGGCGCAGAACTTCTCCGTCCGCAAGCACCTTCTCGAGTACGACGACGTGATGAACAAGCAGCGTGAGAGCGTCTACACGCTGCGCCGCGAGATCCTCGAAGGACGGGTCCATTTGACCGAGGAGGAGATCGTCGACACCCGCGAATACATGCTCGCGCTGGCCGAGGAAATCCTCGAGGAGCAGGTCGAACGCTTCGCGGGCAAGCAGCTCGATCCCGCGGAGTGGGACATTGCCGCTCTCGGCCGAGAAGTCTCGCGCGTGTTCGGGCTCGAGGGGCAGCAGCTCGAGCGCTTGGAGCTCGCCGAGAAGAAAAGCGAGGAGATGGTCGATGCAATCTGGGCGCTCGCGAAAGCCGGCTACGAGGAGAAGGAAAAGGTGGTTGGTCCCGAGCTTCTCCGCCGTGTCGAGCGCGACATCATGCTCCAGATCGTCGACACCCAATGGAAGGATCACCTCTACTCGCTCGACCACTTGAAGGAAGGCATCGGCCTTCGCGGGTACGGCCAGCGGGATCCGCTCGTGGAGTACAAGAAGGAGAGCTTTGCGCTGTTTCAGGACATGAAGGGGCGGATCGAGGAGGATATCGTCCGCTATCTCTTCCTGCTCCGGCCCGTGCTGCACGAGGAAGCCGCGGCGCCCGTCGCACGGCCCGCCGCACGCCGGGCGACACCGCTCATGATGAACAACCCCGGCGCCGAGCCTGTTTCGGCTTTCGCGGGCGGCGGTCGCGCTGCAGCCGCGAGCGCGGCGCCGTCGGCCTTTGGTGGAGGCGCGCCGCGGCCTGCGCGCACGGGTGGAGACGACGTCGTGAAGACCGTGCGAAGGGACGAACCAAAAATTGGCCGCAACGATCCCTGTCCTTGCGGCAGCGGCAAGAAATACAAGAAGTGCCACGGCCAGGCGGCCTGAGATGCAACCACGATGGAACTGAAGATTGACGACCTGACCCTCACGTCCTCCGAGACCGGCATTGCCACCGCTCTCACCTTCGATGACGTGCTGCTCGTCCCGCAGCACTCGACGGTCTTGCCGGCGCAGGTCGATGTCTCGACGCGGCTCACGCGCAACATCCGGCTGAACGTGCCGATCGTCAGCGCCGCAATGGACACCGTCACCGAGTCAGCGATGGCCATTGCCATGGCGCAGCACGGCGGGCTCGGCGTCATCCACAAGAACCTGTCGATCGCCGAACAGGCGTCGGAGGTCGATCGAGTGAAACGGTCCGAAAGCGGCATGATCGTCAATCCGATCACGCTGTCCCCTGCGAACCGAATCTTCGAAGCGCTCGAGATGATGAAGCGGTACCGCATCTCAGGCGTGCCGATCACCGAGGACGGCAGCAAAGAGGGGCGGCTTACCGGCATCCTGACCAACCGCGACCTGAGGTTCGAGACGAACGTCGACCGGCCGATCGATGAGGTGATGACCAAGGCACCGCTCTACACGGTGCCCGTCGGGACCACCCTCGACGAAGCGCGTGAAATTCTTCACCGCCACAAGGTTGAAAAGCTGCTCGTGGTCGACAAGGACTACAAGCTGAAGGGGCTGATTACCGTCAAGGACATCCAGAAACAGATCAAGTATCCAAACGCGTCGAAGGACGCGCTCGGACGACTGCGGTGCGGCGCGGCGATCGGCGTGTCGCGAGACGCCATCGAGCGTGGCCGGGCGCTGGTCGATGCGGGCGTCGATGCGCTGGTCGTCGATACGGCCCACGGCCACTCTCAGGGTGTCATCGACATGGTGGCGCGCATCCGGCGCGAATTTCCCAACACCGATCTCATCGCGGGGAACGTTGCCACTGGTGAAGCGACGAACATGCTCATCAGTGCGGGTGTCGATGCGGTCAAGGTTGGAATTGGTGCCGGGTCCATCTGCACCACACGTGTCGTCGCCGGCATTGGTGTGCCGATGATCAGCGCGATTATGGAGTGCGCGCGTGCGGCCGCGAGCCGCAATGTTCCCATCATTGCCGACGGCGGCATTCGGTACTCGGGTGATGTCGTGAAGGCGCTCGCGGTTGGCGCGCACTGCACGATGATCGGAAATCTGTTTGCGGGCACCGACGAGAGCCCCGGCGAGCTGATCTTGTTCCAGGGCCGCAGCTACAAGGAGTACCGCGGTATGGGATCGATTGGCGCCATGCGCCGGGGAAGCCGCGATCGGTACTTCCAGGACGAGTTCGATCTCGAAGGCGGCCGTGCTGCCGACAAGCTCGTTCCCGAGGGCATCGAAGGGCGCGTCGCCCACAAGGGAAGCGTCGCGGCGATGATCTACCAGCTTGCGGGGGGATTGCGGGCCGGCATGGGCTACTGCGGGAGCGGCACGCTTCAGGAGCTGCAGCGGAAGGCACGGCTGATTCGCGTCACACCGGCGGGCGCGCGGGAAAGCCACGTGCACGACGTGACGATTACCAAGGAAGCGCCCAACTACCGCATGGAATGACGCAGGCCTATCGTTATCCGCCGGGTAGTGTCGTCGCCGACCTCCAGATTCACCGAAATGGCGCCGGGCAGATCGTGTGTCAGCCGGTCCGGCCATTCGATTGCTAGCACGCCATTCGCAACACCCATCTCTTCGAGGCCGAGGTCATCGGCGGCTGTCCTGTCGAGGCGATACAGGTCGGCGTGATAGAGCGTCAATCGCCCTCCGCGGTACTCGTGCACGAGCGTGAACGTCGGACTGCTCACCTCCTCCGGATCGATGCCCAGTCCGACGGCCAGGCCGCGGACGAACGCGGTTTTCCCGGCGCCCAGATTGCCCGAAAGGAGCACGACGTCACCGGCCGTGAGCCACGCAGCGAGCTTGCGCCCAACAGCCAGCGTTTCTTCTTCGGAATGTGTTAGGTGAGTGGCGCTCACCTCAATCCGCGTCCGCGTCTTTGCCCGTCAGGCGACTGAGCGCCTGTGCGAGGTGCGCCATCAGATCCGTGGCGGTCATCGCAACTTGCCCGACGCTGATTTCGGCGAGATCGCCCGCTGCCCCGTGCAGAAAGACGGCCAGGCGGCAGGCCGCCTCCGCGTCGAGAAGCTGGGCGAGCCACGCCGCAATCATGCCCGTGAGCAGATCTCCGGTCCCACCGGTCGCCATTCCGGGATTCCCCGTCGGATTGATGAAGATGTGTCCTTCGGGCGTTGCAATGATCGTCCGATGACCCTTCAGCACGACGTACAGGTGCCGCGTGGCGGCGAACTGCGACGCAACCTCGATGCGATTGGCCTGCACCTCCTCCACCGAGGAGCCAACCAGCCTTGCCATTTCTCCCGGATGCGGCGTGATGATGATGTCGCGCTCTTCCCTTCCCACCAGGCCCGACGGATCGTCGGCGAGCACCGTCAGCGCGTCTGCGTCGAGGACGAGCGGCACTGTGGATCGCTCGAGGAGGATGCGCACGAATTCGGCCACCGCAGCGTCCCGCCCAAGGCCGGGGCCGCAAGCCACGACATCATGATGGAGCTCGAGCACGGCTTCGATTGCCGCGGCCGCGACGGTCCCGTTCTTCGTGTCCGACAGCGCTTCCGTCATGTACTCCGGCGCCATCGCCGCCACAGTTGTGAGGCACGACGCGGGTGTGGCCACGGTGACGAGACCGGCGCCGGACTTGAGCGCGCCCATCGCCGCGAGATGAGCGGCGCCGGTCTTTCCTCGCGAGCCGGCGACGATCGTGACCCGGCCGAAATCGCCCTTATGCGAGTCTGGAGCGCGTGGTTCCACGAGCGGGCGCATTTGTTCGGGCGTCAGGAGCTCGATGTGCGGTCCCTCGAGGCCGTCCAGCACCTCTGAGGGGATGCCGATGTCGGCAATCACGACATCGCCGGCGTGCGTCTCGCCCGGCGGCAGGACGAGCGGCAGCTTTGGCGCGGCGAGCGTCACTGTCATTGACGCGTCGACGCAGTCTCCCACCAACTGCGGCGTATCCGCCGACAGCCCGCTTGGCAGGTCGATCGACACGATTGGAATGCCCGACGCATTGACGTCAGCCACCACCGTTTCCATCATTCCGCCGAGCGCCGCTTTCAGCCCGGTGCCGAAGATGGCATCGACAATCAACGAACACTGGGAGATTTCCGAAAAATGGAGCTCCCAGGTCTGCTCGTCGCCGATCTCGACGACGGTGACGCCGAGGCGTCCGAGAATGTCCAGATTGAGCCGCGCATCACCGCGAACGTCGCTTACCGAGCCGATGATGAACACGACGGTGTCAATGCCCCGCTGTATGAGCGTTCGTGCGACAACGAAGCCGTCTCCGCCGTTGTTGCCCCGGCCGCAGAGTACGGCCACGCGCCCCTCGAGCCGCGATTCGAACGCTGTCTCGATCGCAGAAACGACCTGGCGGCCGGCGTTCTCCATGAGAACGAACGACGGGATGCCAATGTCTTCGATGGTGAAGCGGTCGGCCTCGCGCATCTGCGCGGCGTTGAGAATGCGCATAGGGGATAGTCGAGATCGTTCGGGTCGTTCGGGCGTTCGAGTCGTTCGGATCGTTCGACGGACTGAGTTGCGCGAAGTGTACTACAGAGGATACGCTGGACTCGTTGCACCCATGGCGAACGATCTTGCCTGGTGGCAAGCGTGCGCTGCCTGCTACCGCGTGTGCGCTGACTCCCGTCAATCTCGTCTATGACCGCGACGGTTAATGTGAACGGCCGCATCACGCCCGAGCGCGAGGCGGTCATCTCGGTGTTCGACCACGGATTCCTCTACGGCGAGGGGATCTACGAGACGATGCGGACGTACAACCAGCGTCCGTTTCTGTACGAGCGCCATATGCGCCGGATGCGCAATTCAGCGCGGATGATTGCGCTGGATGTGCCCTTTACAGACGCGGACCTCGCGGCCGAGATTCGCGATACGAGAGCGGCCGCCGACTTGAAGGGCGCAGAGGCGTACATTCGCGTTCTTGTCACGCGCGGCATCGGCGAATTGACGTACGACCCTCACGCCACGCCCACACCATCGGTCGTCATCATCGTCAAACCGCAGGTGGACCCTCCGCCGGAAGCTTATGAACGCGGCGTGCGCGTGGTGATCGTCGACGTCGTGCGGAATCATCCTGACACCGTGAATCCGTTGATCAAGAGCAACAATCTGCTCAACTGCGTGCTCGCGGGTCAGCAGGCGATTCGGCGAGGCGGGTACGAAGGGATCATGCGCAACTATCGTGGGGAACTCAGCGAGTGCACGACCGCGAATCTTTTTGTCGTCAAGGACGGCATAGCGCGTACGCCGCCGCTCGAATCCGGGCTGCTTCTTGGGATTACCCGCGAGTTTCTCTTCGAGGTCGGAAAGGATGTCGGGATTGCGCTTCGGGAGCAGGTGCTGCGCGACGAGGATCTCTTCAGGGCGGACGAGGTGTTTCTCACCAGCACGACTCGCGAGGTGGTGCCGATCGTCAACGTGGATGACCGAACGATCGGAAACGGCCAGCCCGGACCAATCACGAAGAGATTACTCGAAGGATTCCGCCGCCACGCCTGGTCCGCCTGAGGCAGACACTACGTACGAGGCTGCACGCCGGTCCGCCTGAAGGCGGACGCTACGTACGTTTGTGACAATCGATCGTGGTGTCCCGTTTTTGCCGGACCTCACCCAACAGGCGTTTCGATCGCGGGGCACGAGCAGAACAAATGACGGTCGCCGTACGGGTTGTCGATTCTCCCAACTGGTGGCCAGAACTTCTTCTCCCTGACAAACGGAAGCGGAAAGGCAGCCTGCTCGCGTGAATAAGGGTGCGTCCATTCCGACGCGGATACAGCCTGCGCGGTGTGAGGCGCATTCTTGAGCGGGTTGTCATTCCGGTCAGCACGTCCGCTGACGACCTCGTCTATCTCTCGTCGAATCTGAATCATAGCGTCGCAGAATCGATCGAGCTCGGCCTTGTCCTCGCTCTCAGTCGGTTCCACCATGAGCGTCCCCGCAACCGGAAACGACACCGTCGGGGCGTGGAACCCGTAATCCATCAGTCGCTTCGCCACGTCCATTTCCTCGATGCCGGCGGACTTGAACCGGCGAAGATCGAAGATCAGCTCGTGGGCCACGCGTCCGTTCGCGCGCGCATACAGCACGGAGTAGTACGGCTCCAGGCGTGCCTTGACGTAGTTGGCACCGAGTATGGCGTGTGTGGTTGCACTCGTGATGCCCTCGGCGCCCAGCAGACGGATATACCCGTGAGAGATCAACAGAATGCTGGCGCTGCCCCACGGCGCGGCGGATACCGCGTGGGTTGCGTGGCTTCCTCCAGTGCGGACGAGCGGATGTCCCGGAAGAAACGGCGCGAGATGCGTGGCCGCGCCAATCGGTCCCATCCCTGGGCCCCCGCCCCCATGAGGGATTGCGAAGGTCTTGTGCAGATTCAGGTGGCAGACGTCGGCGCCGATCGACGCCGGACTCGTGAGACCGACCTGTGCGTTCATGTTGGCGCCGTCCATGTACACCTGTCCCCCGTGCTCGTGGACGATGTCGCAAATCGTCCGGATGTCGTCTTCGAAGACACCGTGCGTCGACGGGTAGGTAATCATCAGGCACGCCAACCGGTCGCGGTGCTCGGCGGTGTTCCTTTGGAGATCGGCGACGTCGACGCTGCCATCTGCGGCGGACGCCACGACAACGACGCGCATCCCTGCCATGGCGGCGCTTGCCGGGTTCGTGCCGTGGGCCGACGCGGGAATCAACACCACGTCGCGGTGCTCCTCGCCACACGATCGATGGTAGGCACGAATCACCATCAGCCCCGCGAACTCCCCCTGCGCACCGGAGTTGGGCTGCAGCGACACTGCTGCGAAGCCGGTGATTTCGCAGAGAGCGGCCTCGAGGTCGCGGAAGATCTCGGCATACCCTTCTGCCTGCTCGACCGGCGCAAAGGGATGCATGCGGCTGAAATGCTCCCACGTGACCGGGAGCATCTCGGTGGCCGAGTTCAACTTCATCGTGCACGATCCCAGCGGAATCATCGACGTGTCGAGACCGAGGTCCTTACGCTCGAGATGGCGGATGTAGCGCATCATCTCGGTTTCGGATCTGTGCGTGCCGAACACGGGGTGTGTCATGAACAGCGTGCTTCGGTGCAGCGACGCGGGAATTCGCCCGATACCGGAGGCCTGAAGGCCTCCGGCTACCGTACCGCGCGCTTCGCCGGAAGCCTGAAGGCTTCCGGCTACCGTTGCCGCCACTACCGTTGCCGCTACCGCGTCGGGCCGGGTGAAATCAATATCTGGCGCTGGTTTTCCGAGCGCCCCGGCAAACACGTTGACGATGTCCTGAATGTCGGTGGTGTCGACCGTTTCGTTCAACGCGATACCGACTGTGCGGTCGTCGATGTAACGGAAGTTGATGCCCGCCTCGAGTGCCTGCTGCCGCAGCGCACCCACGTCGTTCGCCAGCTCCACTTGAAGCGTGTCGAAGTAACAGGCGTTGCGTTGTCTCAGTCCGAGCTTGCCCAGTTCGCGCTCGAGAATGGCGGCCAGCACGTGAATGCGGCCGGCAATGGCGCGAAGACCGTCAGGGCCGTGATAGAGGCCGTACATCGCAGCCATATTGGCCAGGAGCGCCTGTGCGGTACAGATATTCGACGTCGCTCTCTCACGCCGGATATGTTGTTCGCGAGTGGCGAGCGCCATCCGATATGCCGTGTGGCCGTGCGCATCGATCGACACACCGATGATGCGCCCTGGCATCTGACGGACATGCGCGGTTCGGGTGGCGAAAAACGCCGCGTGCGGGCCGCCGTACCCGAGCGGCACGCCGAAGCGCTGCGAGTTTCCAAAGACAACGTCGGCGCCCATCTCGCCTGGAGGCGTCAGAAGTGCCAGCGACAGGAGATCGGTACCGACGGCGACGAGCACGCCCGCCTCATGGGCGCGGTCGATGAAGGGCCGCAGGTCCTGGACGAGGCCCACCTCGTCGGGGTACTGAAGGAGCACGCCGAACGGCGGCGCGCCATCGGCCACATCAAATGTCATGCCATCGATTGGAGCCACCCGGACGTCGATGTCGAGCGGCTCGGCCCGGGCGCGTAATACGTCAATCGTCTGGGGGAACGAGCGATCGCTCACCAGGAATACGCTCGGTGCCGACTCTCCGCTGCGGCCGTTCAACGCAGCCGTGGTTTGTGGCTTGTTCGTCCGCACACGGTGCAGCAGCGTCATCGCCTCGGCGGCTGCGGTGGCTTCATCCAGGAGCGATGCGTTCGCCACTTCCATGCCCGTGAGATCCGACACCATCGTTTGAAAATTCAGGAGCGATTCGAGGCGTCCCTGGGCAATCTCCGCCTGGTACGGCGTGTACGGCGTGTACCAGCCGGGATTTTCGAACACCATCCGCAAGATGACGCTCGGCGTGATCGTGTCGTGATAGCCAAGGCCAATGTACGAGCGGAACGTCTTGTTGCGGCGGGCTACGCGCGTCAGGCGGCGCAAGTACTGGTGTTCGCTTTCCGGCGACGGCAGTGTGAGCGGCCGCGACAACCGGATCGACGCAGGGATCACCTCGTCGATGAGCGCATCGAGCGAAGGTACGCCGATGGTCTCGAGCATCGCCTCGCGCTCATCGGCGGAGCTGCCGACATGCCGGGGCGCGAACCAGTCGTTGGCGTCGAGATAGGACTCAGGCAAGGAGTTTCTGGTACTGCTGGCTGTCGAGGAGCGCCGCCGCTTCGCCAGGATTCGAGACGTCGACCTTGATGATCCACGTGCCATGCGGATCGGCATTCACGGCTTCGGGGTGCTGCCTGACGTGATCGTTCACCTCGGTCACGCGGCCGCTCATTGGCGCAAACAGCTCGGACACCGCCTTGACTGACTCGATTGAGCCAAACGTCTGGCTGGCGGCGACCTGCGCGCCGACGTCCGGCAGTTCCACGTAAACGACGTCTCCGAGCTGTTGCTGTGCGTAGTCGGTAATGCCTATCTCGGCCAGGCTGCCGGACACGCGAACCCATTCATGATCTTTCGTGTACTTCCGGTCATCAGGGTAAGACATCTCGTCCTCGTTTGTAGAACGGCATTGGCACGACGCGGGCCCTGGCAGTGCGGCCGCGGATGTCGATGTCGATTTCGGTCGCCGCACCGGACAGGGCGATTGGCACGTAGGCCATGCCAATGGCTTTCTTCAGATACGGAGTCTGCGTGCCGCTGGTGACGATGCCGACGGCTGTGCCGTCCCTGACGACTTGATGTCCGTGACGCGCGATGCCGCGATCGATCATCTCGAACCCGACCAGCCGGCGGGTAACCCCCTGCGCCTTCTGGACCAGGAGCCTCTCTCGGCCGATGAATCGCTCGTTGCTCCATCCAATAATCCAGCCGAGGCCTGCCTCGAGCACAGTCGTCGACTCGTCGATGTCGTTGCCGAACAGTCGCAGGGATGCCTCGAGGCGAAGCGTGTCACGCGCTCCAAGGCCTCCGGGGATCACGTCGGCCGAACGTCCCGACTCCAGAAGGGCATCCCACACGCGATCGGCGATGTTCGGTGGCACGAAGATCTCGAAGCCGTCTTCGCCCGTGTAGCCCGTGCGCGAGATCGTAGCGCGTGCGCCTGCGACTTCGCCGTGGGCGAACCGGAACGGGTCGATCCCGTCGAGCTCTACGCTCGTGAGCCGCTGTAGCACGTTGGCCGATGCGGGTCCCTGCAAAGCAATGAGCGCATAGCGGCTGCTCGAATCGATCACGGCCGCCTCGCTGACGGCTGCCACCTGCTCCCGAATCCAGGCGTAGTCCTTCGCAATGTTCGACGCGTTCACCACCAGCAGGAAGTGCGCAGGACCCATCCGGTAGATGACGAGGTCATCCAGGAAGGTCCCTTCGGGCGTCAGCAGGCCCGAGTAGTGTGCCTGGCCGACCAGGAGCTGTGCCGGGTCGCTGCATGCGATTCTCTGAACGGCCGTGACGGCGTCCTTGCCGGCAATCTCGATTTCGCCCATGTGACTGACGTCGAAGATGCCAGCCCGGGTGCGAACGGCCATATGCTCGCGTGTGATGCCCGAGTACTCCACAGGCATGTCCCAACCGGCAAAAGGGACCATCCGTGCGTGCAGTGCACGGTGTCGGGCGTAGAGTGGAGTTTTTCGGAGCTCGGCGGTGGCCGTGTCGGTCATTGAACCGTTCGGGTCGTTCGGATCGTTCGGATCGCTCGGGTCGTTCGGGTCGTTCGGGTCGTTGGGACCGTTCACGATTCGCCGCCGAAGCGCAAACACTCAACCGTACTATGCGGGTTGAAGAGGGGTCAAGAATTGCCGGCACGCGGTGTTGCTTCCAAGTGAGTCCGAGATCTTTGGGGGTTACACGAAGGGCTCACGCTGGCCCGGCGTTCGTGCCCAAGCGGGCACACGCTTGCTTGGGGGACGCGAATGGCTGCTGCCGTATCGTAGATAGGCATCGAGTGTGTGGTAGCTGATCTTGAGCAACCGGCTGGCTTGCCGCTTGTTGCGACCGGACCGTTCGAACACGAGCCGCGCGTACCGGCTCGCCCAGGCGCGCATTGAATCACTGGCTGCAAGGGCCGGCGCCAGCACTTCACGATACTGCCCCCGCACCTGAGGCGGCAGGTCGTCCAGCTCGATGCGATTGGAGCGGGCGAGCGCTACGGCCCGTTCGATGAGCCGTTCGAGCTCGCGCACATTGCCCGGCCACTCGTGAAGCCGTAGCGCGTCGATGGCCGCGTCCGACAACGAAAGGTCGCGCGTGGTGCGATGCCGCGCCAGAAAATGGGTGGCCAGTTCAGGGATGTCTTCGCGGCGATCGCGCAGCGGCGGCACCTGGATGTCGACGCCGCTCAGCCGGTAGTACAAGTCTGGCCTGAACAACCCACGCGCAACGAGCTCAGACAGCGGACGGTTGGTGGCGGCAACGATGCGCGTGTTCACCCGTCGTGAGCCGGTGGCTCCTACGCGCTCGACCGCCAGATCTTGAATAGCGCGCAGCAGCTTGGCCTGCGCCGACAGTGCCAGGTCCGAGACTTCGTCGAGAAAGAGTGTGCCGCCATCCGCGTGCTCGAACTTACCTCGACGACCGCGAACGCCCGTTGCCGTCCGCTCCTCGATGCCAAACAGCTCCGCCTCGAGCAGCGTCTCGACGACCGCCGCACAGTTCACCGCGACGAACGGTCCCTTTCGTCGTCGTCCCATCTCGTGAATTTGTCGGGCCACCAGCTCCTTGCCGGTTCCGCTCTCACCTTCGACGAGGACAGTGAAATCGGTGGTTGCTACACGCTCGACTCGCTCCTTGAGGACGGCCATCACTCGACTCGAACCCACCAGTGGGCTGATTGCGCCGGGAAGCGCAGGTTGACCGGCGGGACGGGTTCTGGCCGCCTCCAGCACGAGGCCGCCCAGCTGCGCGGCGGCGGTGAGCAGTTCGAAGTCGCGTTCGGCAAGCGTGCGGCCGCGGTCGAACTTTGCTTCGAGCACCGCTTGCACGTTGGGATCGGAGGTCGGCACACCCACGACGATCGATTCTGCCGTCCGTGTGGGCGTCACGAGTCGGGCCTGGTAGCGGGCCGGAATCTCGCGCAGACGCACCGCCCGCATCGACAGAAGCTGCTGCACCTGCCGCTCGAAGATCGCCGCCAAGTTGTCGTCGGCCGGTGGTTGCGCCAGCGCGGCGCTTACCGCCGCGACGACGTGCCGCAGTTCAGTGGCCTTTTGGGGGGTGGTCACCGCTGTGCGCGACGACTACAAGTGCGGTGCCAACGCGTGCGCTGGTGACTCTTGCGCGAAATCCGCGCGATTTTCAAAGTCTGTCGCTCGTCGTCGACGTGAGAGGGTAACGTGTTCCCGAGTGTCTTTCATTCTGCTCGAATCTGATGGGAACCACCTACCCGCGCAGAGCGCGCTCAGTACACCCACGACCGATCCTCGCTGCCACGTCAGAACGACTCGATCCATAGTCGTGTGCGTGGAACGTAACGTAGAACGCGAGTTCGGGCAGTTGCGCCGGTAATCCGGACGGCAAGCTGCAGACCGTCGCGGCCGCGAACGTAGATCGTGCCTGGGGTTGCGGTTCCCAGAGGCGTAAACGACAGCAAGTCAGTCGGCCCAATCTTCACGGCATCGGCTCCTATCTCGGTTAATGTGCCTATCACGACACCCGGAAACAGGTCTGAGAGCCGGGCGGGCGTGTCGATTGGCCTGTCCACTCGCGATGCGATGTCGAGAGTGCGGACTCCGTTGTAATTGTCGTCGAGGAACATCTGAAACATCACGTCGCCGCGATCGCCGCTGAAACGAAGTGCGACGTTTGCGGAGCGGGTGACCGCGTACGTTCGAGCCATCGCCATGCGCGCAGCCAGATAGCGAGCTGCGGCCCAGGTCCTCTGACGGTCCAGCGCGGCGAGGAACTGCGGAACGGCAATCCCTGCCAGCACGGCAGAGAGAACGATGACGAACAAGATCTCGATGAGCGTGTACCCGCGGGGCCGCGAAGAGAGTGTCTCCTCGCGACCCCGGCGGTTCGTTACTGGGCGGCCGCGCGGTCCGTCCTTGGAGCCGTAACGGTGATCAGCGCCTTCAGCTTCAGGAAGCTGGCCTCGCCGATGCCCCGCACGTTCATCAGTTCCTCGACCTTCTTGAAGCCGCCATTCTGCTGGCGGTACTCCACGATTCGCTGGGCCATGGCTGGCCCGACGCCCGGCAGCGACTCGAGCTGCGCGAGCGTGGCAGTATTCAGGTTCACTGGCGCCGCAACCGCTTCCGGCGCTTTCGGCGCCGGCCGGCTCTCCTGCGCTCCAAGTGTCGTCACGCCCAGACCCAGTACGAGCAACGCTGCAATCATGATCCGCATCGCATTTCCTCCTCGTTGTGTCGATGACCCTTGCCATGTACGCGCCCCGGCAGGGCCCGACGCGGCGCGAGGTCGGACGCCGACAATTCGAACGACCCACCGGGGCGGCTATCCAGCATGGCAAGCGCGACGCCGTCCGGTACGCACCCCACCTGAGACCGTAAGCGAGTGATGCTCAGAGAGTTGGAAGAAAGGACAGAAAGGCGAGGATGGCGGGGCGACCGCGATCGACAACCGGAGTTGCTACGCCACCGTGACGTTGTTCGTGCGTGACCCCGTCGTGGCGCTTCGGACAACCGGCAGATACGTGGCCAGCAACAGAAGACCGGACACACCGTCGTAAATCCCCATCGGAATGAAGCCGTCGCCTTGGCTGAAGAAGAACAGGGCGAACGTGAGACGGATGAAGATCCCCATCCAGTTCGGCCAGCGTTGTGTCAGCGGGTCCCGGTAGCCCGGCAGGTAGAGAAAGTTGATGGCCCACAATTGGGCGCCCCAGTGGCGAGGCCACGTCTTCGGGAACGCCTCCGGCTGCCCCGCAAAGCTCGTAAAGGAGTCAGGCGTCACGAAGATAATGACCCCGACGACGAGGTTCGAGACGATGCTGATGAGCAAGACCAGTCGATAGAGTTTGAGCTTGTTCATAAACTCAGCATGCGTGTCCGGTACTACGCCACGCTGATGGGCGACGCGCGGTACCACTCCACGGTCTTCCTCAGCCCTTCCTCGAACGTGACCTGCGGCTCGTAGCTCAACAGCAGACGTGCCTTGTCGATATCCGCCTGCGAATCGCGAACATCGCCGGCGCGCGACCCGGAGTATACGGGCTCGACATGGGCGCCGACAAGGTCGCGGATGGCGTGAAACAGCGCGTTGATCGAAATTCGTCCGCCAGTGGCGACGTTGATGACTTCTCCGCTCGCCGCGGGCGCCACGGCCGCCCGCAGGACGCCCTCCACGACGTTGGCCACGTAGGTGAAGTCGCGTGTCTGCTCGCCGTCGCCGTAGATCGTCGGCCGTCGTTCCTCGCACAACGCGCTGATGAAGAGCGAGATCACTCCCGAGTACGGCGAGGACGGATCCTGCCGCGGGCCGAAAACGTTGAAGTAGCGAATGGTGACCGTCTCGAGGCCGTAGAGCCGCGTGAACATCTGGCAGTACTGCTCTCCGACCACCTTCTGCAGCGCATATGGCGACAGCGGTGCCGTCGGCATCGTCTCCACCTTGGGCAGCGTCGGCGTGTCGCCGTACGCAGACGACGAGCCTGCGTACACGACCCGTTTCACGCGTGCGTCGCGGGCGGCAATCAGCACGTTCAGCGTGGCGTCGACGTTGGCACGGTGGGATGTCAGCGGATCCTGGACGGAGCGAGGCACGGAAGGAATCGCCGCCTGATGGAGCACAACATCGACCCCATCGACCGCGCGGCGCGCCGTCTCGATATCGGCGAGATCGCCGTTGGCGAACTCCACGCCGCCGATGTGCGCAAGGTTCTGGCGCTTGCCGGTGACGAGGTTGTCGACAACTCGAACGCGCTCGCCGCGGCGGACAAGTTCTTCTGCCAGGTGCGACCCGATGAAGCCGGCGCCGCCGGTTACGAGGTAGAGGGCCATAACGGCGTCGGCTTTAGCAAAAGGACTGCCGCAGTCCGTCCATACACGGACGTCCTGTGACAACAGGAGAAAAGAAGATCGCAGCCACCCTGTAAGCCGACTTCTGTCCGCCTTCGCGGCCTTGCGGCCGCTTCGGCGTGACGACCATTCCTCTAGTCCCGCGGTTACTCGCGGGATCCAGCGACCTACCCGGTGGCTTCGGACGGGCCGTCCTCAGGTGCCACCCTATTTGGTCTTGCTCCGTGCGGGGTTTTGCCTGCCGTCCGTGTTGCCACGAACGCGGTGCGCTCTTACCGCACCTTTTCACCCTTACCCTCCTCCGCTCGCCGCCGCCTTGCGGGACGGCGAGCTACGGCGGGCAAGCCTCGCGGGCCTGCCCGCCGTAGCGCAAAGCGCGAAGTCGGGCGGTATGTTTTCTGTGCCACTATCCGTCAGGTTTCCCTGCCCGGGCGTTACCCGGCGCACTGCCCTTCGGAGGTCGGACTTTCCTCCCGCTTCCGCCGTTGGCCCCGGCGCGGCAAGCTGTGAAGCCTGCCTCGCCGCAACCCGTGCGAATGCCGGCGGTCGTCTGGCTGGCTGCGACCTATTCATTATCACGTACCGTTCACGCTTCTTGGACCGCTATACGGCTCCTTACGAGGATCTTGTACCCGTTGCATGCCTGCACGTCGAGCCGTATAGCGGTCCTAGGCGCGCGGAGCGCGCCAAGAGATGCTGGCCAACCAGCCGAGGGGCGCTGCCGGGATATCGAGGGGCAGAGCCCCTTGGCTGGTCCTCTCTTCTCGGTTCGTGTTCAGGTTCGGTTCACGGTTTGCGAACGTGTGAACACGAACCGAGAAGCGAGCACCGAGAAGTGTGAACAACTACCCGTCTATTTCCTGCTTGATCTCGTACTGTTCGAGCTTCTTGTACAGGTTGCTGCGTGGCGTGTCGATTACCTCGGCTGTTTTCGAGATATTCCAGTTGTTTTCTCTGAGCTTCTGGACGAGGAAGGCGCGTTCCGCCGCATCCTTGAATTCGCGAAGAGTCCCAACCGCCGGTGCCGCCCCCGTCCCTTGTGAAGCGGATGTCGCCGCAGCCGCCGTTTCCGGTACGGCGACTGCCGGGGCATCACCGCGCATGTCCTGCGGAAGGTCCTCGACGCGGACGACGTCGCCGGGCGTCATGATCATCACGCGCTCGACCGTGTTCCGCACCTCGCGGATGTTCCCACGCCATCGATAGCGCTGGAGCGCCTCCATCGCGCGCGGATCGAAGCGCTTTGGCTTCATGTTGTGCTCGTCGCTCATCCGGCGCGCGAAATGTTGTACGAGCAGCGGGATGTCTGTGCGGCGCTCCCGCAGCGGCGGGACGAGAATCGGGATGACATTCAGGCGGAAGTACAGATCCTCGCGGAACTCACCGCGCTGGATCATCTCTTCGAGATTCTTGTTCGTGGCGGCGACGACGCGGACGTCAACCTTGATCGTGCGAGCGGATCCGAGGCGCTCCACCTCCTGCTCCTGCAGGACGCGCAGCACTTTGGCCTGGGTCTTCGCGCTCATGTCGGCGACTTCGTCCAGGAAGATGGTTCCGCGATCGGCCTGCTCGAACTTGCCGATCTGCTTTTCCGTGGCGCCCGTGAACGATCCTTTCTCGTGGCCGAACAGCTCCGATTCGATGAGCTCCTCTGGGATCGCCGCACAATTGACCTGAATGAAGCGTTGGCCCGCGCGTGGGCTGTTCCGGTGGATCGTGCGCGCAACGAGCTCCTTCCCGACACCGCTCTCGCCGAGGAGCAGCACCGTGGCGTTGGTCGGAGCGGCCCGCTTCACCGATTCGAGCACCGTGCGCAGCGCCTGGCTTTCGCCCACGATCTCGTACTTGGCCTCCATTGCGAGCTTCAGGGCGCGGTTTTCCTGGCGCAGCTCGCGCACCTGCAGGCCATTGGTCACGGTGACCAGGACCCGCTCGCTGGTGAACGGCTTTTCGATGAAGTCGAAGGCGCCAAGGCGCGTGGCCTGCATGGCGTCCGTGATCGTGCCGTGCCCGGAGATCATTGCCACGGGAAGCGCCTCGTCCACCTTGCGTATTTCGGCGAGCGTCTCGAGGCCGTTCATTCCGGGCATCTTGATGTCCAGCAGCACCAGATCCGGAGCATCGCGCTTGATGATGCCGAGGCCGTCAGGGCCAGATGCCGCCCCGACGAACTCATAGCTTTCGTACTCCAGAATCATCCGCAGCGAGTCGCGGATCGCGGCCTCGTCATCAATCACGAGGATCCGAGGCTTCATAAATGGAGGGCGAACCCGGAACGGTCGTCGTTAGGCGCGATCAACGTTCGTCGAGCTTGACGGTTTCAAGCGTGCGTTGATTGAGCTCCGGCTTGTAGACGTACATGGTCAAAACGTCCCCCGGCCGGGCGCGTCTGGTCATTCGTCGATAATCGTCGATACCTGCGACGGGCTGACGGTTGATCTCGAGCACGATGTGACCCCGCTCGATATCGGCATCAAAGGCAGGGCTTGTCGGCTCCACGCGCGACACGATCACGCCCCGCATGCCGTTCGGCAGCTTGAACCGGACGGCAGCCTCCTCGTCCACTTCGCGCACGGAAAGGCCAATCGGCGAGCCGCGATACGTGGAGGGCAACGGCCTCGTGGCCTGGTCGGGCTCTTGCTGGTCGCGTTGGGGCCGCTCCGCAAGCTTCAGCGTGAAATTCATGGATCGACCATCACGCAGCACTTGCAGTATCGCCACCGACCCCGGCTCGCGGGCCGCAATCGTCTGGATGAGCGCGTCGTTGCTGTCGACAGGCTGGCCGTCGACGCCGATGATGACGTCGTAGGTGCGAAGCCCCGCGCGCGCTCCGGGAGAGCCAGGCGTGATGTCCTGCACGAGGGCGCCGCGGGCCGACGTCAAGGCCAGTGATCGCTGGAGATCCGGGTCCACGTCCCGCAGCGTCACGCCAATGTAGCCGCGGGACACATGTCCCTTGTCGCGCAGCTGCGGCAGGATGTCTTTGGCCTGGTTGATCGGAACGGCAAACCCGATGCTGGCCGCCCTGGAGCTGATTGCCGAATTGATGCCGATAACCTCTCCCTGCGCGTTGATGAGCGGACCGCCACTGTTGCCGAAATTGATGGCGGCATCGGTCTGAATGTAGCGGTCGAGCGATCGATCGAACAGCTTTCGCCCGATGAAGCTCACCACGCCGACGGTGACCGTGTGCTCGTACGCGAGGGGGTTGCCGATGGCGAGCACCCACTCCCCCACCCGCAGCGTGTCCGAGTCGCCAAGCGGCGCAGACTCGAACGACTGCGACGCATCGACCCTGATGAGGGCGATGTCCGTGTCGGGATCCGAGCCGACACGCTCGGCGCGCAGCTGACGGCCGTCGGTCAGGCGCACCAGGATGCGATCGGCGCCCTCGACGACGTGGTGGTTCGTGAGGATGAACCCTTCGGAGTCGATGATGAACCCGGTGCCGGCGCCGCGGCGCGGTGCGTCTGACAGCTCCCGCTGCGGCCGTTCGAACAGGTCTGGAGCATTTGGAAATGGCGAGCGGCGCCGCGGACGACTCTCTCCACCCGCGGTTGCGTCGATGTTGACCACGGCAGGATTGAGGCGTTCGGCGATATCGGCAAAGGAAACGGCGCCGGTCGGAGGTATCGACGCTGCCGACGATCGTACGGCGCGAGTGACGGGCGGCGCGGTTGCCGAGGACGCCGGGGCCGGCGTCATCGTGCCGGCGACCACGAGACCCACGAGGAACGCAACCGTGGCAGAAAGGCATACGCTCACCGCCAGGAACCGCCGAGTCATGACTCTCTTATTATAAGTCGGCAGTATGCAGTAGGCAGTAGGCAGTGGTTCGGTACGGGACTGCTGCCTACCGCCTACTGCCTACTGCCTACTGTTGATGAGCGCGAGGAACGCCGCTTCATCGAGCGTTGCGACACCGAGCTCCTGCGCTTTCTCCGCCTTGCTGCCCGCGTCGGCCCCCATGATCACTGCGGTTGTTTTCTTGCTGACCGAGCCCGTGACTTTCCCACCGAGCCGTTCGATCGCAGCAGTCGCCTGGTCGCGCGTCAGTGCCTGAAGGGTTCCGGTCAGGACGTAGGTCTTGCCCGTGAGCGGCCCTTCGGGTTGACGTGCCCGCGCTTCGGGAGGGACGTCCATCCGCACGCCAGCCGCACGCAGGCGTTCGACGAGCTCGCGGTTGCGAGGCTCGTCGAACCATCTGCGCACCGATCCGGCAAGCACCGGTCCAATCTCCCGGGCCTCCTGGAGTTGTTCTGCAGAAGCTGCGCTGAGCGCGTCGATCGATCCACAAGCGTCGGCAAGCACCTGCGCGGCCCGCTCCCCTACATGCCGTATTCCAAGGCCGTAGATCAGACGCCACAGCTCGTTGGTGCGGCTTCGCTCGACCTGGGCAATCACCTTGGCCGCGTTTTTCTCGCCGAATCGACGCTCGATGGTCTTGCCATCCGCACGAACCGACGTGCTGGTGAGTGAGGCAAGCGTTTCGGCCTTCAGCGCATACACATCGGCGTAGTCGGACACGAGTCCGCCGCCGACGAGCTGGGCGATGAGCGACTCGCCGAGGCCTTCGATGTTCATTGCGGATCGTGACGCAAAGTGTTCGAGACCTCGCTGCAACTTCGCCGGGCACGACGTGTTCTCGCAGCGCCAGACAGCCTCCTCCTCAGCACGATGCAGGGTGGCTCCGCACCTGGGGCAGACGGTCGGCATCTTCCACGGCTGTGCGTCAGGCGGGCGGCGGCCGAGGACCGGCCCAATCACGCGTGGAATGACGTCGCCAGCCTTTTCCACGAGCACCCAGTCGCCTTCGCGGATGTCCTTGCGCCCGATGTCGTCCGCGTTGTGCAGCGTCGCCATCGACACCGTCGAGCCGGAGAGAAACACGGGATCGAGCACCGCGAACGGCGTGACGGCGCCCGTGCGACCCACGTTCACGGCGATCCTCTTCAGCAGCGTCGTCTTCTGTTCCGCGGGAAACTTGAACGCGATCGCCCAGCGAGGAAACTTGCTGGTGGCGCCCAGCAGGCGTCGATCCGCAAGCTGGTCCACCTTGATGACGACGCCGTCCGTGTCGAAATCGAGGGAGCGCCTCCTTTCTTCCCAGTCACGGCAGAAGGCCAGAAGCTCGTCGACCCCTGCACAGAGGGTCCGGTGCGGTTCCACGGGCAAGCCCAGGCGACGCAGGAACTCGAGGGTGTCGAAGTGAGTGTCCAATGACGTCGATCCTGTGGCTGCGCTCACGAACTGGTAAAAGAATGCGCTGAGCCCTCTCGTCGCCACGAGCGCGGGCTCGAGGTTGCGAAGCGTGCCAGCGGCGGCGTTTCTGGGGTTCGCAAACAGCATGTCGCCCGCGGCTTCCCGCTCGGTGTTGATGCGCTCGAACGCCTTTCGGGGCAGAAATATCTCGCCGCGGATTTCAAAGCGGCCACGCAGCGTGGCGTCGCGAAGCCGCAGCGGAATGGCCCGAATCGTTCGAATATTCGGCGTGACGTCCTCGCCGCGGGTCCCGTCACCGCGGGTGGCGCCACGCACGAGAAGGCCGTCCTCGTACGTGAGCGCGACGCTCACGCCGTCGATCTTCAGCTCCGCGACGTAGGTGACGGCCTCGGCGCCTCCAACATCGATACCGAGGCCGCGGCGCACCCGATCGTCGAAGGCGCGCAGCTCATCCTCGGAATATGCGTTGTCGAGGCTCAGCATCGGCTCGACGTGCTCGACGGTTGCGAACCCGGCGGCAACGCGTCCGCCAACGCGGCGGGTCGGTGAATCCCCGGTGACGAGGTCGGGGTTCTCGGACTCGAGACGTTCGAGCTCCTTCATGAGCGCGTCGAACTCGACGTCCGCGATCTGCGGATCGTTCAGGACGTAGTAGCGCTCTTCGTGATGGCGGATGAGAAGGCGGAGCTCGTTGATCCGTTCGGCAGGCGTCACACTCGCTTATCGGTCGCGCGAAAGGACGTAGTCGGGCAGAAACAGCAGCGCGTCGCGGGCGGCGCTCGGCGGAAATGCGCGCAGCGCGCGTTTCGCACGCTCGACGAACTCGACGGCTGTGCTCTGTGCGTAGTCGATCGAACGAGTCTGGGCGAGCAGCATGCGCAGGTCGCGCCAGTCATCGTGCGTCACGTCCTGCTCTCGGACGATCTTGCGCACGAGCGTGTCGGCCCGGCCGTCGCCGCGCGCCAATAGGTGAATGACGGGCAGCGTCATCTTGCCTTCGCGCAGGTCGCCGCCAACCGGCTTTCCGAGCGCCGCCTCGTCGCCCGTGAAGTCCAGCAGGTCGTCGACGAGCTGAAACGCCATGCCGATGTGCAGGCCGTAGTCCCAGAGCGCCTCCTGCTGCTCGGTCGTGATTGGCGCCAGCATTCCGCCAATCCTCGCGCACCCCGCAAAGAGGTACGCCGTCTTCCGCCGGACGATGTCGAGGTGCTCCTCCTCGGAGAGATCGACGACTCCTTTTTTCGTGAGCTGGTAGATCTCACCCTCGACGATGCGCAGTGTCACGTCGCACAGGAGGCGAATGATCTCGAGGTCGTCCTGCGTGAGCGCGAGCCACATCGACTTGAGGTACAGAAAATCGCCGAACAGTACGGCCAGATGGTTGCCCCACCGTGTGTGTGCCGCATCGCGGCCGCGACGCAGCTCGGCTTCATCGATGATGTCATCGTGGACGAGCGTCGCGGTGTGGATGAATTCGAGCACGGAGGCGTACAGCACTGCCCGCTCGCCCGTGTAGCCCGCCATGCGCGCGGCCATGAGCAGCACCGCCGGACGGATGCGCTTGCCGCCCCCGTCTTTGACGTAATTGCCGATCGCCGGAATGACGGCGACTTGCGACTGGACGTGACGCGCGAACTCGCGCTCGACGGCGCGGAGGTCATCGCGAATCGGCTCGAACAGCGTGGCGAGAACGGATGCGGAGGCGTTTTGCGCGGTTGGATTCACGCGGCGTTCATCTCACCATATCCGTACGCGGAGTGTCAACGCGACGACGCCACTAATTGACGGCAGGACTTGCAGTTACGGCTGGAAGAGACGCCCGAAATTCTCCCGCGTCGCTGCCGCGACGGTATCGGGCGTCGTGTTTCGGAGTGCGGCGATCGCTTCGGCGACGTGCACCACACGCGCCGGCTCGTTGCGTGTGCCGCGGTGCGGCACCGGCGCGAGAAAGGGACTGTCGGTTTCAACGAGCAGCCGATCGAGCGGCACCATTCTGGCCACTTCATGCAGCTCCGTTGCACGCGGAAAGGTGACGATTCCGGCGAGCGACAGATGAAAGCCGGCGTCGAGCGCGCGCCGCGCCATGGCACGGTCGCCGGTAAAACAGTGAAACACGCCCCCAACCTCGCCTGCGGCTTCGTCGCCGAGAATGCGAAACGTATCCTCCTCCGCTTCGCGCGTGTGGATGACGATGGGAACCATCCGCCGGCGGGCAAGGCGAATCTGCAGGCGAAACACTTCCTGCTGCACGTCGCGGGGGGCGAAGTCGTAGTGGTAGTCGAGGCCGATTTCCCCGAGCGCGCACGACGGCGGGTGCGCGGACAGCCGTGCTTCAACCAGTTGTGCCGCCCGCGCAGGATCGTCGGCGAACTTGCCGGCCGCGTGCGGGTGCACGCCCGTTGACACCAACGCCTCAGGCCACTCGCCCAGTACGGTTTCCGCCCGGCGCCTCTCCGATGCGTCGTCAGCGGCGACGATGACCAGCGCACGGGTCACGCCCGCTCTCCGCGCCCGTTCCACCACGGCGCCGAGATCGCTCTCGAATTCCTCGCCTGCCAGGTGGCAGTGACTGTCGATTAATTCAAAATGCAAAATTCAAAATGCAACCGTTTTGCGAGTACGTAGTGTCCGGCTTCAGCCGGACCAGACCTTCCAAGGAAAAAGGGCTTATCGCACTCGTGAGCCGGGCGGCACGTCCTGATCAAACCCGACGAGCATGGGCTGGCCGCCGTCCGGACTTCCGGCAAGGACCATCCCGTTCGATTCGATTCCCATGAGCTTTGCGGGCTGCAGGTTGGCGACGACGACGATGGTTCTGCCTACGAGCTGCTCGGGCTGATAGGCCTCGGCGATGCCCGCCACAATGGTCCTCTGATCCTGGCCGGTATCGACTTTCAGCTTGATCAGCTTTTTCGACTTCGGCACCGCTTCGGCCTCCAGCACCTTTGCCACCCGCAAATCGACCTTCATGAACTCGTCGATTGAAATCCGGGCCGCCTCGGTGGGCACGGCGGCCGGCGGCGTGGGCTGCGCCGGCTGCTGCGAGGCGGGAACGGCTGCTTCTCCAACGGGCTTGTCGTCCACCATAAGCTCCTCCCCTCGGCGGGTCCGCTTCGCGGAACCCGCCCCACGTACGTCTTCGTCTACACGAGGCGCCGCAGGTTCACCTTCGACACGGGGCCAGAGCGGCGCCCCTCTTTTGATCTCTCTTGTACCGTCGGCACGCCAGCGTCCGTCCCGGTCGAGGCGCAGCGCATCCGGCGACGTCGTGTCGCCGACCCGATGCAGAATCTCGCTCGTCGCCGACGGCATGATCGGCTCCAACAGGACAGCGGCGATACGCACTGCCTCCGCGACCTCGAACAGTACCGCATCGAGGCGGCTGGCGTCGGCCGCCGACTTGGCAAGTGCCCACGGCGCCGTCGAGGCGATGAACTCGTTGGTCGCGTCGATCAGTTGGAACACCGCCGCCGCGCCGTCATGCAACGCGTATTCATCCATTGACGCGCGATACCGCGTCAGAACGGTATCTGCCACGTTTGCCAGCGCTCCGCCAGTGCCGGATGGCGAGAGGCGGGAGTCTCGGAATTTCTCCGCCATTGCCGCCAGCCGGCTGACGAGATTGCCTAGGTTATTGGCGAGATCGACGTTGTACCGCTCCTCATAGCGCTCCCACGTGAAATCGCCATCGCCGCCGTACGTAATCTCCTTGACGAGATACAGCCGCAGCGGATCGGGCCCGAAGCGCTGCGTCACCGCCGACGGATCGAGACTTGTTCCGAGCGATTTGCTCATCCGCTGGCCACCGAAGTGTACCCACCCGTGGCCGAACACCTGCTTCGGCAGCGCCAGTCCGGCGCTCATCAGCATCGCGGGCCAGACGACCGTGTGGAACCGCGTGATGTCCTTTCCCACGATGTGGAGGTCCGCCGGCCACCACTTTGCGAATCGAGCTTGGTCTGTGGCGTACCCGACAGCCGCGGCGTAGTTGATGAGCGCGTCGAACCAGACATAGACGACGTTGTCGGGCGCGAAGGGAAGCGGAATGCCCCAGAGCTGTCCCGCACGGCTGACCGAGATATCCTCCAGCCCACCCTCGATCAGCCGCAGGATCTCGTTGCGGCGAACATCGGGCTGGAGAAAATCGGGATGCGCGTCGAAGTGCGCCAGCAGCGCGTCACGATACTTGGAGAGGCGAAAGAAGTAGTTCTTTTCGCGAATCCATTCAGGCGTCAGCGTGGGGTGCAGCGGACACTTGCCGTCAACCAGGTCCTTTTCCTGCTTGAACGCTTCGCACGACACGCAGTACCACCCTTCGTACTGCCCTTCGTAAATGTCGCCGC
>Ga0209640_10000010_pt1 | contig 96984 bp, 160 predicted proteins | sample RifCSP10_1_FD_184018 | JGI IMG/M metagenome (GOLD analysis project Ga0209640, IMG submission 184018) | Soil microbial communities from Rifle, Colorado - Rifle CSP2_sed 10_1 (SPAdes) (version 2) | ecosystem: Environmental > Terrestrial > Deep subsurface > Rock core/Sediment | place: Rifle...
GGGGGGGGGGGGTAGCGGAAGATCGAGGACTAAAGACTCATGGGCGGCCCGTACTTTTCTTCCTCCTCTTCAACTTGATCCCTGACGCCCTTAGCTTCCGGCCTGTTTATTAGTTCGTGCAGTTTCCAGGCTGGCGTAACGGCCATCATTCCGGTTGTTCGTTTTACGCCCCAAGCTCCTACCGGCTCATCGGTTTTAACATTCACTACTTGCTCGTAGCGAGAAAACATTCCCCAACACACTCCGAGCAGATAAGGCTTAAGGCCCCGCCGAGTTCCGAGCGCGGATGGTTCTCCTGGCGGATCATAAAGGAAGACAGGAGATCCGCTGTATGCGCTCTGGCTGTATCTGATATCTACCAAAAAACTATAGATGTCGTGTCCGTCGTCGTGTCTTATGGGCTCTTCCGGGAGCACCGCTACGTTGCCGAAGTGCAGTGAAGGAATGATTCGTTCCCTGCCCTGATGATGGGTGAATCGACCAAGAACGAAGCACTCATCTCCGAGACCGTAGCCTCCAATTTGGAACGCCTCTTCCGGAACAGTGTCCCATGCGAGAACCGCTTGGGTCTGGTAAGGATGCGGGTACGGTGTTCTGAGGAGATATGCTGCTAGGTCATTCTCCTCATCCAGAAGCCAAGCGTCCAGCGTGGTCGCAATGGTGTCAGTTTTACCGGCCTTCGTGTTAATTCGTATTGTCGTTGCCTGCGAAGCGGTAACAACGTGATGGTTGGTAACCACATATAAATGAGATATCCTCCCCCCCGTGCGTCTCTTCTCGCGGAGGACAGAAAAAAGGAATCCGGTTCCGCCCCGAGTAGACTCCTCGGGTTCAGATCTCGGTAAAAGATAGACGATGCTGTATTGTAGAAGGTCTGGTAGCTTTGGCATGGCTCGCACCCAGGCCCGGAGCGGAACTCCGGCGGCGCTATATCTGGTCTCGAAGTGCCCGAGCCAGTTCTTGCGCGGAGTCTCCGGGTCAGGCGGGATCATACCGCCTCCCGGGACATCGCGGCGGATGCCGTGCCGTGGCGGTCAAGGCGCGGGCGTGCCTTGCGCCCCACTACCGCCACCAGGCCGCTCACCGCGCACCCCCTGCCGGGCGGGGTGTCAAGGTCCGGGGCGGGGGAGCAACATGGTGGTACCCCACTACCCGCCTGACCAAGTTGTGCCATTTTCTTGTCCTTTCGCTGATACAATCAGCTATTCATGTATCCATGCGTGCCAATTTTTATTTCCCGTCACTGCGCGCGTTATTTGATTCTTCCTTCGCCCTCTCCGCCCATGCCAACAATCCAACTCTCAGTATATCAATAATCGGCCGCCATCCCTGTGCCGCCACGAAAAGGAGGAGGCACAGCAGGCCACCGCTGATCCACCATACGCGAGCGTCGAGATATGAGGCGAGCGCCTTGGTAAGCAAGCCCCATGCGAGGAATGCGAGCGCCGCAGTTGCGATGTCCGGCAGGGCGTCACGCATCCGAGCGGCCATAGGCGTCCAGCAGCGCCTCCTGCAATCTGCTGATCAGTTTTTCTAGATCATCGCGCTCGAATACGGCAAAGAGCTGAGCGGGCTCGAAGCAGCCATCCCGCGACTCACAATGAAAGTCCATGGAAACGGATGAACCATCGCCCTTCGATGCAAGAAGATGCCTTACCATCGCATCGGTTCCAGGCGCATCTATCGCTGATGTTATGTCTTGCGCCCAAAAATCAGTCTCTAGGCTATCACCCTTGATCAGCAGGTCGTCGAAGCCAACATCGTGATACTTCGCGAACACGGTGCCGGCGGGCAATGAAAGAAACACACCCAAGCTAACGATCCTCATGTCTCTCAACCTTCCTTTGCAGAAACGTTTCGCCTCGCCTGCAAGGATTTGCTGTTCCTTTCTTAGATCTCCGGGTAGCCGAAGAAGTCCGAGCAGTCTCTGTAGCACGCCTTCATCTCGCTCAAGCAATTCGGGGAGTAGTATGGACCGCCCCAACACTGAACCTCCTTGTCGCAGCAGTCGTAGCATGTCCAGGCATCGCTCACCATGCCGCAGGATGGTATCCATGCCGCTGCCGGCGCCACGATGACACCAATAAAACCAACGACAACAACAAAAAACAAGCGTATGATCTTCATGGTAGTTCTCCTTTTTTCGCTCAGGGCTCGTCGTAATCTCGTCCTACCATCGGAAACTCCGATAACGCAGCCGCCTCAAATGCTGCATTGCGGGCGTCAAAAGACCGCCATGCAATGATCATTTGCGCCTGCACCAGCCTAGCACTAGAGCCAGGCCAGGTGCACTGGATCGGTGACTGCGATTGAACAATCGCCAGAACGGCAAGTAGATAGCAATAGCAGCAAACGTCCCTTCCGACGCGTCTTTGCACTGCGCGATATCAACCAACGGCGCTCTCTGCGCCTGAACACAAGTGGTGATAAGGGCTCGGCCGAACAGAACGGCGCTGTGTTTGTACATGTCAATTTATTTCCTCCTTGATGAATCAGATAGACGGCGGCAGTGCTGGCCTCAATGATAATCCGTGCCACTAGGTCAGGTCTTCGCCGCAGCCATCGCAGGTTATTTGAATAGTTTTGCCCATGGCTGCTATTGTACAACTCATGAGGAGATGGTGTCAAGTACGGATCAGAGGATTTCCCATCTCCTGCGCACTGGCGACCGCCTTCCGATCCAAGCGAGGATCTCGGAAACAAATACGTCCTTACCGCTCAATGATGTTTTGCCCTTGCTATCACGATAAATGCCTAGCGCATCGTTGATCGCTGCGGCTGACGGATAGCCACCTTCGCCGCTTTTCGCGAATGCCAGAACCTCCCTGCCGGCGTCAAGCATAATCGGGTAAACGGGGCCGCTGGTTTGCCACCCGATTCTATCGCTAGCATCATAGAATGCTGAATCAGGCACTGATTCACGATGGTAGATGGCCGACAATGGATAGCCGTTGTCCCTGAGCCGACGCAGGACAGTAATCCCGTGCTGATTCTTTTCTATCACCAAAAAGGCAGGCTCTTGCGTATTGCGAGCATAGCGCCAACCTGCTGCCGCGATCTCGTCGGAGAACGCGATCGGCTCAATCCTCGAATCCTGGAATACCGCCAACAACTTCCAGGAGTTGAATGATCTCGCGACAAATGCCGATCTATCGCCTCCAACTCCCTCAGCGGTATCGGCCCCGATGATAACGCGATCTGTCATCGGATCGAAATCAGAGAAGATTTCAAGCGTTCCGCTCCTTTCCTTCTTAATAGGCGTCGGAGCGCGTTGAGATAGATCTCTGAGTGTTTTTATATCGTAGAATAGGTTGCCGCCGGTAAGCCAGCACGATTCATCGTCTTCGGGATATTCACGGAGGAACAGCGGCTCGCTTTCGCCGTAGACAAGCCTGATCCTCTCACGCCTCCATTTGATTTGCTCGTGATCCAACCCATGACGATGCAGCAATGCTTCTTCGATATCCGTTAAAGCCCCAAGCTCATCCGGTTCATCAAGCGGCAGCCTGTAGCGCAGCGGGTCACATTTCCACCACGGGAAGAACAGCGGCTTGAACTCACTCCTGCCATCTCGCGCGCGCCGCCATTCTTGATGCGCCTCGCAGTCGAAAAACGATGGCGTCGTTTCGATTAAAACAGACGATTCCGGGACCTTCTCCATGCTAGGAGAGAAACCAGCCAACACTTCCCTTGGATCGGCATAAAAGGCAAATTCAGAGAGATGCAACTGCGTTAAGGTCCCGCCGCGGCCAGAGACCTTGGATCCCGCTGTCCCTGTCCAGAAATGTGAATCGCGCTCAGTGAACGTTACTTCGTGTGTGTCCTTGGCCCCCTTCTTTGGCAAGAGGGCGGCTGGAAATGCTTTCATCGCGCGGCGTGTAATCTCGAAGATCTTACCAGTTTCGTCGAGAGCGTGTGTCAACGTCATTGCATCGCGGCCCCTGCGCGACCATATGCAATTCAGGTTATCGGCCTGCGCATAGGTCGTTACCCCGGGCTGCCGCGCCTTGAGTACGTATTGCCGAGACCTTCCGTACCTTCTGAGTTGTCGTAGCTTATCGGCGTGAATTGCGCGCTGCACCTCGTTGAGGTCGAATCGGATTAGCGCCCCGCTCTCGATACGGATTCTATAGCAGGTATAACACCAGCGAGGGAAGCTGCGCTTCAGCCATTTGATTCGTTCGTGCGCCTCTGCAAGGCTACTCCCCACAGCGTCGGAATGAATCATTTCTCGATCTTCTTCCGCCGCCGCTCCCTCATCATCTCCTTCCTCTTCTCCTCCCATGCGTCTGTTTCTTGGAGGATCTCATCCACGGACACGCTCAAGTGGCCGCTGACTTGGCGGGTGTTCGTGAATGCCCCGCCCATCTCCTTGGCGGCATATTCCAGTAATGCATCTCGCCGCGCTGGATTTTTCGTCTTCCTGTAGGAATGATCTGCCATATCCAGGCGCCACACCTTCTGGGCGATCCCGATTTCAGCGATGCTATTGAGATATTTCTCTCGGGTGGCTTGCCAGAGATCATGCCATTTCTTGGCGATCCTGACTTGCAATGGATTGTATCTATTGACGTGCTGACGCAGAATTTCGACGCCGAATTCCTCTTTTACTTCGTCCGCTACCTCCTGCGGACTCCTGTAACAGGCGAGGCGTTGAATGATGAAGACTTTTTGCTCTTCTGTTAGGTTTGGCATAAATATCCAAAAGTAAACGTTTAGTCTAATGTAGCTCGGCGAGCCAGGTGCGCAAGTCGATTACACAAAACACCAACGTGTCTCCACCGTCGATATACTGATCCTCGGTACGCTCCACCGTAGTACCGCCGTCACTTAACCGCCAAGCAATCAACTGGCGACGCATTTGCGTCTTTCGCCCTTCGATGATGGCGCGCACCTCCGAGGCCAACAAATAGATGTGGGGCGCTTTTTCATTGGATGCTCATTTCAATTTTGATTATTGATCATTCGTATGCCGGAGTCTAGACAATAAAATACGCGCACATCGAACTGTAGCGCGCACGTCCTCTATGGCATCATGCGCCTGCGCCAGCTCAACGCCGAGCCACGCGCAGATGGTTCCGAGCTTGTGATTCGCGAGCTTTGTATCGCTCAGTAATGAAACCCAGCGAGCAAGGGCAAGCGTGTCTAGCGCCTCGTAACAAGCGGCTGGGCAGAATACACCAGCTCGCCTAAACCATGCGGCAAGGAATTCGCCGTCGAATCTGGCATTATGTCCAGCGACCCTCGCAACCGTATACATAGAACCCTTCGCGGAGATCTTTTCGAGTGTTGCATGGCGCCTGAATAGATCGCAGATTTTGCCCATTGCGATTGCCGGTGAAACAGCCGAGCGCCATGCTTCCTCTGAATAGCCATTAATGCGCAAAGCATCGGCATCTGCCGCCTGCGGATCGAACTTTATTTTCAACTCAAGCGATTCGATTTCTTCCCACGAACCGTCAATCACGATAGCGGCGAATTGAATGATCGGATGTCGCTGCGGATCTAGGCCGCCTGTTTCGACGTCGAAGAATACGATTCGATCGAACATTCTTAGCCCTTCCTCTCGCAGGGTGGACGATGGCCCCCAAGGAAGCGAAACCAATTCTCTCCGCAGTCCACGGAGAATTCCTCGTTGTTGTTATATTTGAACCGCATGAGTAGGCCGCACTTCTTGCATTCAGCCCATGCCAGATTTTGATAATTCCACTTGTGTCGACCGTTGTTACTCATGTTTGATCTAGCTCCTCTTCCTTTGAACGCAGCGCCCATGCCCTGCAATATCGATACAAGCATTACAGCCGCCGCAAACAAGCCTGACAAGAAGATGATTCCGTAAGCGATGTCCTCCATGCTTCATGTCGCCTTCGCCAAGCACGTACCGCAAGCAAGTGCGACCTTAGCCTGAGCAATCCGCGGGCCTCGCTTGGATGCTTCGATGAAACCGCGCGCTCCCATGGTCGCATCGATTCCAAAATCTTCTACAACGTCATTGAACTGTTCGATATCGTGTCCGCAGACTTCCCAGACTGGTAGCCCCTTCTTCGGGCCAGCCTTGTGGAACATCGGGCCATAATCGTTTTCTTTTTGGGCGCAATGGCATAACTCATGCTTTGCCAAAGCGCACCACGACGCATCATCTGCGGCCAGCGCCGCTTCAACCCAGAACGTCAGACGAAAATCAGGCCATTCTTCGGGATCATCTCCAAAGAATTTAGCCATTGACCATTCCCAAATATTTCTCTCCCATCCGAAGGCGCCGAGTGGTGGGCGCATGATCTGAGCAGTTCCAGCCAAGATTCGTCCTTTGCTTTTCGCCTCAGGACGAGCCCAGAGGACGCCGATGCTCGCTTGATCCAAGATCGCATGCCGCTCCGAGAAGAGGGGGCCGCGCGGATCGATGAATGAAGCGCGTAGCCACTCTTCAAGTACAGGAGAGCGCATGAAGTCGGCCGCGTTCTCTGGCGGCATCGGTCGCCAGAGATAGTCAACCATCCCCTGGCCTTCGTTCCGTGATATTCAATCGCCCAATCGCCGCAGCTATCTCTTCCGCCGTCTTTCTTCCTATTCCATCAAGCTTAAGTAATTCACCGAGGCTCAACTCGGATATGTCCTCCATGCAGTTAAGGCCGTGCGCACGCAGGGCGTTTGCTGCTCTCGTCGAAAGACCAGAAAGGCCGCTGAGCTGAGAGGCGATTACTCGTACACCATCAAGGGGGACCAGCGTGCCACTGTCTCCGAACGGCGGATACGTCACCACGGAAAAGTCACCAATCTTTGCAACTGATTTCAACCGCAAGATCTTGCGGCGCTCGTAAACCTTCGCGAAGTAGACCCCCAAGTAGAACCCGCCGATTGTGAAGATGATCCCGGAAACAATAATCATCAGGTTATCCACTTTGTAGCCTCCCTCGATCGCCTACCATCTCATCTTGGAAAAAATGGACGCCAGCTGCCCGCTGTCAACACCGAGTATCCGCAAGAAGCCGATCCTGTCAACCGCAATGATCCGCGCCCACAACAGCAATTCACCGCGGCATTGCGGGTCGAGTTTCATCCGATCTCGGTTGCACCACTCGCAGGCGGTGTCAGCAAAGTGTGGTTCCTCGCATTTTCTGCAGCGTATGACATGGCGCGTTTTCTCCTCTTGACCTTGACCGGTGCCCATTCTCTCACTGCTCATTTTGCAGGCCGTCTCGGCGGCTATGGGTTATCACCTCTACCACTAGCCCGCCTCCGCGCAAAAGGCGTGCGAAGTCTTTCAGCGCCGCAACGTTCTCCGCGCGCGCGTCGTCGGTTTCTCCCATCTCGTCATCGAGCGGAACATGCAGCCTTCCACCAGACCATTCAATCGATGCCGAGTGTTTGACGATATCTATACTGATCACATTGCCACCTTTCTCAATTTGCCCCTCTACGTCGCGCGCGAGGGAGACGATGGCGCGCGGTATTTGCGATAGGCTAGCAACCCTGGCTTCCGCAAGAGCATCAACGGGACTCCCATCTATCTCGATTTTCCAACGATGCGCTGGATGCCAAGAGATAATGAGCTCGGCACGATTATCCAGCCGGCGGCGAAACTCGATCAAGGCTTGAGCGAACGAGACGGGTACCGCATCATGATCCGATGATTCTTCTTGCGGTCCGCGATATTCAATCGCCACAACGATAACGCGACCCCCATCAATTGAGCCGACTGAATACACCCGCCAATTGTTGGACTTGGCTTCGTCGAACATGTCAAAGAAGCGGCGCGGCGCTGGCTTAAAGTCCGCAAATGGATCATTTGGATTCAACTCAATTAGGCACTCAATCTGCTCAATCAGGTTAAGCGAAAGTAATTCTTGCGTCATTGCGCAGCTCGCAAGGTTGTTCTCCAGGCACTGCGCGACCCATTGCCCGCTCTGCTGAAACACAACCGCCCTTAGCGCTATCACCATTTCCTGGCTGATCAGTTTACTGCTTGCCATCATGGCTCCCTCGTTTCCACTATTGCGTTAACTCAAACGGATCGCTCGTAAACAATGCAATGGGGCTCTGTGTGGCGCCCGATCGAACGCTAACCCAGATTGGCTTTCCGGCCGCGATATCTGCTAATTCATCAACCGATGGGCGCCAGCAGGAAATGCACCTCTCGCCGTCCGTGAAAACGTGGAGATGGCCGCAGTCGTCCAGGGAATCAGGGGGACCGAGAATGCGATTTGACTGCGGAAATCGGCTTGGTGTCATTTCATGGATTCCGTACTGGCAATCTTACGCTAAGTCAGCTCGGTTGTCAAGCTTCCGACGCCGAGGTTAAAACTCTCCGGTTGGTTAAGAATCTATCGCTTTTGGCCAGTCGGAAGCTGACAGCTCGGGAGAGATCATCAAGCAATGGTGGGCGCGCTTCCGCGCTACCGTCGCTTCCAAGCTTCGAACCTGACGGACGGTCAACGCGATTGATTTGCGGATCTGCCGCATGCCGTTATGGCGAGGAATCGCCGGAAGCGGATCATGGCATCCACAGACACAAGGACCCGCCTCGGTTGCGATCCAACCGCAGCGAATTCTGGCGCCGGGGCCAGGACGGGGACAAAACGGACAGGGCACAATAGCCTCGTGTAAATACCTTCTCGCACACGAGGCAGTGTGCCACTATAGTAGTACACATGTCAAGCCCTTTCGTCGAAAGATCTTTGGCAATCAGCGCAACAGGGACGACGGCTTGCGGTCGTGAGCCGCATGGTCGTCTCTTCACCGCAACAAAAGCACCGAAGAATACGCGGGATCGGCCGAGACGCGCTCCTAGTATGATATTGCTCTGCTGGACTCCGAGGCGGCTGCGGTTCTGTAATTCGATTGTTTCGCGCGAAGGTACGGGAGGCTTGTTTATTGAGCCTCGCTCGCTCACGGGCCTCAGCAATGATACCGGGATCAAGTCTCCCATCGCTGAGCGACCACTGCGAACGCATGCTGAAGCCGTCTACCTTGATTAAATTTTTCTTGGTCGCCTTTTTCCGAGCGCCATAAAGCAGTCCATCGTCTGTGAATCCAGAAGCCCTAAGCTCCGCTAGGGCACTGCGCCCACTCATGCTCCCGCCGTTTTTCCTGAGTATTCTCAGGATCGCCGAGACGCAAGCATCCACCTCGCGGGAATCGCGCCAGCTAAGCCGTTCACGACGCGGTAAGAATTTCACGTTGAATCTCGCGTTCTTGATATCCTGTCCGTCGCCAATAAACCAGACGGCGGCAGAGGTATTCCCGGAGATCGAAATCTTGGCCCGAATGCGAGCCCTGCGGATAACCTTCATCCCGAATCCGCGCGCCCTCAATTCGCCGACAATCCATGTTGATCGCTGCGGTCCGCGTTTTCGCAGTAATTCGATGGCGAGCGCAGCGCATTGCTCAGTTTTACTCATTGCTTGGTCTGCGGTGAAGAGCGGTCCGCTTGCCACCTATATGCTACCGTTGGTAGCGACATATTGAGCCATCGCGAAAGCCATAGATGTGCCAGCTGATCTGGCGGTTTCTCAAATAGATCGCCTTGTTCACCTAGTCGCGCAATCGAATCTAAGTTTTGTTTTATCCCAGCTTCCTTCGCCAGAAGCGCCACATAGTAATCGTCGTTGACCTCGATATGCAGAAAAACAGAACGGCCACATCTCGCGCAAAATCCGAAGTCAATATTTGCGGCGATAAACCAGACGCACGGGCTTTGCACTGCCCTTATCCGAGTGGTTCAAACGGTCTTTGTTCGCCGTTAAGCAGCTCAATCGCTGCCTCGATTTTCGCAAGCCTATTCTCAAGCGAAATGAGTGCTTCAATGATGGCTTCCCGTAAGCTAGCGTTGAACGCTGCTTCATCGATCAATAAAAAGTCTTCCTTTTTTTCCATTTCTTCATCCCGGTTTGCAGAAGCTCCGAGCCAGCGACCGCAAGGAGAGCAACCGATCGATTCTTCGAGAAAACTCCGACTCGAAAAGCAATGAACTACTATCGATCGCATCTAGGACTTCCAAGACTACCGATAGTGGCAAGACACTGAATCGGTTTGCCGTTCCAGCGTCTTCGGCGAGACGCGCGTCTATAGCCCGCCCCGCATTCATTGACCATTCTTTCTGCTCATATTCAGGCTTCATACCAAAAGCTCCGCGGGGCGTGAGTAGAGTACAGCTCTCTGAAAAGCGAGCATCTCGCCAGTCGTGCGCTTGCGCGGATCGCGATAACTCCGTCGTGATGCGCCGCGATAGACAAAACGCGATCCGTAAGCATGCAAAATGCATACGCAGAAGCCGCCTTGCTGGAATTCGTAGGAAACCGCCAAAGATCCAATATTTTCCACGAGCGGAACGGATAGAGGAATGCGGCCTTTCTTGGCCCAAGTCATGATCGCAGAACGTTCCATTTCATTCAGTGGGCGGAACTCATTGCTCATTGCGGTCTCCTTCCCTCTCGGGGAATTCAAGGAACGCCATCGGTTGGCGCGGCGATTTACAGAATCTTACGCTAAATCTACATCTCTGTCAAGATGCGTCCGCAGGTAATTTTGGCATATGCCCAGAAGGCCAACCGCCGCGAGCATTACGCCAGAGTTGATGTCCTGCGCTGTGTTCACTTAGAAATCCCTTCGCATGGGGGCGCCCACGGCCTCCGATGATCTATCTCCCCGCTGAGGTTTATTCTGATCTGATCCTTCAGACGAGAAGATAATCCGGGGTCCAATTCATCCATACCCAGAAGCCCGAGCGGCGTAGTCAAGATCGTATCCCGTCGTTGAACAATCCTCTGCCGAATGATGTAGGCGAGCATAAAATCAGCCCATGCTGTTTTATGGGTTATGAGCAATTCGTCCAACATGAGGACCTGCGCTCTCAGGATCTCATCTTGTAATCGCTCGCAATATCCTCGCTCGTCTCCAAAATTCTTTTTCATCGTTTCGAGTAGATGCCCCGTGTCCCACCATGCGCAGCGCTCGCCAGATTCGATGCGTTCGATCAGGAGGGCGGTGCCGATATGCGTCTTCCCCGCCCCAACATTGCCATAGATGTAAAGCAATGGGCGCTCATCTGGCCAGAAGGACGCCTCGGCTGGCCACTCTCCGGGAAAATTAGCTCGGGTATAATTACGGTATTCTGGCGGGATTCCAGCCCGCTCAAGCAGGGTGTCACGTGTCGGAGCTTGGCACGCGCACCGCCTAGCGGAACCGTTGCCGCTGTCTCGGAGCGTAATCCAGCCGCGACCGTCACACAATTCGCAGGGCATGATCTTGGGATTGCCTCAGTTACCACTGCGCTCCGGCGTCCAAGTGTCCATTCGGCCGTCCCGGTGCTCCGCGACATAAGCCGCCGCCCACTTGCCAACGCGACGAAACCACTCGTAATCCGATCCCTCGCTATCGTAGACACCAGCCCAACCCTTCGAGGTTTCTGATCGCGTTTCGCGCGATCGGTACTCTCTGATTTCGCCAGAGAGGCGCGCCATTGGAACGTACAGCCAAGCGGGAGTGACGGCGATCGCAAGCTTATCGGCCAAGCAGAGAACGCTTGGCATTCGATGGTCAAGCTTGGCAAGGTATCTGCTGTGGTATCGCACAAATTCATACCATCGCACTTCTCTGCGCAAAAACCCACCCCATCGGCCGCGCTTGTCGAATAAGCGATGAGCAATCCGAGCGCCCATCTCGGGATGCCGCCCTCCCTCGGCGCCGTCCATGTTCGGAGATCCCCAATAACCGAGATCATGCACGATAAAACAAATCCACAGCCTCCAATCTAGTAAGCCCGCTTCAACTCTGGTAATCCCGCATTTGACAACTTTAAATCCGAATAGTCTCCACCACGCAAGCGCCACGAAGAACGGGTGAATGAAGAAGCAATGCGCGCCAAACAGGATCGACTTCGTGCCAATTCTCATTTGTCGCTCCTCAATCCGTCGATGCTGATATGCCAGTCTTTTCTTCTCTGCGGTGGCCGACTTCACGCTCTAACCGATCCACGAATGCCTCGGCGTCAGCATCGCCAGTCAGTTCTCGCCATTGCGTTTCGTCAACGGTCCGATAGAGTTCGTCAAGATCATGCATCTTGCGCAATGTTAAGTCGCTCATCTCATCTTCCCTCCTCAACCTCGCGGTGCCATCCAGCCAACCGCTTGGCTTCGCAGAATGCCTCGCTCAACGTCATGCGTGTCGCCCTAGCCGCATCCTCTTGCGTGGTAGCCCGTTTCACCATAACTCCACATTCTTCTCGTACAACAACCCACCGCCCTGAAATTTCATGCATCGAAGATCTCAATTTCCGTCTCCTCTCCTGAGGAATGGCATATCGACAAAGGATCGCTGGATCGTCGCTGCTGTTTTGTCTAATACCGTCTCCCAAAATCCAATCTCCCACGCGTCAAAGAGCCCAGCTTCGGAATGCGGATTATCTATCTGTTCATCGCTATTCATCCAATCGAGACCAGCTACTCTGCCCTGCGCCATCGCTTCTTCGGTTGTCATGGCTTCCGCCTCCGTGCCGCATCCGCTTGCTCCAATGCGGCTAGGTCGTTTCGTCGGTCTGGCGTGCTGCCAAGGGCGAGGTGGGGTGATTGTTGCGCCGAGAATACCTTGCCGTTTCCTGATTTAGAGCCCTTGTTCCTGAAGAAATCGCGGAATGTTTCAAGGTGCGATCCGTCCACGAGCAGTTGCGCTAAATCGTTCTGATTGACTCGCTCTTTCCAGGGATCGAACGTCCAGCCCCGAACAGCGTCGAGTAGGTCCTGCTGAGTATACCCCTCCTTGCGGCGGGCCTTCAGCTTCGCTAGACGCTTGGCGTTGAGGATTCGAGGGGGGCCGCCGTTGTTCGGGAGAGTGGAGCACCAGGCGGCAAAGACTTCGCGGTCGGGCTTAGTTCCAAGACCGTCGTTGTCGTCCCTGGTGTCGAGATGATGATCCTCTTGTTTTGTTCCTGTTCCTGTTCCTGTTCCTGTTCCTGTTCCTGATTCGCCAAAGATTTCCAGTAAGGCTTCGACAAAGCCTCTTCCCATGCCTTCGATTGCGGACATAAGTCCTTTACGCGCAAGATCTTTCAGCGAACATTCAGGGATCTCATCCCATGTCTCGGCCCACGACCTGATAACGTTTGGTGACTGTGGCAGGTTATGATGGATGGCCTTTGGTAGCCATAGCAATCGACGCCTCCAGTCAGCTTCTGCCAACCCTTCTCGCGAGACCTCCGCAAACGCTTCTCGAAAGGATCTCGGTAAGCCTTCGGCGTAGCCTTTGCCAGAGACTTCAAGCGGCCAGCCCATCGCTTCCGCAAGCTGCGCTTCCCCAGCAACGCTCAGCCCGGGAATTATTCCGGTATGCGGACCAGTGAGTAAATAAAACCAGAGATACTTACCGTTCGGAGGGGGCGAAGACAGACGATCAAAGCGGGCGTCTGCGTGAATTTTCAACGATATTCTACGATAACGCCCAGCCATGGGATCAAGGCTCCGTTGTTGCTCGACTTGATTCGTCATTGATGATTGCACTCCGCAGGCGACCCTTACCGGCATTGCATTCGCCGCACGCCGCAATGAGGTTATCGCCGTCATCTCCGCCGCCATCCGCAACCGGGATAACATGATCTACATCCAACAAACCATCTGGCGCCTTCGCGCCGCAGTATTGACAAGTGAAATTATCGCGCCTTAGAATCCAGAAGCGCAATCTAGGTGGAAGCTTCTTTCGCTTGATATGTCTCTCGCGATCCATGAACCGCGCGACGCCCGGATGGTCTACTAGAAAGTCTTTAATAAGCCTAGATTCAGGGAGAGACTGAAGATGCTTCGCTGCGCCCCGTTCGTTTTTTTGACCGCGAAGCTGAAAGCGAGACATTTCCAAAACCCAAACAATGTCCTCGTCTCGCTGAACAAAGCGTTTCAATTCATCCCATTCCAGGGGGACGGATAATCCAGTCTCATGTACAATCGTCGGGTCGGCAATCTGATAGAGCCCGCAAACGTGAGCGTGTCTATTTGTCCTCAGATAGAGGAATAGAAGCTTAGACGCAGCGGACAATTGCGCAAACTGCGGAGATGTCCACAATTCAGTTTCTATTACGCGACTCGCCACTCTGTTGTATTCTCCGAAGGAACCGCATTACTATACCACCATTCCGCCTCGCCCGCTAGGCCCCGGCCGTCAACTCGGCGATTGATTTCTGAAAGGTTGCGAATGCCGCATCGATCCCTCTGATTCGCTGATTCAGCCTTTCTATTTCTGCGGCATGATGGCGAATGACATTCAATGCGGCTTCAAGTTCTGATACGTCGGGTGCCTTGAACTGTTTGACAACTTCCAGGAGGGCTTTATTTTCACTCGTCATGGTTGATCTGTCTCCGCGGCGATGCACTCGGGGCACCGTTGCAGCCAGCCCTTTTTCTGCCCGAGGGAGCCAAATAAATAACACTCCGCGGAACCCTTGAGGTCGAATCTGCAATAGGGACAGAATCGGCCCGAGCCATCGCCGCAAGTTGTTGCGGTGGCTGGCGAGATCTGGAAGGTGAGCGCTATAATTCTATTGGACATTCTTCACCGTGGAGCAAGTTTTTCATTTGCCGTATTTCGCTTTCAATCGTGCAAACTCGGCGAGTTCCGCCTCTTCTTTCTTTTTGGCGACGATTTTATCTCGGTCGGCTTGGAGTTGCCGCGCCATCTCTCTTTTTTGTTCTTTCTCTGCCCTGCGTCTTTCGAGCCCCTCCTGGAGGAGGCGCGCCGCTGAAGCCTCGATTCTTGCAACGATATCTTCTGCGCCGGATGGGCTATCGTCGTCCCGCGCCTTCCTGCCGTCTATCAGGATTGTGCATTCCCATTCGTCGCGTGGGTTATCTTCGCGCCAAAACATCCGCTCAGCGATGAATTGAGCCGCCGCGTCTTCGGTTAGTGGATATTCGATTGCGAATCCTGAGCCGCGAAGCACCTCGCCGTCCCTGTTGCGATATTCATCGAGTTGAAAGATCAGCGTTATATTCATGCGCGTTTCCACCTGATCGCCGCTTCCGAGCTGACCCCGAGAGCGAGGCGAAGATCAACGAACGATCGCTCATAAGCGGCAACAAGCCTAGTAAGTAGATAAAGTATCATTACCCTGCCTCTGTTTCGTCGCAGGCTTCCGTCGCAGACTCCCGCGTTTCTTTTATCTGATCGATTGCCTTGTGAGCCAAGGCGATAGTTTCCGGGATTTTTAAGCTCAGGGCGCTGCGCAGGCGCGAACGTATGTTATAATAGCCTCCAACGGAAGATGGGTCGAAGCCGAGTTCCTTGAATGCGCGCTCAACGTTCTGTAATTGCAGCGCCTTAGCCTCTGCTTCGTCAGCCCTGAGTTCGGCGCCCTTCACCCGGTCGGAGATCTCGCGGTTCATCGCCTTGCAAATCGAGCGTCCCAAATCCTTGCGTTCTTGCAGCATTCTTTTGTAATGCTCCATCCGATCGATCGGCCCAAGCTCGCACTTTATTTTTGTGCGGCACATGAGGATGTAGGCGAATAATTCAATCGGCGGAGAGATATTGCGATGGACCGCCTTGCGCTTCGTAAAAAAGCGGGAGGCATTGTCGGATGCCCAGAGAAGGCCGATTTCGGCAGGCAATTCTTCCGGTTGAATCAAATTGCGCTGACACGCGACGTAGAGATCTGTGCAAAGCGGCAGATAGGCCGGGATCTTGTCATCTTTCAGAAAATCAGAGCGCGACACCTTTATTTCGTAGCCGAAGAAGCGAAGCGGCACCCATGAGCGGGGCATTGCCCATGCATCAAGGCGCAATTGACGGGCAGTTTTGATTTGCGTTGGGCCGTTCTTGCACTCGGGAACGAATACGTCGCTCTTGTGACGCTCCGCGAGAAGCGCTAGCAGGTCGCTTCCTCGAATCACTTCCCTTTTTCCATTTCTAGAATGGCAATTCCGTGGACGGCGAGCATGAGTTTTTTCTTCAGCCTATAGGCGGGCGTTCTATATCCTTTCCAGTCCTCGGTAACCAGCGAGCCGCCTCTGGTGCGGTACTGAAAATCGGCAAAATACCTGCAAATATGAACGCCGTTCACGTCAATCGAGAATGGAATCTGGCGGCAGAGATGCGAGATTTCTCCAGCCCGTTCCAAAATGAGCAGCTCGGCCCACCTCTGCATTTCGCCCTTTGAAGCGAAGAGAAGACCGTCCAGCGTGCGCTGCGACTTCGGAGCGATGCCATACTTACCTTCGCCGCGTCGAATTCCTCGCCGCCGAATAATGCTGATCAATGCCATTAGAACGACTCAAGCGGCGTCAGGTGGTTCGACAGAGTCGCCGAAAATACCGAGATCGCGGGCAAGAATGCGACGCGCAAGAACCCCGGGGTAAAGACGGCGGCGCTTTGCGCGCGCCTTTAGGCGAACGTACAATTCCTCCGAAACAACGAGCATTATTTTTCTCGGACCACGCGTGGGATCAGAGAAGTCAGGGATTCCTTCGTCTTCTTTGTCGAGTTCTACCATTTTGTTCTAATCCTTGCTGCCTGAGCTTGACAACTGCGCCATGATTAGGCTATGATATGCATAGTTGCTAGGCGGTGTCAAGCCTAGAAGGAGGGAGAAAAAGCATGAAAGACTTCGAGGTTTTTGGGCTTGCTGAGGGGGGCGCCGTGAGCGCCGGGCGTCCGCTCACGGCCGCGGAGGTTGAATGGCTTGCTTGGGCGGGGAGCCTGGACGAGCGGATGGCCCGAGACCACCTGGACAGCGGATTCTAGGCAGTGAGCCTCGCGGCCCTCCGGGCCGGCGGTGAGATTGCGAGCGCCAGCATCCGACGGGAGCTGCTCGCGCTGGTGGCGAACCTGCGCGAGGAGGCGGATCGAGCGAGCACGTGCGCAGCCAGTGCGCACGTCAGCGCAATTGCCAACCGGTTGGGCCGCGAAGTGGACCGCATTTGCCCGGAGGAGTGGTAACCAATGTTCGAGGATACCTGCGGCGAGGGATGGAAGGCCGGCGAGAGGCATGGGAGGATTTCCGAACGCGCCCGCCTCAGGCCCCTGCTGGAACGGTGCGAAGCTGTGCATTCGATGCTTATTGAGCAGGATTTGGACATGCTCCTCGTGTCGATCTTTCTCAAAAATCGAGAACGCTTGGGATTGGATGAGCAGTGGGCACAGTTGTTGCTCGCTGATCTTCGCCACGAGCTGGGGAATGGCTGAGCGACAAGGTCACCATTCAGCATCTCGAAAAACCGACAACTGGAGTCAAGCATGAGGCGACGGTACGGTAAGGTAATTCTCTGGACTGTAGTCTGGTTTGTGGTTATTGTAGCTATTCTCATCTCGATGTCTTGCCCGACATCTACGACATCGGAGCAGCAACCATATGACTGCTGCACGGGTTATGGAGAGGTGTCTGCGGATGGCTCATGTATGGGCCATGGCGCCGGGTGCTGTGAGGATGATATTGATGCTCATCCACCGTGTTTTGCAGAAGACAGACGGTGATTAAGTGGCTAGAACTATCAACCACCGGCCGCGACCAAATCGAACACCGACCCACGACCCCGGCAGGATGAGCTGCGGCAGCTTTCAATTCTTTTGGTTGGATGGGCAAAAAACGGAGTGATGATTTAGCGATGAGTCTGCGAACCTATCTCGTTGGCGGCGCTGTTCGCGATCGCCTCATGGGTCTAGGGCCGAAGGACATGGATTATGTCGTCGTCGGCTCAACACAGGAGGAAATGCTCGCTGCTGGATTTCGCGAAGCGGGCGTCGGCTTTTCTTCCTATTTGCATCCCACTAACGGCGATCAATACGCACTGGCACGGCGAGAGCGGAAGAGCGGAAGCGGCTACCGCGGATTCGTGATTGAATCAGGGCCAGAGGTAACGTTGGCGGAAGATCTATACCGCCGCGATCTAACGATAAACGCAATTGCACAAGATCCAAATAGCGGAGAGATCATTGACCCTCATGGTGGGCGGCGAGACATCCAAGAGGGCGTTTTGCGTGCCGTCAACCCCGGAGCGTTTGCCGATGATCCAGTGCGCGTCCTCCGGCTCGCTCGGTTCGCCGCTCGTTATCCGTCGCTTACCGTCGATCCGCAAACCATGCTTTGCGCTTCCGAGAGCGTGCGCGGCGGCGAGCTTGAGCGAGAGCCAGCAGAGAGGATATACGAAGAATGCTCGCTGGCTCTTTGCGGGTCGCGTTCGCCGTCTCGCTTTTTTGAAATACTCTCTGATCTAGGTGCGCTGCGTCATATTCTACCAGAGGTAGAAAATCTCAAGGGGATTGAGCAACCAAAGCATGGACACCATGAAGGCGACGCCTTCCAGCACACCATGATGGTGATAGATTCCGCCTCGTGGCGAGAAGACAATCACCCACGTATTATGTGGGCTGCGCTTCTCCATGACATCGGAAAAGCACTTACGCCGCGCGAGGAGTGGCCCGCTCATCATGGACACGAAAAGGCGGGAGAGCCATTGGTGCGCCAAGCGCTGGGCCGCCTACGGGCTCCACGTGACGTTCTGAATTTCGCGGCCGTCACCTGCCGTCAACATATGCGCGCTCATAAATGGTGCGAGCTGCGGGCTGGCACGATCCTGGAAATACTTGAAGAGATGAGTTATCTTCGCGAGCCGGCGGCGATCGATGATTTCTTGGATGCCTTCGATGCCGATACACGCGGGCGAGCCATGCCCGTAGACGAGAGTGATTTGATCGCACGCAGGCTATTTTTCAGATCCGCGCAAGCCGCAGCGGCCTCGATTCATGCCCGCGATCTTTTGGCCGATCGCGCGTTGCATGGTCGCGAAGAGAAGCCTCCCGGGCCGTGGGTCGGTGATATGATAAGATCCGCAAGGATCAGGGCAATCAAGTCGATCAAGAAAGTTGCTATTCGCCATGTCTAGCCGCGTCTGTGAATTGGCTGGCCGCGGTCTAATCTCGCCGCCGAAGTGGCTTCCGTCGAACGTCCATTACGAGACGATAGCTGGCGGCTTGTCTTACGGAACGAGCGATGACGATTCGGATTTCGATGTCCATGGATTCGCAATTCCTCCCCGCGACTTGATCTTTCCTCATTTAGCGGGAGAGATTCCAGGCTTCGGGAGACAAGTCAAGCGATTTGAGCAATACCAGCAGCACCATGTCTTAGACAGGGATGCCCTCGGCGGCCGTGGCCGCATGTTCGATCTATCTATCTACTCCATCGTGAAGTACTTTCACCTCACGATGGAGGGCAACCCGAACATGATAGATTCTTTGTTCACGCCAATGAATTGCGTGCTGCATGCTACCCTGATAGGGCAGCGCGTTCGCGAACAGAGAAAAATATTTTTGCACAAGGGATGCTTCCACAAGTTCAAGGGTTACGCCTTCGCTCAGCTCCACAAGATGCGCGGTCAGCGCGAGCGATTAGAAGGAAAGCGGAAGGAAGAAGCAGAAAGATTCGGCTTTGACGTAAAGTTTGCAGCGCACGTCGTTCGTTTGTTGGATGAATGCGAGCAAATCCTGGAAACCGGAGATCTAATTCTAGGCAGGAACCGCGAGGAATTGAAGTCGATCAGGCGCGGCGAATGGGCCGAGGATCAGATCAGAGATCTTTTCACGCGGAAAGAGGCTCACTTGGAGGAGTTGTATAAATCATCGCCACTTCCTCATGGGCCAGATGAGCCGAAGATAAAAGCGCTGCTGCTCGAATGCCTTGAGCAGCATTACGGATCGCTTTCTGCGGTTATAGTCCTTCCCGATGCGAGCAAGCAGGCGCTCGCTGAAATCTCGCAAATCCTCGTTCGTTATGAAGCATCTGAATCATTGATACAGGGAGACGAACTACGCAATGGAAGATGAATCGCATTCCTCGCTTTCTATCTTTCCGGGTCCGTTCCGCGGGAAACCAGAGAGCATCGAATGGCAATGGGGAACGGTTCCGAAGATGGCCGGGAGATATGCAATATGGGATGGCTACTGGATTCGCTTGATCGATTGGGATGGAAGGCGATGGATCGCCAGCGGTTATAAATCGAAGCTGGCGGAACCTTGGCCGGAGCCGTTGGCATGGAGGGAATTGCCTGCGCGACTTCGGCGCTAGACTGGTCCACCCGGAGAACACTTCTCGCAAAGCTTGCGGCACTCTCCGGTGGCCTTGTCGATCTCATCTATCAGGAGTCCAGAGGAGTGCCACTCTCCGCACTCGCCGCAACAATCGACGGGCAGAAGCCCGAGCTCGCGGCCTTCGGCGGCGAGCAATCCTGCGCGTTCGTGCAAATCAACTCCGTGTTTTTTTTCGAGGACGGGGAATCCAATGCGGCGGTGTCCGTCCTCATCGCACCTCCCGCATATCTGAATTTGATCTTCCGCCTTGCCGCAATACCCGCGGGGCGTGACATGGTGAATGATACATGGAGGAGCGTATCGGCCGCAGATCTCGCAGCCATGATTCCGGAAGCGATCTTGCAGCCATCGTTTGTATTCGCAGCCTTCAGTTTCCGCCTTATCTTGCCTGCGCTTCGCCTTCTCTGCGGCCTTGCGCTCAGCTACAATGTCCGCCTTGAAATCATTGCGCGGATTCGGAGTGCGACGCCATGCGGAGCGCCTCAATCTCGAACGGCGAAGCATCCCGCTCCCCCCTCATCAGATCTCCAGAATGCTTCTGTTGGCGGAGCATCAAAGAATTGCTCGCTGCACTTCGGACAGAGAATACGATCGTTGCTCCACAATGTCCAACCAGCGCGAATCGCAATCTCCATTTCTCCCGGAAATCCTATCTCTTTATACGCATGCCAGGGCAAGAAATCTTCCGCAGTGCAATGCTGAGCATCGCATGTAACCGGTAGCTGTATCGCATGAATCCCCATCTTCTCTTCTCCTACGAATAGACCATTTGAAAGTCTCTGAAGCCTGGATTCCATGCCCAAACATGAAGACGCATGGAGAGTGCAGCGCTGCGGCAATTGGCTGTCCCCTTGCCGCCGGGAAACGCAATCAATGCTTGTGCGCGGCTTTCTTTGAGCATGCGGAGATTCCTGCGCGGTCCTGCGGCGGGTCGCGCTGAAACAAGTTCTCCCGGCTCTCTTTGGCTTCCAATCGAATGCGCACCACGGCGTCTAGCGCCAAGGCAACCTTGACCATGGAGCCAAGCGTTGCGTTGGTGCCGTTGAGAAGCTTAGTGATGTATTGGCGCTGCACACCCATGCGACGGGCAAGCTCAGAGTTCTTGATTTTGCGCGCCTGCATTAGGTGTGTCAGCTCGCGAGCAAAATCGCTAACTGCAATTTCTCTCCAGTAATCCGCACCGGCTTCGGCCTTCAGCATGAGTTCTCTGTAGCGCTGCAAGCTCATGAAACCTCCAAGTCAATAATCGTAATGGCGTCTTGTTCCTTTTTCTGAAAGTACAGGCGCCTCACTTCTACAGCCTCATCTAGCACTTTCTGAGGCGTTTGATCGGTCTTGAGAAAGCCAGACAGCTTAAATCCTGCGCGAAATGCGCTCGTTGTTCATCGCCATTCTTCAGGCGCACCTTAATCCAGATTACATCTCGCGGGGCCGTCGCGATGGGTTGCCAATCGCTCATTTCCTGTTCCATTTTTTTCCGTGCCGCAATCGATGATATCTGGCACGATAGGCAATCGAATAGGCGTCATTTATCTCTAGAGCAAAGATATTTACAGCACCACGGCGAATATCATCCTCAGCTTCGGCTTCAGCCATCATCTCGACAAGCCGATGATCAACGGCGATAGCATCAATTCCAAGAAACTCTCCGCTCATTTCTTTCTCGATTGTTTTGGCATACGGTTCTTCTCGATGAACCGATAGAGTTCTATTTCGTGACCAGCCGGAATGCCGGCGAGATCGCTTGACCCGCTGAGTCGCGCTGCCTCATCAAGAAGGAGCTTAAGCATGACGCCACCACCAGCCGCCTTCGCATGCTCAGCGAGCCGCCTCGCCTTCTCGGAGCCTAGCAATGGCAATGTAGCTTCTCGCGCCGCTTCCATGCTTGCCCGTGGCTCGATTTCTTGGGCTGGCGCGACCTCTGGCTCAGGTGGAGCGGCGATCGCCTCTTCCTGGGGCTCTGGTGCGGTTTGTTTTGGCGGCTCTTCGACAACTTGCCAGCTTATTGGATCGATTTCAGCTCGGCTTTCATGGCGAACAGACTCCAGAAACTCCGTATCGGTCGCGGCCGGCAGAGCAAGCTGCTTTTCGGGCGCACTCAACAGAAGCTTATGCGACTCTCTTTGAGAGAGCAACCACGCGACAAGATCGCCATCCGGTGAGAAGTTGACCACGGGATAGCGACGCCCATGCGGAGAAGACGCATCGGCCGCCTTCGTCTTTTCGCCGATGGTCATCACGAACGGCATTCCGATCAAGCTCACATTTTCGATCCCAAGTCCCGCCGCAAGTCCTATTTTCCATTGTGCGCGCTCTTCGGCTGAGCTGTACTCTTGCTCCTCCTCGGTCAGAATCGCCTCCGTACCGAGGACTTGTTCGAGGAGCCCCATAAGACGGCTCGCGCTGTCCCATCCGCGGGTTGTCCATTCCGCAATCAAGGCGGGAAACTGAGCCTGCCATGGATCGTCCGCTTGCCATCGCAGCATGAAAATGAGATGAGCCGAAACCTTACAGGCGCCAGCAATTTGAAACGGGCATTCCCTGTTTGGGCATGGAATGGGCTCGAATTGCTCAACGCCGTTTTCTTCTTTCGTGAATCTAAGAGCGCGGATTCCATTACCCTCGCAGGCCGGTTTCCACGATTTCGGATTTGGATGTCCCTCTGGCAATTTCTGAGCCGCTAGATGCCAGAGTGCCGAGTCTTGCCAACGCGCATGCACGAGATTTCCGCGCAGCGAACCCACTCTACCGGGTCCTCGCCGCGGCACGTCTTTCCCGAGAGACTTTGCTTCCTCATTCCAAGCAACGAATGACGGATGCAGGCTGCGCGCAAGGCTTGTGTAGGTTCCCCTGCCTGATTTGAAAGACTCAGAATGCGCCTGTTGCGTCATCAGCCAGAACCTGCCGCCAAATCCAGGGGCGCCGCTTTCCCCCTTGATCTTCGTGGAAATGTGAACTCCAATCGGCGGCTTTGGCCGAAGTCCAGCGACGCCCGTAGGCAAATCGAGCTTCACGGCGCTACCTCCGGAGCCCTTTTCCAGCAACGCGTGCACGTCCCGCTATCAGGTCTCGCGCCGCGTGCTTGGTTGCTTTCCCATTGCGGATGACCCCAAGCCATCCATCCACCGCAAAGCGAACGGCCGTTTCGGAAATAGTGAGCCTTGGCGGTGTCCGCGAGGCTTCCCCACCCCTCGGTTCGGTTGTCGTTGTCTGTCATGGAGACCTCCTCCAATAAAAATAAATTATAGCATGACGCATGCATCTCCGGCGACAAGGAACAAGCAGGACTCGCGCCCCTTGAGTCGCGGAGTTGCACCTGATTTGACTGTTTTCTTGATGTTCTCGAGATCCTCTGGACATCGCCATTTTAGGGCGCCGATCAGGGCTTCCCTGAGATCTGGCTTGATGGCTTCCTCTACCAAATCAGCCACTTCTGAGGCGAGCGCCATCTTCAGTTTCTTGACCGCCTCATCCGGCGCTTTCTTTAGAATAACTTCGTGCCACGCATCAAACGAAGCGCTGACGAAAAATGGGATCGACGGATCTTCGCGCAGAGCATCGCAAAGTCTTGAGTAAAACTCTCGCAATTGCCGCACGGGAGCCGCCAAGAGCGGAAGCAGGTGCTCTTCTGCCTCGAATTCGCAGCGGTCAATTTCATCCTTGGAATGAGCTACAGCAAGTCCGCGGATAATCGGAATCCATTTCGCGACGACAGCATCTATATCCATTATAGTTCTTTTCCTGTGACTTGGGTTATCGATCGCATAGCCGATCCATGATTGGATAGTTCTGTATGTCCATCGTTTGGCGAGACCATCTGGCGCGATCTGCATTCGTTTCGCAAGCTGGACTATTTCCCAGATCGCCAAGGAAGCTTCGCGCACGCCAAGGCTCAAAGCGATTCCTCCGCTGAATCCTCTCCATCGCTCCGATGAATTCCGAATTTCTGGACAATCTTGATACCGCTGATCTCTTCGAGAATTCTCTCGCGGCGTTCGATCTGATCTTTATCCTTCTTGTAGAAGTGCTTCAGGAATTTCTCCGCATTGGAGCGGAGTAGTCCGACAATCTTGAACAATCCGGGTAATTGAGCCTGAGCTGTCTCTAGGTCCGGCGCCTTTGTACGATCGATCCAGATTTGCGCCAGTCGCTCAGCGGCGTTGTCCTTGAGCGTTGTTTGTTCCTTGGCGATTGATCCGATCATCATGCCGTCAAGCATGATCGGGGATTCTGCGGTTGCGATCCTCAGCGGCCTCTCCAGTGATTTCGCCGCCGCCATGACAACGGAATAGGTTCGAGCAAGCTCGTCTCGTGTCGTCATGTCGTAGGAGCTTCCCAGGTAGTCTTTCGCTGGATCGCAAGCATGCAAGTAGGGACACCCGAAACACCGAGGCCCAGGAGAGGCTGGCCGCAATCCATCGGGTCCCTTCTGTTTTTCGCGAGCCTCTACCTCAGAGATTATATCGCGTTTCCATTGCTCCAGGACGGCGGCGCCCTCCGGCGTGTTAGGGAGAATCGTCAATTCGTACTCCCGCTGCAATCGAAAGTTCACCACCACCAAACGCAGCACCTCATGCCCCTTGCCCCAGAGAATCCAAGAAAGGACCGCCTGGATCTTCCGTTGAATCGAGCGCAATTCGGGCTCGCGCGCCGACCATGCGCTTTTATAATCCTTTACTAGGAGCACGGGGCCGCCTGCATCACCATCTTCCTCATCCCACCACGCGGGCTCGCGCGTACCTACGGCATCAACGAGAGCCCGGAGCCATGCCCCGCGACCATACGGACACGGAATCCAATCGCAATTGACCGCAATACCTATCTCGTATTTGAGATCGTAGGCCAGGGGTTTGGCGGATTGATAGGATAGGGCGAGGTCGCGTCCCTGCCAGACGAGATCCGAGGGAAGCGGCGGCTCCATTTCGCCGAGATAGTTGCGGCCATCGCGGATCAATCCCTCGCAGGTGCGCTGCGATACTTCCTCAACTTCCTCGGGCTCCAAGTAGCGCTTTCGTTCGGCGGACGCCTTGCCCAAATCCTCCAAAACGGCATGCGCGCTCACGCCGACCGCGAATATCTCCCGATCGTAGGGGACTTTCGCCTCCATATGGTCAAGCGCCCGCGGACAATTGCGCTCGGCGAGACGGAGAGAGGTTGAGGACCAGCCGCTCATTACTTGGGCGCGCTTTCTGTTTCGCTGATTATGCCTTCGGCGACGAGGACATCCTGAAGATCATGCTGTATTTTTTCAAGCTCGGATCTTCGGCCGTCATCGAAAATGAGAGTACAGCAACGGCCCGCACAGTGCGGCCGATGCAATCGCGGAAACAGTCCCTGGTGTTGCTTGCCGTTATTATCATTTCGATCCCACTTTGTATCATTAAGAATGGTAGTCCACCGTAACAACTATCCAGTTTTCTGTCGGCGTCATGGCCTGAACGTACTCCGGGGCCATGACGTCCAACGTCTTGAGATAGTCGTTCAGTGCGGCTCCGAAGGTTCCGTCCCAGCTTATTGGCATATAATTGTATCCATTCCAAACCGATTCGCTGAGCATGAATTTAGGCTCCAGTGCTCCACCCCACTCGTTTTCCGTAAACCCATGTCCAGCGAAAATTACACGTGCGCACTTCAACGTTCTCGGTGTATCTGCAATGGTCGCGATGTCACCGGAAAGAAACTCGCGGTATTGGTCATTGGAATGCCTGAAGATCGGGCACGGTCCTGCGGCTTCTGGAAACATCTCGGTCCATTTATCATCCACCATCGGGATTTGTTTGGCTGGCGACAACTCTTCCTTACCCATATTGAGCGCATAGACGGTTATGCCTTCGTTGCGAAGCCATTCGTAGAAGGCATCAATCCGATCTTTTCCTAGTCGCTCCATCAATTTGGCACCGGCCCAACGACCGCCGATGACATACCAATCCCAGAAGGCAATTCCGCGTGAGTCTTCATCGTCTCTGTTCTCATCGAATGGACTCATGACGGCACTCACGGCGGCGGTAATGTATTCTTCGTCAAGTTCCCTGGAATGAAGTGGCGGTATTACGATCTCGCAGTGGCAGTGCATCTGATCTCTCCCTCGCGCATGGTTAGAACTTTCTCATTCCAAACAACAACCACTCGTACCCTCTGCGCGCATGAGTTCGCGGATTCCAGATTCCCGATTGAAGCACAAAAACCCACCAGACTCCATATCGCTGCCCGAGAAACGCCAACAAATAGGGTGAAAGTCTTGCAAGCGAACACCCCGGTTCCACCCCTGAGTACCGCGATATGAAAGCTCGGTGCGCGACCAAACGAAACCGATCTCCTTGCCGCCGAGGAAGACTTGATAAGCAGTCCTTCCCCAGGATGGCGGATTGATCTTTTTGAGCTTGAGGTTCATACCATTCCCTTGACTCTCTCGCATCCTGCCAGGCACCACCGCCCGAAGAGGGATATCATCTCCCCGATTCCCGTTGCCAGCGGTAGCCGATTTGTTAGCGCAGCGACTGGCAATCAACTGCGGTTTTGTCGACTTCAAATAACGACGGCAACCGGCAGGATGTCAAAGAGCCAAGAAATGCCCGCGACCTAGTCTCGGTGGTCGCCGCGCGGATCAAGCTGTCCCTCGGTGCCGAAGAAATCCTCATTGAGCAGATTGTCAAGCAGCACGTTCAGCTCTTCGGCATAAATTTGAGAAAAGCCATCCTTATCCTTCTTCTTCTCTGCGTCGGACTGTTCTGCCATCGCGCGAAGAACTCTGGATACTGTTGTTTTTGTTACTTTCCGATACTTTGGCATTAGTTCCTCCGGTTCCAGTCGCCAACGTTATTTTTTGAAAGCATCCCAGAGAGGACGGCTAGCGCAGCTTTTCCGGTGGGGCTTTGGCTTGCGCCCACTGCGGAGAGCAATCCCGCAATCTCTGAGAGAATTGCGGCGAAGCTAAGCGCTTCCATTTAAGACAGTCCGCTAGCGACTCTTTCCGTACCTCCCCGAGCGGCCAGCTCAGGGGGCCTAGATCCCGCTCTGCGCCCGGAACCGGCGAAGACGAACCGCCCTCACTGCGACGCTTTCAAAGATCGACAAATTACTTTTCCAGTTCGGCGCTCACGGTGTGCGCGCTCAAAGTCTCCCCCCTCGGTCCGGCGACTCTGCGGAAGGCCGCCTCGCCTTCGGGGGTTGAGAGAGCAAGGAGCGTATTCCCCTACCCGCCACGAGCCGCAGATTCCACCACTCGCAGCCTCTCGGGGCTTTTTCGCGTCGCCGTCGCCGTTGACGCGCGCACCGTCAATGCCGAACTCTTCAAGGATTTCAAAGAACCGCCTCTCCGTTTCTAGAGGAGACTATACGGCAAAACTTCAGCTCTGTCAAGTAGCCCCACAGAACAGCGCTATCTAGAGGACGCGCGGCCACCTCGGATCGTGCCAGCTTGACATGACGGCATGTCGATGCTATGGTATGCGGCATGAGCAAGCGAGACGCAACTACCGAACTGGTCGCCTGGTGTTCTTCTGCTCGCACCAGGGCGGCGAGGACCGCCATGAGCTTTGATCCCTACTGCGAGACCTGCCGCTCTGCAAGCCCCGCAGCCTCCTACCCTTGTACCCGTCTCCGCGGAATGGTCGCCGCGGTATCCGCCCGGATTATCTCGGCGGCGGGTCTCGCAGTGGGGATCAAAGCGCCTCTAGCGAGATACCGGAGATGTCATCGTGAGGAAACCCATGGCTGACCGCTCCCTACTACACCTCTCGCAGTTGCACGACTTCGTGGCATTTGCAAGGGGTCTCGGCTACGTGGAGGAGCCCACCAAGGGGCTTTACGAGGTGCTGCGGCTTCGGCACAGGACGCTACCAGTGCTAATCTACCACCGCCGCACCGGGGCAGACCACGCCTCGGCCGAGGGAGATGGTCTTCGGCTCGTCCGGGCATTTTTGCGCAGCAAAAAAGAAACCACGGTATGACAATCACGCATGACGCCCTTGTCAAGATTGCCGGCCGGTGGCTCAAAACGACTGTCGGCTGCACGGTTGTCCTGACTGAGCTGGTGACGACGGCGCAGGAGGGTGATGCCATCGAAAAACATCTCGGTGATTTATCTCTGGGCAGGGAGGAATAAATGACGGATGAAGAACTCGCCGCGTTACAATCCGAGGTATGTGCGGCCGAAAGCGTCCATGCGGAGATGCGAGCGAGACTGGATACCGAGCTTCTCCGGCGCGCCCAGGAAGCGTGCCTCCTCAAGGTGGGCGACATCGTCGGTGCATTAAACTACAAACAAAAGCCCGATTATGTTATCACTCGCATCGGCATATCATATGGTAGGGTCGCCGTTTACGGCCGCCGCATCCTCAAATCTGGAGATCTCGGGAAGGCGGAAAGAAAGATCTGGTGGAAAGTAGAAAAGATTGGATACCGAGGGATTCTCGGTGGCGTGTAGTTTGACGACGCGACTTCAACGGGAGCAAACCGCCCAGAATGGGACGGCGGCTCAGGGAGACATAGAGAATGCAATGGTTAGAGCAGCACTCGCTGATCCAATGATCCGCGCACGCTGGCTTGCAAGACACAGAGCAATGGTAGAGAGGGCGGAGAAATTATGACGGACAAAAACCACGCCGAGGTTGCCGACGAAGAGAGAATCGCCGAGCTCGCGCTGCGCTACACCGTCGCAATGCATCGAATGCAAACCGGCGTCGCACTGTTGATGAACTTCGATCCGAAACCTACCGAACCGAAGCACCTGCGCGTAGGCGTCAACAGCGCAATGTCGGATCAGGCGGCGCTTGCAAATCTGTTGATCGCGAAGGGCATCATCTCGCGGCTTGAATATGCCGAAGCTGTTGCAGAATCAGCCGAGCAAGAGGCGGCACACTACGAAAAGAAAATCAGGGAAATCTACGGCGATAAGATTTCTCTCGGATGAGAAAGGCGGAGAAGTTCAAATGAACGAACGTCAAGCAGCCTTCCTTGAATCGGCGCGCCTTGCCGCTGGGAAGACTGATAAATGCCAGATCAAGAATGGTCCCCAGAATGGCCGGTTATCGCTGGTTTCTATTGGTTCTACGGCGAGCGCTTTACTGGCGACCCTAGAGAAATCAGGCTTGTGCAGGTCCGTCACTATGGAACTAGCACTCCGTTTTATATCACAGAGGGTGGATTTCTAAGTCGATCGGAAGCCGCTGGCCTTTGGATGATCGCCTCGCTTCCATCGCCGCCCGCAGAGGGAAGAATAACGTGAACAATGAATCCACATTGCGGATGAAGCGCAAGGAAATGAATCTCTCAATCGAGGATATGGCCCATCTCCTCGGATGCTCGCCGGGGCATGTCTCCCGATTGGAACGCCGCAAGGCTGGCGCTCAATCTCCAGAGAACATCATGCGCCTTTCCAAGCGTTACGGCCTGTCAATCGAGCAGGTGGTAAGGAGTCTGTCATGATGACGTTTCATGAGTCGATGAACATGGAAGGCGAGATCGATCGGCATCTCTCGAAGCTCAACAAGTTTCTAATGTCAACACAGGAGGAACGAGATGGAGGTCAATGCCCGGTCTTTGATGGAGGCGACGCTTTTCGAGATCGCCTGCCGAGTAGTTCACTGCGTGACCACTCGCGAGGCGGCCATGAATTCGATTCCGACGACCTACGGCGTCACCCGCCGTAGGTGGGGTGACCTCAGCGTGACGGAGCAATACGAGATTGCGAGGTCGGTGCAATCCGCGCTCGAAGGTACGGCGACAGACGATCTCCTGAGCACCGTCGTTCTTGCTGTCTTCGATCGGGAGAAAACCGATGTCTGATCTTTACAAAGTAGTGCTCTGGGGTGGCCGCCAGATGCTTTGTTGCAGGGAATGCGGCCAATGCTTCGGCGCTCTCCATTGGGGTGGCGGTGGAAACAAGCCGAAATGTTCTCTCTGGGGATCTGAAGCGGTCCCTGATTCTGCCTTTGATCGATTAGAGAAAAGAGAATCAAGCAAATGAACCGCGAGGACGCCATTCTCTTGATTGAAAGGGCATCGAGCCCGTTGGAACTTTTCCCTAATCGGGAGTTGGCGCAGAAACTTTACCATCGGTTGGCAAGGCTCTGTCATCCAGATGTCGCAGGTCGCGGTGGACGTGCCGAAGCCGCATTCATCAAGGCGAGCAAACTATGGGCGCAGTATAACGATAACGGCAACAAATCATCCATGAACGCTATCGCTGAATGGGAGATCGTTCGTCCGCTCGCTCGCGGAGGAATTGCCGATTTGTTTTGCGTCTGTAAAAACGAAATAAGCGGTCTCTTGAAAATAGCGCGACGGCCAGAAGACAATGATCTGCTGGTCAAGGAAGAGGAGCACCTAGGACTACTGCGCGCAGATTCACGTTGCGGATCGTTTGCTCGTTTTCTTCCCGTCGTGCTTGATGTTTTCGAGGCATCTAACCGCCGCGCCCTAGTCTTTGCTTTCGCGCCTGATCTGCTGTCGTTGAATGCGATTAAGGCGCAGTTGCCAAGGGCAGTTCCATTCCATCATATTATATGGATGGTCAATCGGGCGCTAGAAATACTCGGATACGCCCATCAAATCGGGATTATTCACGGAGGCATTCTGCCGCATCATCTGCTATATCGCTTGGCGGATCATGGTTTAGTGTTGATCGATTGGTCATGTTCCGTGCGATTCCCTGGCGATCAACACATACCGCTATTGGTGAAGCGATGGATTGAACACTATCCGAAAGAGGTGAAGAATCGCGACGCCTATATTGCCACGGATCTCTACATGACAATGAGGTCAGCGCAATGGGCCGCCGACCGCATTCCCAGTCGATTCCGCGCGTTATTCGATTGGTGTCTCGCAGAATCACCGGCGGCTAGACCACATGACGCATGGGAGCTTCAAGACCGCTGGCGAAAGCTTGCGGAAGAAGAATACGGTAAACCAACTTTCATGCATCTGAATATCCCGATGCATTAGTTTCCACGAAAGGAGAACGAAACATGGGCGGTTCAAGCTACTCTCACGATGCATACTCAGCACGTGCGGCGTTTCGCGTTGCAAGCGCTACTCCAGTGTTCAAGCATGACTCAGACGTCCGCACGGGTAAGGCCGCTGCCGCCGTGCATGCCAACCTGAATCCCTATAACGTCAAACTGCGGGAAAGCCGGGATTCCGAAGAGCATGCAACAACGATCCCGATCGGCATTCTACTCGACACCACTGGCAGTATGGCTGAGGTGCCGAAAATCATCGAAGCGCGTTTGCCGCGTCTCATGGGATCATTTCTCGACGACAAGGCGAGCGGGAAGCGGTATCTCGGCGATGGATATCCCGCCATCCTCATCGGCGCAGTAGATGATTACGATGCTCAAATCCGATGCGGCTACTCGCCGTCCGCTTCTGGATGTCTTCAGGTCGGACAATTCGAGAGCGGCATTGAAATCGACAACGATCTAGAGCGCCTGTGGCTCACTGGTCACGGAGGGGGCACTTACGAGGAATCATATCAGCTCGGCATCTACTTCTTCGCTCGCCATACAGCACATGATCACTTCGAGAAGCGCGGCAGAAAGGGGTATCTATTCATCATCGGAGATGAGCACGCCTACGGAACGGTTGCCGCCTCAGAGGTCAAGGATGTTATCGGCGACACCATACAAGCAGATATTCCGCTCGCAAGCATCCTCGCTGAGGCTGGCCGCTTGTATCACACATTCTTTATCCTCCCGAATTTGACGCAACATTACGGAGACGGTAATCTCCGCGCCTACTGGATGAAACTGATCGGTCAACAAAACGTGATTCTCTTGGACGATCCAGAGAAGGTCTGCGAAGCAATCGTCTCGGCGGTTGCTCTCTGCGAGAGGCACGTCGGGATTGCGGATCTAGTTGGTGACGGCGTTGCCTCTGGAATCGAGAATGCGCTGGTGCCGCTGTCTGCATCTACGGCAGTTGCGCGCTTCAGTGCTGACGCCCTGCCAGTCATAGATGGCGAAGGCGGCGAGATCGATCGCCTATGATCGCCTATGCGGTCGCCGGAATGGCCTTCGGTGACGAAGGCAAGGGAGTAGTAACGGATTATCTATCCCGTCGCTTCGCAGCAGACATAGTGATCCGTTTCAACGGCGGCTCGCAGGCTCGGCACAACGTCATAACGCCATCGGGCATTCATCATACCTTTGCTCAGTTCGGCGCCGGAACGCTGGCCGGCGCCGCGACTTTTCTTTCTCGCTTTATGCTAGTGGAACCGTGCGCGCTCTTGCATGAAGCAGCGACGCTCGCGCGCAAGGGAATCGCGGCCCCGCTTTCTCGAATGACGATTGACCCGGAATGCGTCATCGTCACGCCGTTCCATCGTTACGCAAACCGTCTTCGCGAAACAGCGCGCGGAAGCATGCGCCACGGATCAGTTGGACAGGGGATAGGCGAGGCGCGCTCCGATGAAATTGATGGATTAGCGTTACGTATAAAGGATCTATCAGAGAATCCGCGAGCCATATTGTCTCGTATTCAAGAAAAGAAGCTAGCAGAACTTGAGGCGATTTCTGGGGCTGACGCGAATCTCTATGAAGCGATTCGCAAAGAGAACACAGAATCACTGATTTCTGTCTATAGTCTCATGCTCCAGGCCGTTACGATCTCTCCGGCGCGGAGGGCGCTGAGTTCCGCAAGACAAGCTATTTTTGAAGGAGCGCAGGGTGTGCTCTTGGATGAGATTCACGGCTATGCTCCCTACAACTCATGGACCGATTGCACATTCGGTAACGCGGTAACTATTGCGGATGAGATGGGCTGGTCTCTGAATAAAGTAGGAGTTTTTCGTTCTTACTTCACGCGCCATGGAGCTGGACCGTTCGCCACGGAAGATAGCTCCCTTCGCGCGCCAGAGCCCCACAATGGAGCACATCCATGGATGGGGGAATTTCGCTGCGGTCATTTCGACATGATGGCAGCGCAATATTCCGCGAGAATTGCGCGTCCCGACGCATTAGCCGTCACGCACATGGATCGCCGCCCATCCAATAAAGTTGCGATTGAATACAATGGCGGATTACCGAGGTATAAGGATGAACCGCATTTGATCCGGGCAATGAATCAATCGCTCGGCGTTGAAATCGAATATCAATTCTTCGGCCCTACCGCCTCATACGGCAGGGCATTGCGAGACGAGAGAAGGCGCCGCCTTGATTACGCTGGACAAGCGATCCATTCAAACGCTTGAATTCAATCCCGTGGATTTTGTCCAACTAATTGAACCGAGAAGCTCTAGACATAGCGCTTGGCGCGACGTAGGCCACTATATCTAGTGTTGGCGCTGTTGGCACGGTGTCTGCAAGAGATATGGAGTGCGAGGCCACACCATGAACACGCTTCTCCAAGGCACAGAGAGCGCGCGAGAGCGGCGATCAGCTCGCAGTTGCGTTCGGCTGGAAGTATGCCTGAGCCCTGCGGGTAGGGGACCCGGTCCCCTGCCCGGAGCACTCAAGCGCAAGAGCAGGACGCACGAAGAGGAGACCGGACAATGACATATCAAATCACGCGGCACAGCGGGACAAGAAAATTCACCTGGGCGTGGTGCAACACACTGGAGGAAGCTGTCAGAATTGCAAATTCTGTCAGCATAAAAATTGTAGGAGAGCTGACCATCGTCGACTGCAACACGGGCAAAAGATTCACGATTGCTCAAGCGATTGCTCAAGCGCAGGCCCGGAAAGAGCAGCTCGGAGCCTAGAACGACAAACCACAAGGATACTCAACTACTTTGCCAGTAATCCTACAGGGCACACCACCGCTCTAGGACCAGTAGTGCAAAGACTGTTGCTCAACACCGACGGACAAGTGTTACTCATGGGTACACTGTACGAGATCAAAACCGAGCATATTGGGGCAGGTGTTTACAAGTTATCACTTAGACCTTGGAAATAATAGGTCCAATGTCACTGCTGATCGTGGCGATAACCTACATCTCGGTCTGTCGAACGACAAACCACAAGGAGGAAGGTACCATGAAAATCCATCCGTTGAAATCTGCAGACAAGGCATACAACTGTGGGATTATCGACGAGCGCGAGGGTGAAGGCTTCTATCTCTACAAAATCTCTGCCGCGCACGAAGCAGAGTACGAAGCAGGACGTGAAGAAGAGCGAGAGAGGCGGGAGTACGAACGTAGGGGCAGAGTTATAGGCAGAATGTACAGACACTAGGTTGACAAAGCAAACTGAGAAAAGGAGAACGACAAATGATTGTCCGCTCGAACCCAAGAAAGCACAAAGAAGGCTATGCAGTAGATCTATATAACGGCCAGTCGAAAGAGATCCGTCTAGCAACAGTGTACGGAGCCACAGTCGCAGAAGCTGTGAACCGTTCTAGGTGGATCATGAGATCGCTTGAGATACTTCTAGAGAGAGGATTTTGACAACGGTTAGTAAAGTAGCCCAGCAAGATATCACACTGAATCAGACGCAAAAAGGAGAAACGAAATGTTGACCAGATACGATATCGTCGAAGAGGTCGAAGACAGCTCTCCACGCGAATGGAGAGTGCTAAGCAGAGACGAGACCGCACTACAGGCAGTGAAAACTCTAAGAGCTTTACGAAACATGAGTCCGTTAGCAAGGTTAGCTCGACGTGAGGCGTATGAGGCAGAGAAAGAGCAGGGCGTGTGCGATCGATTTGGTTACAGGTACTTTACGTCACTCGATCTCAATCGAGGTCTACGGCAGTGATGGACACCAGTGACCGTCGCCGAATGATCCACTCCGGAGTCTGTCCTGCCTGTGGTGGCGACCTATCCGTCCGGGTACCTCGTAAGGTCAAGGTCTGTGCTCGGCATGGCGCCTGCGGCCGGCTATGGGGCCTCGACGGAGACGAGATCATACAGGACGAGCATCCAATCGAAGCGCCCGCAGGATTCGAGGCAGCACGCTGGTACTGCGCCGCGCAGGAACAGGCCCTGCTCGCCGATCCGGCCGGTCGGGAAGCTCGGAACGAATCCCGGCGGCGGCCGGACGCGCCGGCCTGGACGGCCTGCCCGGTCTGCTCTTACCCTCACCCGGGAGACCGCTGTGATAACCCCGGTTGCGTCGCCTCCGGCAACGTCCCGCCCGAGATCCAGGCCCGCCGGGAACGCGAAGCCGCGGAAGCGGCAGAGCGGGAGCGTTTTGCTCGCATTCGCTACGGGAAGGTGCTTTCATGAGACATCCCGTCTACGGACACCTCCACACTATCGCTGCCCGGCGTCCAGAGCGATTGTCCAGAAGTTTGAGAAAATCAACAAACGGCCGGCGTGCGGGCCGACAAGGGAGGAACTCAAAATGGTCACTTTGAAAGCATTGAGACAGAGAGCAGAAGGACTAGCCCGCCACCGCGGGCACTCCTTGGCATGGGAGACACCATGGCAGGATGGTGAGCGCCAGTGTCAGAACGCCATCTGCTGGCACGGCAAATGCTTTGCCGAGGTGCAAATCATCACACGACCTTTGCCGAACGAGGCCGATGTTGGCGGATCCGGCGTCGCTGGGCCTTGTCCCTGTCGAGAGTGAGACGCAATACGGGCCAGGATGTTCCCCTAGCGGGGAGAGTACGGCGGGATTGGCGACTTGACGGCATGCCCGTCATGCTGTAAGGTAGCGGGAAATGGGATTCACCGCAAAAAAGGAGGAGAACGATGGCGACCGAATACGATGGTGCCAAACGGGTAGATGCGCAGCGCTATCCTTGGGAGGAATTTTCGCGCGTCAAGATTGACGCTGCGCGCTCCTGTCGATGGACAGGGGCGCAGGAAGACCCGGCGGTTTGGCGAAAATTCCTCGAGAGTCTCGTTGTCTCGGGGCAGATCCAGCCATGCGTTATGGCGAAGGTCCCCCCGAACAAGGAAATCCATCTTCTTGTCGGATCTCGCCGCTTCCTGGGGATCAAGGAAATCAATGAAAATCTGCCTGAGTGGCAGGCTTGGATTGAGTCCAAGATCGAGGAAATTGCGAATCGCCTAGTCGCCGACACCACGCTCTCAGAGGCGCTCGCCGACGAATTGCATTCCTTGAAGCGTGTCTACGAGGACGCACGCAAGCGCATAGAAGTCCCGATGTCGCTCATCTTCATGTCGCGGCAGGTTAGGTCTCGGGAGGAGGCTGACCGTATTGCCTTGGAGGAAAATGACAACAGGCTGGATATGTCGCCGATGGACCGTGCGAACTTCGCCTACACGAAAAAGCAGAGAGGGGAAACCAATCGCGAGATCGCCGTGGCGATGAAGCTCAAATCGGCAACCGCTGTCAAGAATCTTCTAGAATATATCAGTCTCATACCCGAGGCTCAGGAACTGCTTCATCAAGGGCATCTCACTGAGGCCCTAGCGGGAAGAATGAGGCGATTGCCAGCGGAGAGGCAACTAGAATTCTGTCTCGCCGCCAAGGAAGGCAAAAAGCCTTCGGAGCTTCTCAGACAAGCCAATTCTGAATCCCGCCTAGGTGGCGAACAGGTACTCCGTTCCGCCGCAGAGTTGCGTCAGAAACTCGCTGAAATCCGCAGTAAGGACGGAGACTTGATCGTAAAAACCATTGCGGCTTGGCTACTGGAGTGGGTAAACGGGAATCCAGATGCCCCGGATCTGGAGACGATCTTCGCTGCCGACACTCTACCCGAGCCGCCGAAGCCTCCCGAGCCGAAACCGCCAAAGAGCCCAGGGGTTCCGAAGCCACCGAAGGTTCAAAAACCGAAGAAGGAAAAGAAAGCGAAAAAAGCTACTAGCGGTAAGCGGGGGCGCCCTCCCGGATCGAAGAACAAGAAACCGGCGCAGGCGGCATTACCGCTCCCCATGGATCCCGACGCCGACGCGCAGGAAGAATACGCTGACGATGTCCCGGCAATTGAGCGCGCGGAAGACATCGAGGTTCTGGAAGCCGAAGACGATACGCGCATGATCAGCGCCAGGGGGCTCCTCGACCCCGACGCAGGGTATGCCGATCCCTTCGAGGATCGGTCAATCATGGAAGCATTCGGGGATTCTGCCGTAGCCCGCGAGTGGCAGTGCTGAAAAGCGCGACCGCGGGTCAGGGGAAAGGGGGTGGTCAAGCAGCCGCCGTCAGCGACTTGGGCAAAGATCAGCGAGGCTGCAAAGGTGGAAAACGTGACGGGATCGCCGCATCGCAAAGAGATGAATGACGGCTGCGACGATCAACTATGCTGGACATCCAGTGAGCGAAGAGGTGAGCATTGACTATTCGCGAATTTATCTTGCATAAGGTGGTACGCATCTATAGTGCGGAGAAGGGTTGGTGGGGAGGCGTGCTACTGGCTGGAAATCAAGAGGAGCAAGCGGCGAAGCTCGCCGCAGCAGGAATCAAGCCTCTCGGGAGGTGCTCCGAATGTCATACCACCTACGTGCGAGACGGAGGCGATGCATGCGATCGATGCAATCCGCCAGCTGGCCGCCATGTCATTGGCGGGAAAATCGTAGTTTGTGCTGACGGTTGCAAGGTTTGCGCCGCCGAATCCAGCACTAAGGGTAAGAGCGCACACGTTCTTCCGCTGCGGCGCGAAGGGAAAACGAAAAATGAGAGAGGTTGAAGCCATCAGTTCTCGCCGCTCTGGCCGGGATTGCCAAGAGTCCCATCCAAGTCCCGCAAGCGGTCCATCGTGGTGGTGTTGCTCTGGCGACTATCCGGAGCATGATGCGACGTGCCAGAACCGCAAGCCTGAGTCTCCAGCGAGGCGGATTGATCCAATGCGCCGCAAGAGATTAGCAACTGATTTGCCGAACGGCGTGCCGCCTTGGGCACCGCTGCGCAGGGTTATTCGGCTTTCAGGTGGCCGCACGCCAGAGGCGGAGGCGGAGGCGCGGGATATCCTTATAGCCTGGGGACGGTCTCGCAATCTCAAAATGGGATCGCTCGAATCATTCGTCTTCCCGACTAAGCACGGGGGGCGTCGGATGCGAATCAATGGCGGGCGCGTCTATCTTGGGCCGGTGAATTGCACGGACTGGTACGCCGATTTCTCGTGATATATCTAGCGATTCCGATCAAACACAACAACCCCGAGATTGAAGGCGCGCGCATCGAATGTGCCAACCGAATCGCTGCGTTGTTTCATGATCGTGGAATTCCAGTGTTCTCGCCAGCCTCACATGGTGGCGCCTTCGCGCGTCACGGATCAAATGGACGCGGGTGGGATTATTGGAAAAAAATAGATCTTCCGATCCTTACTCTATGCTGCTCTAAAATGCTGATCGTCAAGATCCCGGGATGGCAAGAATCGAGAGGAATCCAGGTCGAGAGAGCTGCTGCTATGGAAGTTGGAATTCCGATCGTTGAGATCATGCCGCATTATAAATTTATGCCTGAATTGATACGACAGCAGCTTGCATCCTGACGGCTAATGTGATAGGTTGTCAAGCATGCGGATAAGAGTCCACAGGCAATCGCTCCTCTCCTCCTTGCAAAAACTTTCCCATCTCACGAAGGGAAAAACGCTCCCGTTGTTGAAAGACGTTCTACTGTACGCAGAGGGCGGCGATCTAATCGTCGCCGCAACTGACCTGGAGTCAACGGCGCTTCATCGCCATGATGAGGCAGTAGAATCCCCGGGACAGCCGTTTGCAATCGACCGCGAACGACTCGCGCGTGCAGTCGATGCCATGGGTGGCGAGGAAGTCATCGCCGAGGTCGGAGATGGTTTCCTTAACCTCGGAGAGGGAATGACGATCAGGTTCATTCCAGCCGACGCGCCCAACTTTCCGACGCTTCCGTCTTGGGAGCCCGGTAGTCCCATAGCACTTCCATTTTCTCCCGTGGTTGCCGCCCTATCGCGGGCCTACCTATTTGCCTCAAAAGAGGAATCTCGTTCCGAGATTGCCTCTATCCAATTGACGACAGAGAAGAAAAAGGTTTCAGTCAGCAGCACGAACGGCAGGCGCCTATGGTATGAGTCGCTGCCGATTGACGATGCTGAATCGACAGAATTTCTGATTCCCTCCTTCGCCGCAAAGCTGATCGATTCTCTCCCGTCATCGAAGGAGCTACGCTTGGCGAGAAGCGATGCCAGCCCAGGGCACATTTATGTCTGGAGCGACGATTCCGAAAGGCTCATGATCAGGGCGTGGGAAGGAACATTTCCAAACGTAGAAACAATACTGAAACAGCAACCGGAGGCATCCTCATCATTCATTGCAGAGTCGGGGAGTGATCTTGTCTCTGCGCTACGAAGAGCGGCGGTTGTATCGCAAAACGCAAACCTGATCTGCGACAAAGATGGCCTCATGGTCGCCGCGTTCGGTGATGACACGGGCTCCGTCAGCGTAGCCGTTAGCGGAGAGAGCGAGACTGAGTTTGATCTCTCTCTTCCGATCGCTCAGCTCATAGAGACCTGCTCAGCGCTAGACGCAGGGAACGGAAATATCATCCTCCAGCATGCTTCTCTCGTGGGCGGGGGCGGAGGACCGCTATTCTTGACTTGCTCGGCGCATCCCGAGCGGATCTCCCTGGTTATGCCGATGCGGCGATAGAGCGCGCATGGACTACGAAGACTTTATTGCCTCGAAGGCAGCATCGCGTCGCTTCGAGGGGATCGAATCTACAGATCTTCCGAGCGTAATGTTCCCATTTCAAAGAGACTTGACTAAATGGGCGTTGCGAAGAGGAAGAGCTGCCATATTCGCCGGTACCGGTCTCGGTAAATCACTCATGGAGCTCGCGTGGGCAAGGGAAATCTCCAAGCTTGGCCGCGTGATCCTGGTTGCTCCGCTGGCCGTCGCTGAGCAAATGATCGGAGAGTCCAATAAATTCGATATTCCAGCGACATATACGCGGCGTGGCGAAAGATGCAGATCCCCAATAACAATCACCAATTATGAGCTTCTGCGGCATTTTAATGCAGATGATTTCGTCGGCGTAATTCTAGACGAATCAGGGATCATGAAGGACTTCACCGGCGCGATGCGCAACCTTTTAATCGAGATGTTCGCCGAGACTCCGTATCGTCTCGCTTGTACCGCAACGCCGGCGCCTAACGATTACACAGAGCTAGGGAATCACTCGGAATTCCTTGGAATTAAAACTAGAACAGAAATGCTGGCTGAGTATTTCGTTCACGACGGAGAGACGACGCAAGAATGGCGACTCAAGCGTCACGCCGAAAATGATTTCTGGCGATGGGTTTGCTCATGGGGAGCAATGATATCGCAGCCCTCTGATCTGGGATACGAGAATGAAGGCTTTGATCTCCCGCCGCTAAGAATGCACGATGTACGGGTTGACGTCGGAGATTCTGATTTCATGGCCGAGGGTTATCTTTTCCCGCCGGCCGCGCGAACGCTGAGCGATCAGCGAACGACGCGCAGGGCAACAAGAAATCAGAGGATCGGAGCGGCCGAAAAGATCCTGCTGAATCATCCGTCGAAGCCCGCAGTAGTTTGGTGCGAATTGAATACCGAGCAAGACGAAATGTCCGAGGCTCTTGGTTCTCGGGCGGTTTCAATCTACGGCTCTATGACCCCGGAGGAAAAGGTATCACTCCATCAAGAGTGGATCCGCGGATCGGTTCCATTCCTTGTCACAAAGGGATCGATCTTTGGGCATGGGATGAATTGGCAGCATTGTGCGCGCCAAGTGTTCCTGGGCTCCAGTCATTCCTTCGAGATGATCTATCAGTCTATCCGCAGGTGTTGGCGATTCGGACAGACAAGTCCAGTTGATATTTATATGATCTCGGCGGCCACGGAATCTGCAATCGTCGCAAATTATAGGCGCAAGGAAGCTGATTTCGCGCGAATGACGGGAGCGATGATCGAACATATGCGGGACACGATGCGCGCCGAGATCTCCTCGGCTCCGCGAGAGTGGAATGATTATACCGCCGAGGTTGATATGATCATCCCTGAATGGCTCAGGAGGGAAGAGTCGGCATGCGCGTAATCGATCAGGGGGGAGGCGCATCGTTCACAGCGTATCGCGGAGATTGCGTTGAGATTGTGCGCGGAATACCAGATTGCTCAATAGATTATTCTATTTTCTCTCCGCCCTTCGCCTCATTGTACACTTATTCTGCGTCTCCGCGAGATCTCGGTAACTGCAAGACGCATGAAGAATTCGCTGCGCACTTCAGGTATCTTATTCCTGAATTATTTCGCGTGACCAAGAACGGTAGACTCCTTTCATTCCATTGTATGGTATTGCCTACATCGAAGGTCAGAGACGGCGTTATCGGTCTTACCGATTTCCGCGGGAATCTCATAAGGGACTTCACTGAGTGCGGCTGGATTCATCATTCAGAGGTAGTGATTTGGAAAGATCCCGTAACGGCCATGCAGCGGACAAAGGCTCTCGGATTGCTCCACAAGCAGATCGTGAAAGACAGCGCTATGGGTCGCCAGGGAATTCCAGACTATCTCATTACAATGAGAAAGCCCGGCGTCAACGAGGAGCCGATTCCTGAATGCTTCGATCGCTATTTTGGAGAAGATCCAGCGCCAACCGATCCCTATACCACGGATTTCCATACTCGCAACCCCTACTCAATCGCGGTGTGGCAACGTTACGCCTCTCCTGTGTGGATGGACATCAAGCCAAGCGATACCTTGCAATACAGGTCTGCTCGCGAGCATGCGGATGAACGGCACATAGCGCCCTTGCAGCTTACGGTTATACGGAGAGCCGTTGAGTTATGGACAAACCCCGGCGACGTAGTCCTTTCGCCGTTCTCTGGCATTGGCTCCGAGGGCGTTGTCTCGCTGGAAATGCAGCGCAGATTTATCGGAATTGAATTGAAGAAATCATATTACGAGCAAGGGGTCAGGAATCTGCAAGCGGCAGAATCGCAACAAGGGTCGATGTTTCCAGATTCCGTTAGGGGCTACGCAGGCGAGATAGCCACTGATCTGGTGGATGACAAAGACGAGGGCGACGATTAAGGCTGACCGTCCATACCGAACGCTTCGGCTATCAAGTGGCGAACGCAGGTTCCGATTGGGACGCCTCGTTGCGCTGCGGCCCTTGACAACTTATCGCTCAGGCTTTCCGAGATCTCGACTTGGATGCGCTTGGTTCCACGTGTCGGATCTGCCGGCAATCTCCTGTATGCCATCGGATCGTAAGATGGCCGGTGCTTCTTGACGATCGCGTGCGCAGTCTGACGCGAGCATTGAATGCCGCGTTTTTGCAGGCGCTTGGCAATACGCGATGCCACGACTTCGCCAGCATCAAACTCCTGCAATATATAGACCCGAAGGTTCATCGCATGGTAATCTTACAATAATGAGGACAATAACGTCAACCCGAGAACTTGACAAGGTATACGGCAACGCGGTAAGATTCGAGACACGGGAGGAAACCAAATGAAGAGGCATATCGTAATCGTTCTTAGCGCCATCTTGGCAATTGCCATCCTCATGATCTGCTATGGGACAGACAAGAGTCTACATCAACGAGCCCATGAAGCGAACGACGGAGAGGCGCTCTGCGGATTTTTCTGGCCGCAAGGCGGCACAGCGCCGCATCCTCATCCTGTCAAATTTAGCATTACCACTTCCTTGCGTGAGGTGTCGCTCCGGCTTCCGGATGACATCGTCACGCTCCGAAAGTGTCGAGCCGATACTTCGCTAAGAGAACTTCGAGAACGAGATTACGAGGATCTGCTACAGACAGCACGCGGCGGTGGCAAGGAGGAAAAATGAAGGGAATCTACAGATTTAATTTCGATTGTGGCCGAGACGGCAATCTGCTCGGCATCTTCGTCTCGACACCCGATGATTTAGAGAAGCGGTACGGCAGGGAATTAGACTTTGGCTACGCTCTCGGGAAGTATAGTGAGATATATGGAGAGCTAGAACCGCGCCATGTCACCCTCGTGACCGACGATCCGAAAGCTGTAGCCATCTTCGAGAAGTACAAACTGGAGACCGGGAGAACGCCGTTCAATGACTACTCCGTAGACGAAGACCAAGACATAGACGACGAAGATATTTCAGAGGAGTAATCGCCTGCGCCTACTAATCGTTGACGGTATAGTAAGGGAAATGCGGGGATGGTTAACTGCCGGTCTCTTTGCATAGACAATGTTCCAGACCTGCCTAATGGAGGTTGCATGAGTGATGGAGCGAGCTTCGGGGACAGACTGCGAGCTGCGTCTGATTTCGCTTTTCTGGATGGCGTTGCCATCGCTATTGACCATGACGCAGAGAAATTGCGTGCGGAACGTGATGCATGGAAAGAAGCGGCCAGAGCTTGCGCCGATAACAGGGAAGTCCACCTCAGGGACAATTGCCTGCTCATTCGGCGAAAGTTACTTGCGGATGTTTTGACAAGCGGGTGGTGTGATCGCTGCGAGGCAAGACTACGCAGGATGATCGATCGCATCCTGCCAGACGAGACATCCGATCCAGGTATCCAGTACCCAGTAGAAGAGACTTCTGCTTGCGACACGCACCTAGCAATCGATACAGGGAGACCACCGAGTGCGCCAGTTATCGCATTTTTTACTGGTCAGCACCGGTTTCTGTCAAACTTTTGGCCGTGCGAGGTCACCGGCCCTGGTGGCCTCATATATCCCAGCGTTGAGCATGCCTACCAAGCCTATAAGTCAACATCTCCAGACGACTGGGCAGCGATTCATATGGCAATCTCACCAGGATTTGCCAGAAGCATGGGACGCTCGATACCACGGGCTAGGTTTGATCCAGATTGGGATGACAAATGTCTGTCCATCATGGAGGAGCTACTACGACAGAAGTTCAGCCAGCCACCACTGAGAGATTATCTCTGTGCCACAGAGCCAGCGACGCTTATCGAAGGCAACACCTGGCGAGACCGGTTCTGGGGAGTGTATAACGGGAAGGGTGAGAACCATTTAGGCAGACTGCTCATGCGCATCAGGGCCGATGCATCACGCAGCATCAATCCAACGGACTGGCCTGGGGGCGTGCCGTCAGATCCGCGTCCCTACCTGGAAGGGCATCCGCTGTCAGAGGATGAGGTAGCGCGCGGCCAGGCGCTTTAAGGGAGCATCCCGGACTCGGATGGCGGCCAGCCCAACTGCCCGCTAAGAACCGTCTTGCGTCCCTGTATGTGTGACCTGCCGCGGTGTCCAAGGTGCAACTACACGAAGCACGACGCGGCCTTCGAACTTGACCATGACATGTGCCCTGGAACAATTCCCCTAGACACGCTCGATGGCGCCGGGCGCGATGGCGCCGGGCCAAGGGACGGAACGGAGTGGGATGCATGAACGCTATTGAAGAATGGCTATCAGGCTGGGTGGCTGGAGAGGCTGCGGGATGCGCTGCATGCGCCAATCTTGTACGGTCGGCTGGATGCATTTGTAGATCGCTTCGGAAAGCCAACGACTTCCGCGGCACCATGAAGCCGATCGGCGCACGGGCCACCATGGGAAGGGATGGGGAGTGGACCATCGGTGAGCATGATCCTCGCTGCCCGGAGGCCCTTGCTGCGGATATAGAAGCACAATAGTGAATTGCTGAATGGGTAGGGCTGAAGCCGATGATGCAGTGGGTGATTAGCAACCGCGCCGACCAGAAAACAAGAGAGATAGCTGATCGTCATTATAACAGACAAAAAATCGGTTCGCCGCAGTTCGTTCCGCCTGGAAGGTGTGTCGTGCTAGTTACATTAGCGAAAGATGCGTTCTGGGTTACTTCGTGGCCGTTCGCACAATACGTGAAACATTCATGGGCTGGCGCTTGGGTGTGCTCGGCATTTAGGAACGAAAGCAAGACACTTTCAAGCCTATTGATTATTGAGGCGCTCGCGGCTACGCGGTTCATCTTTGGAGATCCGCCGACGAATGGCTGCGTCACGTTCGTTGATCCATCGAAAGTGCGGAAGAAGCGCGATCCCGGAAGGTGCTTCCTGCGCGCCGGATTCGTGCATGCTATTCCGCCGCAGACCAAGGGCGGCCTACTGGCATTCCAAATGTTGCCAGAGAATATTCCGAATGCAGTGCCGCCAGTTGGCCTTCAACTCTATTTATTCTGAAAGATCAAATCATGCGCCTGCTGCTCGTTGATGGCACCAACGCCGTTCTCCGTTACGCCGCCGCTATGATCGGAGATCTTCGCGCCGAGTCAGTGCCAGACGCTGATTCCCTACGCGTCCTATCAGCGGTAGAGCGCGCGATCCGTCAATGCGCCGCGATTGCTCATTGCGACCATGCGATCATCGCCTTCGACGCCGCGGAGGGGACATGGCGCCGCGAGCTATTCTCTGAATACAAGAAGGGGCGGAAAAAGATCCCCTTCCCATGGTCTGCTGGTCTTTCTCGATTTCTCGCGGACGGTGGATGGTTTTGCTCGGTCGCCCCGGGATTCGAGGCAGACGATATTATTGCGACTATGGCGCGACGAAGCATCGACGCAGGCCATAGAGTTGCCGTGCTTTCCTCGGATTCAGACCTTCTCCAGTTGGCCTCCGAGTGGTGTTCGATTTACCAATACAGCAGCGGAGAGGTGCGCTTCGTTCTGCGAAATCCGCAATGGATCGCGGAGCACTACGGTATCCGCGACGTTTGGCAACTCGCCTATTACAAGGCGCTGGTAGGCGAGCTAGGAGATGGCCTTCCAGGAGTCCCCGGGATCGGTCCGAAGCGAGCGCTGCATCTCATGGCGCAATATCCCTCGGCCAAGGACCTATCGTCCTCCAGGGCGCTTCCTGCGAAGGATTTGGCCCGCTTTAGACGGATGCTTGAGCTTGTGACGCTGCGAGAGGATGTTCCGCTGGCGCCGCTGATTCCGATGGTCTGCAGGGTACCCTGATCCGGAGGAGAAGCGCTGCGGGAAGGTGGCCCCACCTCCCCGCAAAATACAGAGGCGCGGCTGGACCTCTACGTAAGATCGAGATTGAGAACGGACATCAGCTCGTTCACGATCTCGACGAGGGCATCCTCATTCGCCGTATACGGTCGCGCCTGAGCATCCCGCCGCGTCGTCACCAGCCCGCCGGCCTTGAGCTTCGCTAGGTGTTGTGAGACCGCCGAGAGCGAGATCTTGGCATGCTCCGCCAGATTCCCGACCCCGGTCTCTCCATCCGCGCGCAGCTTGGCGAGCATGCTGAGGCGGCTGGAATTCCCGAGCAGATTCACCGCCTCTGCCAGTTCATAGATGTCCATCGTTTCCTTGGTCTTCTTTGCCATTTCGTTGTTTCCTCCTTTGGAACAACCTTATCAAAATGCGCTCAGCATGTCAAGGGGAACGCGATTAGCAAAACATCGGTGGGGGGCTTGACAAGCTCCGCCGCTATGTGCAAGACTAGGTCCATGAGCGAGTCTGGCACACTCCAATTGCCCCCGCCGCGGACGATCCGCACGCGCCGCGTGCTGGTTGCTCTCACGATTGAGGAGCATGCGGCGCTGTCGGACTTGGCGGCACAACGAAGCGAGCCCCCTGCGACCGTCGCGCGGGCATTGATCGTGGCCGCCCTGCATGCGCTAAGGACAGAACGATGATCCTGGACGTGGCGAAGGTGTCGGTTACTTCTCGGGGAAGCGGAAGCGGGTCGGCTTCGTCCGTCACCACAATGACCCGGTGCGCGGCCGGCGCCGCAGCGCGACGCGGCCGGCTGCCTTGCGGTAATCCTTCGAGCCGCTCCCAGGTTTCCTTCTTGTCGGCTCCGCCCGATAGGGCAACCTCCCATGTATCCGGCGTTTCCAGCTCGCCGGCGACGAGCCGCTTCCAGGCGCTGCTTGAAGGGCGCGGGCGGGAGCGAATGTTCCCGTATCGATTCCTCGCCGAGCTCTGCCTGCTCTTCATTCTTCGGCTTCGCTCCTATCATGGCCTGCCACTTGTGACGCACCGCAATGAATCTGAGATCGCACCGCAGAACAGCGTTTGCGCTGGATACGCGCTTATCCGAGGAAGGAAGAGGAAATCTAAATCTGCGCATGCTGGCGATTCGCGGCGAGGTTGATCTGCGATCTATTCAATGCGACGAACCGCTGCATCCAAGCTTCGAGGCGATGATTGCGGCCAATCCGCCGCATCGAAAGGGGAGGCGCAGAAACGCCTCGTGTCCTGTAAATCAGCCTATCGATGTTCCACGCTAAACTTACTCCGCTTGCTTTCTCTTGTGCTTTCTGCTAGGATGTGCAGCATGAACAACGGATGCCCGCATTGTAAGTATAGAGGGATTCGCTTTTTCCTGAATTCCGGGATGTGGAGAGACATTCTTCAGGAAAGGGGGCGAGCTGTTTTTTATTGCCCGAACTGCAAGGAATTGCTGCCGAAGGACGGAGGCGTCGCTAGCACGGAGCATATCGGAGTAGTTCTCACGATCATTGCCGCCCTTGCCATTTTCCTTGTCATCGCTTTCATCATAGCGAGTCTCTAATGGCGCATCCACACCCAAAATCACGCAGGGTAGAGCTTCCCGGCGAATGGCCCGGGACAATCACCATGACCCCGGATGGACGGCTGCGGATCTACCTTGGTCGTGGTCATGGAGCGGCAAATAGCGCTGGCTGGACATGGCTCGGTAGATTTCTCGCCTGGGCTTCGACGGGCGTAAGGTTGCCGACCGAGATCCATGTCCATCACATGGACAATGATCACTTGAATATCCGAGAAGAAAACAGGATGCACCTCCATCGTTCCGAGCATTCGCGGCTGCATGCGGCAACTAGGACTCGCAACGAGAAAGGGCAATTCGCCGTCGAGGAGGCAGAATGAAACTCCTTTTCGTAATCGTATACATACTATGGATAGTATGCGGTGCGGTTGCGACTATCTCCGGGTTTCTCGGCATCGCTCTCATGATCGGCGCCAACGATCAACCGTTGACAATGGGAAGCGATTCATTCGTTATTCTGATCTTTCTCGGATTGGTCTTCGGCGTTGCATTTATCGTCCTTGCGTCAGGCATCGAGCGGCTCGGAAGGGAGATCAGTTCAGGCTATAGAAATGTCGGTCGCCTGCTGGCGATCATGGTCCTATCTCTTGTCTTCGCCGCAGCAACCGGCTCAAGACGAGAAGAGAAGAAATGCTATTTCAGCGTTGTCGCCAAGATATGCTACAAGCTTGGGCAACTGCGTAGATTCGGCGACACCATCGGCTGTTGCGTTTACAGTGCATGGGCAAGCCGCCCCATCTATTATGAATTTTGTCATTTTGATACGAAGACTAGGCGATGGATCTATACTCGCTGATCAGCGCACCACCAAGTAAGCGCGTCGGCCGCGGCAAGCGCATGATGCTCACGGTACCGCAAGATGTCATTCCGCGCTTTGTGGCGCAGGCAGCCAAGTGGGGATGCAGGCCGGCAACGGCCGTTCTAAACCTCGCGCTCGGAGCATTGCGAGCGATCGAAGATCAAGAGATGCGCTTGTCACACAATCACCCGCTCAGGGCGGATGGTTATGACCTCGGTTCGAATGTGCCGTTTGAAGTGGCCTTGGCGGCGTCCTACAATCCTCGTTGTGAGGCGTTCTGCGGTTGGGAGATAGGACCGTACCCCTGCACCAGGGAGCGTGGCCACGGTGGCGCTCACGTGGCGCGTGCGGCTGGCGGTGTTATCGTGGCAGCATGGGATGAAGAAGGAGGGCAGGGAGCATGAAGGCGCTCAGGCGTTGTTTTCTGTTTTTTGGCTTAACTGTTGCGATAATCTCTCCACCGAAAGATCCGTGGCGAAACCTAGCAGTGGCCGCCATTTTTGTGTACGCTGCTTGTCACTGGCGCGAGGAGTAACGGTCATGGGCGGAACTGCGCTAGATCCACGGAAAGAGGAAGCATCGCAGGGCAGCAAATCCGCCAGCAATATCGGATGCGCGGCGAAAATCGCAATCTTCCTAATCTTGCTTTCCATGGCTCGCATGAATTGCTATGACCATTTGTCGATCTATCCAGCTTGGATGCGAGCGGTCTGTAGTTGCCTATTTGCGGGCTAGGATGAGATGAGGTTCGCATCGGTTTGCTCGGGGTGCGGAGGGTTTGACCTTGGCCTTGAGCAAGCGGGCCTGCGATGCGTCGTACAAATCGAGATCAATAAGCAATGTTTCTCAGTTCTGGAAAAGCATTGGCCTTATGTTAAGCGGTTGAAAGATCTCTATGAGACGAAAGCGGAAGATCTTCCAGCCGTTGATGTTTTCGCAGGAGGAACACCCTGCCAGGATCTCTCGATTTCTGGACGCCGTGCGGGATTGGATGGAAGCGAATCCAGACTCTTCTACGAATTCGTTCGCCTCGCTGATTCGCAGCCTGCCGCTGCGGTTCTCTGGGAAAACGTCCCTGGCGCTTTCACCTCCTCGGAGGGAGAGGATTTTGCGATCATCCTCCGAGAACTCAGCGGATACTATCCTTCCGTCCCGATCGGAGGATGGAGAAATTCAGGCTTCTGCGTTGGACATTAAACGATACGTGCTCTGGCGCGTGCTGGACGCTCAATACTTCGGAATTCCACAGCGACGCCGTCGCGTCTTCGTTGTTGGATTGCCTCGAAACGGGGAGCGGGGAAGAATTCGAGGCGTACATCCAGAGATACTTTTTGACGAAACGAGCCTGCGCAGGCATCCTCCGTCGAGCCTTGAAAAGGAACAGACCGTTGCCCCATTACTTGGAGGAAGCCTTGGCGGCCACAGAATAGGAGCAGAAGAGGCGGCAGGCGGGCATCTAATTAGTCACACCGTCACCACCCGCAGCGGTATGCATCATGATCCAACAAGCGACACATTCATTGTCCATACCCTGACAAGTGAGGGGGCGGACGCGAGCGAAGACGGCACAGGACGCGGCCTTCCGCTTGTTCTCGGAACTCTCGCTGCCTCATACGGAAAACAAGCAGGGAGGGACTTCGAGGTGTCGGATAATTTGATCGTTGCTCGCCGTCGCGTCCGGAGGATAACACCGATTGAGGCTGAGCGCTTGCAGGGCTTCCCAGATCATTGGACTAAGCATGACTCGAACGGTCGGAAGTTATCGGATGCGTCACGCTATCGAATGATAGGTAACGCGGTAGCCGTGCCAGTCGCAAAATGGATAGGATCTCGTTTAATTCAAGCAGTGGAGGATTCGCAATGAGACACGCTAGGCCAGTAGATCAAGAGCGATGGAATAGCCGCCTCGCGCGCCTACGCAAGATCCTAGAGATCAACGTCCCCGATGTTGTGATTGCGACCGAGGCTGGCCTAATCTTGGAGGCGTGGCACGGCAACAAATGGCGCCGAGCTTTCTGGTGCCTGCGCGATGCTACGCGGTGGGCTTTGTTGTGGCGGGTTATACTGCCGCTCGAAATCGGATCTTGCCGATTTTTCGGAATCCACAGTTGGGATACGATCGAAGAGGAACAATGTGACGGGAGTTTCGCCGCGATAGAGCGATGCTGTTTCTGCATGAAGGCTAGGTAGATTTCTTCCTCATCGATTCAATCCTTTCCCGTAGCTCTTCGATCGTCGTTGCGCTATCCTCAAGGGATGCCTCAGCGAGATCAGCCCTAGTCCTAAGTTCCTTGACCTCTTCCTCGAGCAGAACGGCGTATTTGGCGCGCGGGCGAAGCTCTGCGACCTCTTCTCGCAGCGCCGCTAGTTGCGTTTCCGCCGCATCGAGTCTCGCCTCTAAGGTGGCTTGTCTCTTTTCGTACCTATCAAGTAATTGGCTGACTCGACCGAATTCCGATGTATCTTTAGCCGTAAGAACCTGCGTTTCCAACACAGCAGCATCTGCAATCATCTTGCGAGCTTCTGGGCGACGAAACATAAAGGTACGAAGCAGGGCTAGCAGCGTGGCTAATCCACCTCCAGCGACTACGGACACGAGGACTGTAACCCAGCCCGGGGTTGACGGTTCCGCCACTCAGGAATGCCTTGCTTTCTCGCGGTCTAGATCGATCATTAGGGTGCGGACTTTTTCAACCATCTCATCATAATCACTCATCGCTTGGCGGATTGGCCGCACTGCGCGATGAAGCACAATGCCAGCAATAAGCGAGACAACCGCAGTCAAGATTAGCATTCCCGATTCGAGTCCGTAGTAGGGCTGGAAGATGACAACGACGCCAATCAAATGGGAGATCCCGCAGAAGGCGATGAATACCGATGCTAGCATCCATAGCGCAGGCTGCGGTATTTTTGACTGCGATGAAAGAACTCTTACAATCGAAACGGGGATCCAGGTATAGGCAATAAAAATCAGGACGTTGCCTATGATGATAGCCCACAGAAGAACTGGATCAGAAATACAAGATTCCCGAGCGATCGATAAAACTTCCATCTCCTTCCCTTTCCACTCTTACGCTGGAGATCGGGGACGATTTCGCGTTACTGCGGCGCGGATGCCCCAGAGGCCCAGGGCAGTCGCTACCGCCTCACCGACCTTGTAAAGATCGAGGTCGCCTCGGAAGTAGCCGGCGAAGGCCAACGCCACCAGCGTGGCGACGGCGAGCAGGGTTTTCAAGCCCGGCAACGGATCGCTTGGAGTACCGAGCTTGATCCTGCGGCCTCGGCGAGGCTTGCCGAGGCCCTTGGGGAGATATGGCGCTGTTGGGTGGTGTGGCATGGCTTAGAGCTCCTCGGGCGGCTCAAGATAGCCAAGATCGAAGATGATCTGCCGCAGCTCGCGTCGCACGGTGCGGTTCAACTCTACCAGGCGTTCCGAGGCAGCCTGAGCCTGCGCGGTGCCCTTTCGCGCTGCGGTCGGTTCGAGATCGAGCGGCAGGGGGCGGAGGCGGTCTAGCACCTTGGTGGCGGCCTCGAAGGAGATGCCGATTTCTGAGGCGAGGGCTCTTGCCGCTGCCGGCGGGGGGCAGCAGAGATACAGCCAGCAGCACGGACTACCGAGCGACGATTGAGGCACCCTTTCTATCCTCCCAGCTTCGCAAGTCCAGAGAAGACTCGGACATTGATCTGCTCTTGATTGGCCATCTTTTCCTCCATAACGGAGATGCGCCCACCGAGAGAGGAGACGCGCTCTTGGTATCGCACCAACTCCACGGTCGCCGTCTGATTGGCCGTTGTGGACTTCTCGATCGCGGCCTGAAGCTCGCCAACCTTTGTCTCGAGACCGTTGAGCCGCATCGAGGCGACGCCGAGCAAAAAGATCCAGCCGACGACGCCCAAGATGACCCCCGGGCTGATCCACTGTTTGAGATATTCCATCGCTCGATCACCCATGGCGGTAGCCTCCTGCATGGACGGAGTGTCGCTCACGGCCCTGCTGCCGCCCTGCGGCTACCCCTGGCCTGATAGAGGTGAACCGAGAAGGCCAAACCGAGGGCCAAGATCTCGGCGCCCCAAACGGTTGCCAGGAGAATGAGAAGATTTGCGGTCACGTGGCGATGGCCCTCCGCAGCTTCAGGCCCTTCTCTTTGTCTCTAGTGAATCGAAAATACAGAAACACAGAGACGCAGAGCGCCACGGCAAGGGGTGCAACCACCCTGAGCATGGCGAAGTAGTGCACTGCCTCAGTAACATTCGGATGGATCATCGGATGAAATCCTCATTGCGGTTAAAAAAAGAGCCAAGGCGACAACCGGAGGAGGAACGAAACCTTCGCCTTGGCTCTGTCGAAACCACCACTCTTTCACCGCCGCCCCCTCGCTTCCGCCCGTGATAGATGCGCCCTCTTAGATTCGCGGATGGCAGCCTGAGGAAACCCTTCGACTTCCGACCATTCTCCGTCATCTGCCAAGGCTGCCCATTTTCCGTCTCGACGCTGCAACCGATCTGTCATTAGATAGGATACAACTTCAGCATCGTCCGCCACAACCCGAGATGCGAGCATCTCGGTCAACCGTTCCTCGGTCGCCAAGATCGCCTCTTCGGGAGTAGAAAACCCGGTGCCGGCCGCATGGAGAGAGGTGAACGATCCACCGCCTTCTGCGATTTTGCACAGCCACAAGGAGGAATCATGGCCGATGGGCTCGGGCCGCATACGGATGCCTTGAGCAAGACGCGCGACCATTACGGCGAACGGATTGGGTGCTACGGCCATCGGTCTCTATTCTAGAACCACTGCGGCGTTTGATGCAACCCGAAGGATGATGGGCAGTGATCGGACCCGCACTTAAAGCTCACTGCGTATTGAGCGATGTCTATCCACTTTTCCGAACCGCATCCGATATTCCTGCTCCATGTGCCAGCAGTTTCTCGCTCAGCTCCCTTACCTTATCCATCAACCACAGCATGGCCTCCCGTTCGCGAAGGTAGTGGCCGCAAGGGAGTCCGTTATCTCTATTCCATGCAATCTTCCCGTTTAGCCATTGGACGCGAGTCAAGGTAATCTTGAATACCCCATCTTCATTGATTTGTAGGTAGGACCTCCGCCTCCCTCTTCTATCCGCTGAAGGCGCTCAGCTTGGCGCATCTTGTTTCGTTGGCGAGATGCAATGGACATGATGCAACCTCCGAAGTTGAAGTGGGGCCAGCAGGGATCGAACCTGCGACCATCCGCTTAAGAGGCGGCAGCTCTACCGCTGAGCTATGGCCCCATGGTTTTTAATACATCGTCCCATTTACCACCCCTCCGCGCGCCGACGATTGACGCGGTGCCCGCAATCGATGCAGGTGACGCCCCGCGTGTAAATACCACCCCCGCTCGACTCCGAGTCGTCCCTTCCCCATGTTCCCGCCATCCTCACCTTCGCGTAAAACTCAAATCCGGAGGTACCTCCGCAGTGCGGGCAGCACATTATCTGGGCGCTCTTTTTCATTTCTCTCCGTCCCTTCATTTCGTCACCCATGCACCCCAACGATCAAACTTGATGGGCGAGCAGAAAATCTCGCAATCCAATCCATTCCTTGTTTCGCCAGCAGCTCGCAACGTAGATTCTCGGATCTTTCAGGTTGTGGCCTAATTAGCACGGGTCAAGACGCGCCCATACAATGGACTCGCCGTCCGTGCCGCGCTCGATTGATGTACTGACACGATAGTGTCGCCGTACATATCGCTTGTCGTTGTAATAATGGACGATCGACCTCTGGAGCCGCCTGACCTCGGTGGTCGGCACCGGGATGGGCCAATAGAGGAGTGGATTCCTCCGCGCCTCCGGGCTCGCCATCACCTCCTCGAGTCTCCTGTACACCTCCCGCCATCGGTCTCGGTCGTTGAGATGACGGGGAGGGATTGCTAAGCGCTGCTCTACGTCCATGGTTGACGCCTCCCGCGTAACATGCTAACATAGGACCGCCATGAGATGCAAGCGCCAACAGATCCAACGCCTTGAATCCAAGTTTCCGTAGAGATCCAAGGAAATGGACTGACCGGCGCTAGATCTAGTGCATGAGGCCATAGACACCACTATATGTTGTGTTGGCGCTGTTGGCACAGGTGCTGCATTAGTATGGACTCAGGACGGACAAAGGACAGACCAGAAGCGAGACAGGATAAACAACGGAAGAGAGGACAAAATGAGACTGACCAAGGCAGACCACGAGAAGATTAACAAGCTGGCTGACAAGTACTACGATTGCCGCGACCGAGAGGGCAGGACGCACGAAGAGGCAGTCTCTGAGGTCTTCGAGCTGTCATCTGAGATTAGTGCATCTATGCACCTTGTCCGGATCACTCTTTCTACTATTGCAGTGGTCTAAACCGACCAACCAGCGCGGATTAAGGAGATGATGTCATGAGCATTCTCGCATACCGCGACTTCGTCCCTGGTGTAACCGTCAAGCTTACGGGTAACTTCCTCATCTCAACAGGACAACGCAAAGGCGGCGAAGGCTCAAAGCGTTGGACAGTCTTAGCCTGCACTTGCGGTCTATGCCGTAGCAACAAACATGTTGCAGTCAATGAGCCTTCAATGTCAATCTTCACTCCAGAGGAGATAGCTAAAGAGCCCAGGATTGTCCATCGTCACATTGCAAAAGAGAACCTCGCGATTGTCGGACAATTGGACCATCGTAACTGTGGAGATGTCTATGCAGGGCAGACGATGGAGGGGCTCATAGCAGGGAGAAAGCCTCTAGGATCAAGGCCGATAGATACAGAGCCCGAGCCTGAGACTAAGCCTGCAAAGCCATGCCCCGATGAACAGGAGGCTTGAAGTAGATGTCAACCACAATTAACACTATCCGAGAATTCAAAGCAAGATCTGTCTCGCTTTTTGAGAATAACAACTACCTCCAACGCGGAACCACTATTACGTGGCGTGGAGCCAGGAAGACAACTTGGCGCGGCGGATCATCTGGATTCAGTGGGGAGTTCGAAGTCTCACATCCGTCACACAAAACTGTCCTTATTGTAGCATCTTACGACGATGAAGGACTAACAATAAGATGAGCCAAAATGCTCTGCCGTGTTATATCCTCTGCCGAACCCCCACCTTGCGCGCCCATGCCGCCGCCGATGTCGTTGCTCCCGCAAGCCTAGAAGAGGTCGCTGAGGGGGTGCTTGAAATTCTTCGCGCGAGCATGGAGGGTGCGCCATGAGCGCAGGAGTCTCGGAGAGGGGAGTTGGGATGTCTTCCCCGACCTTCCGCCCAGGCGATCGAATCGAATGGCGCCAAGGACCGCGAGGACTGCGCCGCAGCGGCGTTGTCGTCTCGGCGCGCAATCAGATTGCCAGACTGCAAGTGCGCCGCGATTCGACGGGCGAGCTTTGCTATGTTACTCCAAGCGCCAACCCGGTGGTCTTGACAGAAGAAAGACAACAGGACCTCGGACTCGTCAACACCCCTTACGGGTGGGAGTGAGATCGCATGAACACTGCCGCTTGTCACGCCCGCGCCGTCAGCAACGGCATCAGGCTCGCCATGTCCAGCCGCACGGGCCGCGAGTCCCTAGATCGCTTCTGGCGACTCCTGCGGCGGTTACAGCGCCTGCCGATGGGCGACCTACGCCTCTTGGCGGGCAACCTGCGGCTCGCTTGGAGTCCACTCAGGGGCCGTACGGAGCTGGCCTCCAAGCTGGCCTTAGAGGGCGAGATCCGCTACGCCAGTCGATCAATGGCCGGTCCTGACGGATCAATCAGATACGCCCTGACGAGTCCATCTCGACGGCATCATGATGCCGCCTTTCTTCGCGCTCCTAGTGGACGCATGTGTTTCCTGTTGGGGGCGCGCCGATGAACCTCTTTTCGAACCGTCTTTTTGTTACAGGCGTATTCGCAGGCATCGCTTATGGCTCCGCGATGTTTGGGCTAGGGTACGCGACGGGCAGAGACGCGTACAGGCCGCGGAACTTGATCTGTATCACGCCATTGGATGACAACGCGGTGCGAATCACGCACTATCGTCTAGATGGCAGCATGGCAACCGAGGACACCCTGACAGATAACGACGCGAAGACAGGGTGGGCAATTCCGGGCTGGGCGGCCGAAACCCTGGGGCAGAGATGACCCGCACCGGTAAAAAGGAGACGTGAAAATGGATATGCAAGGGCCAGCCGTCACGCAAGTCGGCTCCAAGCCTAGCTACTCGGATAGCCACAAGGAGACTTTAATGGACGCGGCCGCTCTGCTCTGGCTGGACAACCAGATCCTCAGGACCAAGATCAGCCGGCTCGAAGCGGCTCTCCGCTGGGCTGAATGCGAGCGCGATGCCGCAAAGGCTGCGGTCGCTGATAATTTGGGCATCGGTACCCTCTACGCTGTACTGGATGATGCCGTCCAGCGCCTCGGCACCCGGGAAGTTGCTGGCCTTTGCGGGGCGGTGAGCTTCCCGGAGATGGCGAGCGCTTCAAGACTGACGGGTGGCGCCCAGCCCTGAGCCCCCGCCCCTCTCCTCTCAGAGGGGAGCGGCGAGCGCTCAACGGAGAGCGCCAATCGCTGCTGGACGAAACCCAAGGGAACCCACCCGTGGGCCAGCGAGGAGAACGCCATGAACCCAACGGAGATGAAGCCGGCGTCAAAGGCAATGCAGGACTTCTTGGAAGGAAAGACCGATCGAGAAGAAGTAGACGATCCCTACTACAGTGAGATGGAAACGGCTCTCAGGTCGGCAGATGAACAGTGGTTCGAGGTCACGGGCTCTTCACCGAAGGTTGGGGGAGGATGGGATGACCTAATGGCATCTCTGTCGAGGCGGTTTACGCAGCCACGCGGTACGGACCGTTTCGAAGTCAGGACGGTCCCGGCTGGCCGGGATCTCAAGGGAGATCCAACGGAGCGGGAGTTCATTCGGTACACCTGCGGGGTGACAGGCGAGAAGATCGACTGAGGTATCCTGAGCTACCACTGGTCTTTAGGAGATGAGCATGGCGACGCAAGAACAGATTACGGAGGACCTGCTTGAGAATCGCCTTTTGCTCGACCATTACCCGCGGACGCGTGTCTGCTGGTACAACACCGCGCCGTTGCATCCAGAGACAAACGAAGGGAGATTGGAAGCTGTCACGCTCGACGCTGTGCCACGGGTAAGTGATCTTGTGATGTTCGGAAAGTCCAACCTTACCCGTGAAGCATGTTTGTTGGTATCCGGATACCTGCAAGGTCTGGGTGACTTGCCAAGCGACAGGAGCCACGAACGATGTCACGGCCGACCGAGAAGACCACCCACTACTTGCCCGGCCCAAGTCTGGCAGCGAGGCGGAGCGTGCGCTGCAACGGATCGAGCAGAGACTCATGGATCACGGATTTAACCTGACTTGAACTTTGCCGGCGAAGGAGAGACCGACGTGAGCGATATGCAAGGACCCGCCGTCAACAAGCCTCAGAAGGCCGCGCTGTGGTTGTACGAGACCGAGACCTGGTTTCTCCTAGAGCTTCTCAAAGACACGAGAAATCGTTTTTGGACAACTACGACTGCGAGAGGTGTACAGCTTGAAGAAGTGGAGCAGAAACTCGAGAAGGTTCTCGAAGGCTATAGGCGGCAGAACACAGAATCGGCTCCAAGAGAAGATTCGCGAGACCTGGCCGTCCGGATGGAAAAGGCAGAAACCAGACTCAATGAACAGGCTCGCATGATCAACTTTATGAGGAACTACCTGATCGACCTTGAGAACAAGCAGACCGCGAGCCCGATGTTTGACCGCGATGAGCTTTCCCGTCTACGCAGCGCTTTGGAATGCGAGCTACGCACGTGGACCAAAGAATCACAGGAGGCAGGAGAGGGAAAGGAGATCAGAGAGTTGTATGTCAAGGTGTGCAGGCTTGCCGGGTGTGGTCTTCGTGATGATGAGCTGGAGCTAGGCTATTAAAAAGACCGAAGCCCTGCCGGTACCTCCTGCCAGTCTGGGGGAGGTGCCGAGAGGGCTCCGGAATAGGGAACTCCACTTTTGGGCCAGCAAGGAGAAAGTCATGACCGATAATGAGATTGGCAAAAGGGTTACCTGGGAAGGCGGTCACTGGATCGTCCGAGCGCGCTTACAAAGAGATTGGTTTGAGCTTGAGCACGACGATGGACGCATTAGGCAGGCACATCGTCGGGACATCTGCGGGCTGGCATATCTCCGCGCCGGAAAGGAAAGCTCATGAAGATCATCGATCAATGGCGGGCCGATGACGAAGTTTTCCGCCTGACGACCGAAGATGACGGCACGCATCGCTTGGAATGCCGTCCTGTTACCTCGGGCGGTGGCGCTTGGCGTGATGTAACCGGGGACAGCGAGGCATTGCTCGTCAGGATTGAGGAGTTGGCCTCCGCTATCGAGATCCTCGTAAAGACGGCGCGGTACGGCCTGCTCCCGCTTCCCTCAAGGCTTGATTATCCAGATCTACTAGAGCCCGGAATCGAGGGGGCACCATGATTTCGGCGCTACATAAGCAGGGACGGCGAGCGCCGAAGCTGAAATCACGGCAGCCGCGCATCGTTGACGGAATCGTTACTCACGAGCTGAGCGATGTCTCTAAGACTCAGGCCGTCTCTGTCGCAACATTTTTCGGCACCTTTGATATCGCTGGGGCAGAGATTTACGATCCTGCGCCGTCTTCGCGATTGCCAGAGGTTGGCTCTTGGGCGATGATTACTCGCAGACTTCCAGCCATCGAGGGCGGCGTTGACAAGCACTTCAGGGTAGGGCGATGCTTCTATTTGGAGCGCTCGGGTAACACCGACTCAAAGGGCTTCGGCCCCCGCGGCATTTATAAAGTAAAATGCCATTCTCCGTGGGGTGACGTCTCTTTATTCCCCTACGAATACAGCACCATCTCGATTCCCATGCTAATCGAGCTATGGGGCTCTGGGGAATTGATCTTCCACCCTACCGCAGTTGATCCATTGCGATTGAATCAGGTTGTATTCTATGCACGCTCGCGCGGCCTCTCGCTTGCGGATGCGGCGGTGTTGGCACTCGGAACTATCACTGCGCCGGTTGGCTGGTTTGAGCCGCGCGCAGATCTCGCGGAAGAATGCGAAGAGATGGAACGCCGCATTCATGCGCGGAAGCCGCCGCGGCGCTTCGGAATTCACGACATCGCAATCAAAGGGATATCGCCATGAACAATTGGCCTGATCGAACAGATGAAGTCTGGAGGAAATGGCGGGCGTTGCCAGACAATCAAGAGCGATGCGTAGCCGTTGCTCGATTCTTCGGAGCCTTGGCGGCCGGATCGCCTACGGAACGGGCTACGACCATCCTGCGCCTTTTGGAATTGGCAATTGACAAGCAGGCGGGAGCGGATATCCGCTGGCCTGCCGTGACGGATGCGCTTACAGGAGGAAACAATCCATGAGCGAAGCGCTTGCTGTAACCTATACGGTGACCGCCGAAGACATCGCGGCGAAGCGATTGGCCTACGATGTCCTTGCGGCAGATACGCCGCAGGGATACGAATCCGTGCGAGTCGCTATCGCAGATTGTAGGGCGACCCGCACCTCCATCGAAAAACGGAGAGTCGAACTGAAGGCGGACGCATTGGCTTTTGGGCGGCGCGTCGATTCGATCGCAAGGGAATTGACATCCCTGATCGAATCGATCGAAGAGCCGCTGAGGCTCAAAAAGGCGGCCGTGGATGACGCAAGGGAACGCGCCAAGGCGGAGAAGGAAGCCGAGGCACGGCGCATCGTTGAAGAGGAATTGCGAATCGAAAGGGAGGCGAGGGAGACTCAGGAGCACGCTGCGCGGGAAGCCGAGGAGAAGCGGCTGGCAGAGGAGCGCGAAAGACTGGCCGCAGAACGCGCCGAGATCGAACGGCAGCGCGCGGAATCGGAGGCAAGGGAAAGGGCCGCATCCGAAGCACTGAGAGCAGAGAAGGAAGCCCTGGAGACGGAGCGACAGCGCCTCGAAGCCGAGAAGCGGGCCGCTGAGCATGCAGAGTTTGAGCGGCTCGCAAAGATCCGCGCCGAAGCAGAGGCGAAGGAGCTGGCGCGCTTGGCGGTAATCGCCGCCGAGGAAGAGCGGATCGCTGAGGCGGAGCGTGCCGAGGGGCACCGCAAGCGCTTGGAGGCCCTGAAGCCCGACAAGGACAAGCTCGCCGCCTTCGCCGCCCGCCTACGCGAAGCGGAGGCCCCTATCGTCAAGACGCGAGATGGTAAGCGAGCACTGGCGGTGGCGGTCGCTGCGCTCGAAGAGATCGCCACTGCCTTGGAGGCGTTCGGCTCGCCATGAACCCGATTCGATCCAATTCCTTGGATTCAAGACGCTGGATTTTATCCAGGGAATTGGATGCCGATATCCTAGATGCGGTAGCGTTGACTGCCTGCACCACCATATGTGGTGTTGGCGCAGTTGGCATGATGGCTGCAATAGATAGGGACCGAGACGACAAAACGGAGCCAAAACCAAAGGAGATGGCCGCCATGAAAATCGGGACTCAAATCTACTACACGGGCGACTGTGCCAATGAACCCGGGGTCTTTTACGTGAGTGAGGTCTTCCCGGCTGGTTACTTCACCCTGAGTGAGCGCGGATGGGATGGGGCGGGTCGTATCATTCGCGGTGTTCGACCGTCACAGGTCGGTAGCCAGTACGAGGGGCACTGCGACCCCCGCTTTGTCCTACTGGACGCCGTAGAGGCTTGGCGGGCGCAGCGCGCGTAGAGACGCTAGATCCTCCACGGTAGGGTGTACCGCACCCCGCCGCGGGCGATCCAGCCCAGGGCCGAAACCAAAGGAGACGGCAATGCGCTACAGCATCTACAGCAGCTCGACAGGACAGCACGTCGGAATCTACGCCGCAACGAGCGAGGATGGAGCGCTGGTCGCTCTGCTCGCGGACAAAGCAGACAACGCACAATACTGCCGCGAATTTCGGGCCGATCAGTGGCGCATCCGGCCGCTGCTCTCCCGCACTGGCGCCAAGCAGACCGCGCACCGGGAATCTCACATGTATCGTCAAGGTCGCGGGTGGATCGTCTCAACCTGGGATGAGTGCGTGCAATGCCATCGCCTCTCGCATGAGCTGCCGTTCTTCGAGGCTCGCCAGCAGCTCGCGGAGTGGCGGCAGCAGAGAGCGGCCTACCTCTGCGGTGAGGACAACTGATCGTCCAACTAGCCGCGTTGAAAGCAAAAGGATTGGAACTGAAACCATCGGCCCGCGGGCCACAAACCAAAGAGGAGTATGACATGAGACTCAAGATCGCCTTTGTCCTGTTCATCGCCGCCCTGCTGCTGGGGTTTGCGGGGAACGCCTTCGCGCAGGCCACAACGCCTCAGCAGATCCGCGCAGCGCTGCTTAATGACGGCACGGTGAGCCTTGTGTTTCGCGGGCGGATCGTTCGCACTCCAGCGGGCGTCGCGTCCAGTGAAGCCTTGCCTCCGGCGCTCGGCAAGGTCGGCTATGTCATGGCCGCGTTGCCGCCCGGTGTCCACCCGAACAAACGATCCATCTATGAACTGCTCTGCCTCTATCCCGACCTGATCGAGTTCGCCGCATCCGAAGGCTGCGAATATCTGAGCGAAGCTGGCCTGCCGGTGGAGGTGACGGTCTACCTCATCGGTTACGCAGAGGGTGAACACTTTGAGACCCACCTAGTAGCAACGAAAATCAAGCCGCTTCGCCATTGAGGCAACGCAGCCTAGATGGGGGGAATTGTCCCCAATAACTGGAAGGCCGTATCTTCTGAAGGAGTAGATTTATGTTGCGTAGCGCGATCGTTGCCGCAGTCGTCATCGCTCTTTGCCTTTGCTCTCCAGCGAGCGCCGCAAGCTTCGGGACGCTCAACGGCGTTGTCATTGGCAAGGAAATCAGTTACGGACCGAGCGGTCTAATCAACCAGATCCTTTTGATTCTCGACACCCAGGATGGCATGTATTGGTCCGTCACTTGCCGCCGCGCTGAAGCGAACCTAGGAAGGTGCATCAACGTCGAGCAGCTAGATATCGTCTCCGTCGATGGTGTCTTCAGGGCGGGACCCACTGGGCCAGCCTCGCACCTCCTGTCCCCTCTATCGCTGTTCATCCTCTAGCTTCTCGTCCCCAAGCAACTGCCGCAGCGAGGCAGGCTGCGGCAGTTGCTCCTGCCGCATTCCGAATAATGGACCGAGAGCAGATACGAATACTTCGCGAAATTCCGCGTTCTCAGTTCTTCCTCTTTGTGATGTTTCAGCCCCACGATTCGCCGCCTGAATTACATGTCGTGAAATTCTCACACTTTCCGGAAAGTAGCATCCAGTCAATAGCCTCTCTTCTCCAGTGGCTGGATTCGATTCAACGATCCCGCTTTCTGGGCCGATCCAAGCGGGGCACTTTGAATCATTGCCAATCAGAGAATCGAGAATCGCGCGGACTCCGCATGACTGACAGATAACTGGATGCTGCATTAGGTCATCTTTCCGACAACTGCGTCGAGATAAGATGGCCGCCACGCGCCAGTTGAGGCGATCGAAGCAGCAGAAAGTCCATGGCTATGGCCTCCACTGCTACCAGTGGAGTTAGTTTGAAATGTGCTAACGATGCTAGCCGCATCATGAGTTCCGTATTCAAGAGCCTGGATGGCTCCAGAGGTTCCACTGTTCAGCGCTGAGATTGTATGAGTATGGGCCGGGATATCAGTCGTGGTAAGCGTATACGAATCAGTGCTCCCGCTAACACTCAGGCCCGAGACTGTCCAGCTCCCGCCAGTGCCGCCACCGGTTGTATTAACGATTCTCAAAACTTTATCATGGGCAGCTGTGTCCAATGTGAACATTGCGGGGACTGCGGATTGCGGGAAGATAAGCTTGTCTCCGGAACCGCCGGCCGCCAGCGCCACATACTTCAGCCCCGCCGCAGTTTCAAGCGCAGAAGTCGCCTGATTCCAGCGGAACCGCGGTTGATTCTGTGTGTAGAAATCCATTCGATGCGGAGTCGTCGCATGCGAACCGCAGTAGTAAACGATCCGCCCGCCGGCTGATTCTCCGGTGGTTGGATCAGAAAGCATTATTTGCACGTTCGCATTGGCCGCCCCGATCAGGGAGAGCCAACACTCGGTAGCCGAGTTGCTATTCTGCGCCAATAACGCCGTGTAGGCGCTCGGAGTGATGAGCGCGCCAGAGAGGTGCGCGGTCTGGCGGGCAGTGAAAACGTTTGCCGCTGCAAGCAGGGCTAAAGCTTCAATCGGTGTGAAAACGATGATATCCCGCGTCCCGGCCCCCCAAGAAACGGCGCCGCCGGCATTCGAGGACTGATAGATCTCTACGCGAGTAATCGTCAGCGTCGCAGTATCAAGAATTCCGCGTCCTACCTCCAGGAGGTTTGCCGAACCTGCGGCGGTCCTGTCCTCCGCTGCGTAGAAGATCGTATCGCCGCTAGCAATCGATCCATCGGATACTGCGTCGGAGATCGTGCGGTATCCAGTCGTCGGGGTCTCGACATACGTATATGTCGAAGTACCGGTCGTGCTGGACGTGACCTTCGTCAAGGCTGGTGCTCGGAATGCCATCTATTCCTCCGCTAAGATGCCGTCACCTTCAAGTCCACTTCCCAATGGTTGTAGAACGGGTTCATGAACGGCGCGGATTCCTTGATCCGGCCGCAGAACAGGTAGTCTAGGGGATAGACGGTTTCTTCGGGCTTGAAGTCTATTACCACGTCTTTCGAGGAACCACGCGCCCGACAGAACGGCTTGACGCTGCCCAAGGCTTCCGTATCGCTCAACCCCCATATCTTGATTGTACCACTCACCTCCAACCTTCGTGGCCGCGGGCTTGCCTCTCCGCCCATGTCCACGGTCTCCACGACAGGTTCCTGCGAAAGCAATTGCAATGGAAATACCGGGACTCCGCTGGTAGTCCCAGCCAACAGAACGATGCCCGTGCCCACCGCGAGTCTGCCAGCCTCGAAATATGAATCGCCACTCGCCGAATGATCGATGTCAATCTGAAACCATGTAGCGGTTTTCCCGGTTTCGTCGTACCAGCGAGCATGCTTGTCCGTCCACGTTCCAACGCTCGCCGCACCAGAGGGCCAGAATGGAATCACGGTGGAATCGTAGGACGCTGAACCATTCGTCAGATTTGCTTCGGTGGTAGCGAACCTCACGCGCCACGTGCTGCCGCTCTTTGCGTTCGCATACCCGAGGAAGACGTAGCGAATCGTCGTAGCGGCACCCAGGTTCCCCTTGATATATCCAGTCAACGCCGATGGCCGCCATTTGAGGGATGGCCGCTGCGATTGCAAACGAGACACCTCGAATCCCGCAACCTCAGTAGAGGCTACCAGGGTTATGGCATCGCTCAGCTCTGGAGATACGAGGATCAAGAGGAGTTCCCCTGCGACTCGATGAAGGCGACCAGAGAGACCCTCATTCTAGCAGTCCAGGATCGGCTCATAGAGGACGTGGTGAACCTTGATATCGCCGAGCGTCGCAACTGCGTTCTGTCCGGTGATCTTGAGCGTAAAACTGGAGGCCCAGGAATCCGTGAGGCCCGCATTCCCTCCGGTCCCCTGAAAGACGCCGCCGACCATCGCTGTTCTTATCCGCTTTCCAGCGGAGGCTCCCGTTCGAACGATCAGAACTTCCAATTTCCACTGCACGCCGTTTGGGGCCGTCGTGGCGTCGTTGACGGTAAAACTGTCCGTGCCAGCGTAAAACCGCAGGGTCTTGATGTTGGTGTTGGCTGCGAATCCGCCCCACGCTGTGACTCGAATGGCCTGATTGTCGCGAGACAGCGCGTCGGCCGGAACGACTTCCGTCCACAGATCGGTTTCCACGGTGTCGGCTGCGGTCTGCGTCGTGGAACCGTCCGAACGGGTGGTAGTGGAAACGGAGCCGCGATTTCCAGAGGACGCCTGCGGAGTCGCGCCGTAGGTCCAGCCCGAAGGCCAGACATTGTTGCGGGCGGTTATCTTGACGGAGTTGGCGGTGGTGCGCAGCCCGACACCGTTGGCTGAGATCACATAGGAATCCTTGTTGCCGATGATGGTCGGCCCCACCTGTCCGCTGCCGACATCTACCACGATATTGTGGTTGTCGCTGGCGGTGGCGCCGCCGCCGTTCTCCGAGAAGTCGTTGTTCTCGATCAGCGCCTCGTTGGCGTTGGGGGTGGTGATGTAGATGCCCGTCGCCTTGTTGGCCCGGATGCGACTGTTCTGAATCTTCAGATGGTCGCAATCCTCCGCCTCGATCGACATGCCGCGACAGGTGGCAGCACCGCCCGTTAAGAACCCTCCGGCGCTGATCCAACAATCGTTGAACGTCACCCATTGGACTGGCGTTGTTCCCGTCATTCTGATGACGTGGCCATTGCGGGTAACATCAAACACGGAGCCACGGAACTGGTGAGCGTGCAGCCCATAGCCGCCGGCCACCATCGTGAGGACGTTTTCTAGGACACCGAGCCCCGTGCAGTTGTTCATGTACACGGCGTCGCAATCCTCGATGTGCCAAGCGTAGCTCAGCAGCGTAGCCCCAGCACCAGAACTGGTGTAAGCGTTCTGGCCCATGATCGCGACGTTAGTAAAGTGGAGATCGGCGCCCTGGTTTATTGAGGTCGCCGCAGTCTGGCCGGCCTTGATTCCGATCCCTCCGGCTCCGCCCACGAAGTCGTGTAAGAAGCAATTGGTGACCCAGACGTTGATGTAGCCAGGGAACCAGAAGCAGCTCTCCTGCTTCTCCACCGCGATATTCGCGAAGCGGGAGTTGTAGAGCACTCGGCCGCCATCGTTGTAAGCAGCGGTGCCGCGGAAGACCCAGCCGGATGTCCGTGCTACGGAACTGGTCACCTTGAAGTTGCGCAGCGTGATGTCCTTGGTGCCGCCCGAGAACGTCGAGTACAGGAACAGGTCGTTGGTGGCGTGGGCAATGTCAATGACGGTCCCCTCGCCTTCGCCCGAAATCGTGAGACCATGCATGCCTCCGATATCGTAGAGCCCGTCCGTCTCCCAAGTTCCTCGCGGGATATAGACGCATCCACGAGGCGTGGCGGCGGCGGCGTCAGCGATGGCCGAGGCGATAGGGTCGGCTCCGGTATATGAGCCAACATCAAAAACCCGCTGCCGCGAGATGAGGTTTGGTGTCAGCGTCTTCGAGGCGCCGCCCACAGAGCACGGAATGCGCTCGTCTCCAGTTAGGCTGCTCAATAGTAGTGACGGATTAGATGGCAGTTGATTAGTCGGCATCGTTTCACTCCGTGAGCCAGAACCCACCCTCTTCGGTCAGCCAGAATCCACCTTCCTCAGTCATCCAGACTGATAGTTTTGCCATTAGCAGCGTTAAGACTACGTCGTCAACCGTTGAATGGTCTCCGAAATTCTCGACAAAGCCAACGATCGCCCCATTTTTGCCACCAGCTAGATCATAGCAACCTGCCGCCAAAATGCCAATGCTACCGATGAAATGGGAGAGAACGCCGATCTTTGGACTCACGAAATAGAGATCTCGTTCGATCTCCCATAGCGCGAGCAGGGAATCGGCCAAAATCTTCGCGTCGGCATAAGTATCAAGCTCCGTTAGAAGCGTGAGAACATCGCCGTCCGCAGGAGCGACAAGCGAAGAGACGTTGACGTATCTGTACTCTTGGCCGAAATCATATCTATTAGTCAGCGAGACTGCTCCGGCTACCTCGGAATCATCCATTTGCCGGTTATACCGACGGTAGCCGATGATAACCTCCTTGACCGGAAGATTCGCTGGTTCGCGACGAAATACACCTCCCGCCGTAGGCTCGCGCAGGCCATCGCTTAAATCGAATGTTGCGGTCTGAGTCCATGGATCGGAGATTATTCCGACCACGAACTGACCGACGCGGTTCAGCGCCCCCCATGCGGCAATCGAGATGAGCATCGCGTTGATCGATGCTCCGATCGTAATGCTGTCAGTGCCAGAGTAATAGCCACAGACCGCAGAATTGATTGTGTTCAAGGCGGCGAACGATGTTACGTCAAAGTCAGATGGATCGGAGAGGACGAGCCCCGCCATTTTGCGAGAGATGTTTGCAGCGCTCGTTACATAGCCCAGCGATCCGCCGTTGTCTCCTTGTGGATCGCAAGTGACAGTCCCAACCGGAGAGGAGCCGAGGCGGATCAGGCCCTTCGCTAAACACGTATTGTAGGTCCCTGCGGCTGGCGCTGCGCTATAGATATCCGATAGATCTGAGCCGAATGTAATTGGATCTCCGGAGTCACGGACTGCTGTCACTCCCTGAATAGAGCCATCGTTGATCTGGTAGACAAGCCTCTGCGGATCTACGAGCACGGGCTCAATCTGCCGCTTGACCCCATAACAGCGAGGTTTCGGCTTGCTTGCAATGGAGGTGTCGCCTTCGAGCGACCCTACCCAGGTTGCATTGGTAATCGTGCCGTCGCGATTGTTGGCAGTTTCATCGTTGGCCGTTGAACCGCTTCCCTCATTGTATTTCGTATAGATCGCCAGGTTCGATTCCGTCCCAAGCAGTTCCTTATGCATGTCCGCTTTGATATCATTCTGGATACGCGCATGCGTCCAGAACCTGAAGTCATCCTGATCTCCGGCCATGCCCGAAGAGCCGTCGCCGAAACTACCTACACGAATTGCCGCCGTATTATCAATGCTCGCAACGGTAGAGCATGAAACGTTACTGCCGAATTGAACGCCGTTGATGTAGAGACTGATCTGTTGCGCGGAACGATCTACGACAAAGGAAAATCGACGTAATGATCCATCTAGGTATGTTGATCCCGCACCGGAAATAATAGCTGCGTGCGTAGCACCAGCATCCTGTATTTGGGCGAATAGATTATCTGATCCATTGAAGTAAAGAAACCATCCAGCGGCTCCAGTATTCCCCTTGGATGCAAGAACCTTCGCCGCTCCCGTAGCGGTTGAGCGGCTCAGTATCTCAATGGTGAAACTGCCGGCTGAGCCTTGATCAAGGATATCTCCGTAATCGACATAATCGCCGGTCCCGTCGAATCTCAGGCAGGCCCCGAATCCCCAGAACTTCCTTTCGTTTAGCTCCCGCTGGAGAAGAAGTCCTCGATCTCTTTGGAGGACTACAATCTGATCCAGGTCCCATTGCAAACCAGCGGAAGTTGCATGCGCAATTCGCGTGAATTTGGTCAGCGATGTACCCGGCTCACCCGGTCCCAGGTAGGTATCAACCTGTTCGCCGAGCCATGAACGCTGAGCAATTTCATCGTACAATCGATCGCCGTTGCTGATCGCGATAGCTCCGCCAGATGCTCCATCAACGACCATGCCCATGTAATATGGCGTCGGTAGATTGAGCGACGAATTGTAGGGAGAGATCAGCCCTGGAAGGAACTGCGTCTGCTCTGCATCGCTGGGTAGCGTCCTGTATCCGCGATCGGTTACCGAGCCAGTTGTAATATCAACGGCGACCGTCGCCCCCGCATCATTGACCGGTGTAGCACGGAGTAGGAATCTCCTATCAAGCAGCGGATCGCTCAGTAATCCCGGGAGAGGATCAGCTACAGAAAGGCTATCCGCGATCTCAAAATCGCCCTCAGTATAGCCGCCGGAAAGTAGTCCAGATAGGGACATCGTTGATCAAGCCGAAATTACGGTGCCAACGTTCTTACCGCCGGATCGCTGAGTTTCTATCCGCATAAGCCTACCGTTAGTCATCCGCTGTTCCGTAACGAGAGCCTCAAGCTGTTCAGACATCCTGTCCTGCGTGCGCGCTTGGCGGTCGGCGTAACTCACGAGATTACCGAAGCCATTATTCAATGTCCCAACCGTCTCGTTGTGACGCTGCTGTTGCGCGAACTTATCGGACACCACAAGGTTGCCTTGACGGATCGTATCTACGTTCAGGAGTCCGCGCAACGCTTCTTGAATGCGCGGCAACTCAACCGCGAATAACGCAGGTGAATACTTTTTGAGCGATTCGATCAAGTCGCGTGCTGCTGGCGCAGCCTGTTGGAACGCCTCAAGGCTTCCTCCGCGCGCCCTGGCAATCAAATCACCAAATTGACCCTGCGCCGCGGCGATCGCTTGATCAGGCGCCACTCCTCCGACCTCTCCGCGCGCTATGCCCTCAAGGAATGACCGGATATCATCCTTTGCCTTTATGAACTCTTCGCGCAGTCTTTCGAGATCGGAGACCGTTGAATCTACGGCCTGACTGAATCCAGCCGCCGATTGAGGCGGATTAGCAATCGCATCGAGATCCGGCTTATTCCCCCTGATCCAATCGATCGCTCCTCCGATAAATGCGATTTGCTCCTCAGTGAATATGCCCATCTTCTTGAGCATCTCAAACTGAAGTTGCATATTGGCAAACTCAAGCTCGAAGCGCACCTGTTCCAGCTTGAGACGGAAATCCTCGAAACCCGCAGCGCCCTTGTAATACTTGTCAAGGAAGCCCATGAGGCTATCGCCGAGGCTCAGGAACTGCTCATCTCCAATCGCGCGCAAAGCATCGGCATTCTCAACCGCCCGAAGGCGTAGATAATTGATCGTCTTGCCGAGGTTCTCAAGCTCAAGCTGAGTTTGCGCGAGCCGCGAGCCGGCCGAGGCTGCGGCCTCAAGCTGAAGCAGGCGAATCCTTTCGCGCTCCGCCTGATTCACTTGCCAGAGTGGGATTCCCAGGTCCTTCGCAATCTTTCGCAGGTCGGCATACTGTTTGACGATATCCGATTCCTGCTGAGCGAAAGGCGAACGCTTTGCGGACATCGGATCGCCGAGGTACGGCGTAATGAGATCACGCTTGACCTGCTGAGCGAGGAGCGCTATTTCCCGCGCCCGCAACTCATTCAGTTGCTTTATGAGATCAGCATTCCCCTTGACCTTCTTTAGCTGTCCATCATAGGTCTCGTTCAAATCGGCGAGCTGTTGTTGTAGATCAGGCAGGAGGGCACGCCGACGATCGGCGATGAAATCCTTGACCTCGCCTTTCGCGCCGCGTCCTCCACCGCCGCGCGGAATCGTTATTTCACCGAGATCGATCGGCTTGATGGCCGCTAGGGCATCAAGGACCTTTTGAATTGCTTCGATCTGGAGATCAAGCGCGGCCAACGAGGCGATAATAGTCGCTCCCATGTTCTGGGCAAATTGATTGAATATCTCGCTCTCGCCCTGCAAAATAGTGCCCTTGACCTTCAGTTGTATCAGTCGCCCCTCGTTCTCTGCTCGCCATAGATCAATCTCGGAACGCGTCATGTCCCGCTGTGCGATAAGATTTGCTTTCTCGGCAGTGAGTCGCGCTGTCATCAATTGCAATTCAGCGTTGAACAGGGTGGCGCGCTGTTTTTGGCGCTCAAGCTCTTCCTGCGGAGAAAGCTGCTTCCCTGTGATCGCATCCCTCTGAGAGATGAGCGAGTTGAGAAAACTGCCGATGATATTGCTGATCGCTTGATCCAATTCCGGGCTCTTTCCGAGCATGGAGATCGCATCGGCGATCCGGAGGTTGAGCTGCTGGAAAGCGCTGCGCAAATCGATCTGTACTTGATCTAATCCGAGCAAGGCTAGCTCTTGCGCTTTGGCGATTTCATTCTGAAAATCATCCATCGTTTCGGCGGTTGATTGTTGAATCGCGCGAAGAACGATCGGATCAAGGCCGATAGTGGGCGTTGCCTTGATCGCCTGAATAGTGGCGAATTCAAATGCCGCCTCCATGTCGCGGCCGAAATTCTTTATCATGCCGTCTGCGTATCTGACGATCCATTGCGTTCGTTTTCCCTGCCCCTCACGGCTGATTTGTAGGCTAGCCGTCTTTTCGCTGAATCGATCAATCTGAGCGCCGAGTCCCTCCAGGAAGGCAACGACGCTATCAATGATTCCCTGCGTTGCCTTGAGCTGAGCCGTGAACCTACCGGGACCACCCTGGCGATTGAATCGCGAGAGATCGTAATCCATGTCGATCCCGCCGACTCCTCCGAAAGAAATACCAGTGTCAACCTCAGCGCGGCCAGATGTTTTTTGCTGGTTAAGCAGGACGGCGACAGCGGCGGCGAATACTCCCATCCAAGCAAGCCCAGCACCAGTAGCGCCGTAGGCCCCTGTGCCGCCGAATAAGCCGCTCATTCCACCACCGCTCACTGTTCCGCTCAGGGAGCCGCTTCCAGCGCCACCCGCTAAGGCTCCGAATGCCCCACCTCCGCCTCCACTCGCTGCCGAGACGGCACCGGTCTGCGCGCTTGCCACCTGAGCCGCCCGCTGCGTTGCAATCCAGCGTATGAGCCACTCGGCCATAGCGCGAAACCACTTCGCGAGCCATTCCTGAAGAATGTCAGATAGTGTATCGGCGAAGACCGACTTGATTGATTCTCCAAACTTTTCGAAATCGATCTCCCCGGTCATGATAATTTCGTGGAAGGCATCGGCGAATACACTCGCGAACCCATCGGCCATCTCGGCAAATCGCGGATGCATCTCCAGGATACGATTCTGGAAAAGTACAGCTGCTTCCGCGGCGGTCAAGAATCCGCGCGCCAGTAACTCGTTTATCCTTTCGGTCTCTGCCTTGATCCTTGCATAATCAGGAATCCCTAGCGTTTCGCGCACCTCTTGCTTGAAACCAGCGGCGAATTCTGCGTCAGATAGGTCGCGGAGCGCATCTTTCATTTTGAGTAGCGCACGCGTCCGCGCCTCCATTGCTGCGGCGCCATCGCCCACGATGGTCTTGAAAACGCTATCCATAGCCTGCTTATGGATTTGCTCTTCGGTGGTCAAATCGGATAGCGCTGCGCCGCTTTCTCGCGTAGCCGCAGTCCTCTTATTAATTGCGTCTATTTCGGCTTCGAATGCTGACTCACCAGCCTTTATCTTGACCGCATTGGCAGTCATAACCGTACCGAGGTGAGCGAGCGAGCGGGTATACAGGTCGTTAACTGTCACAAGACTATTGCGCAATTGCGCCATTTCCCGCATTTTCTCTGGATCGAGGCCAGCAGCAGACTGCGCTTCATCGAGTAGCGCAAGCGTCAACTCCAGGCGAGCAAGGCTAGATCCGAGATCTGCTACCGAGGCGGCGTATTCCTTGAGATCTCGCGTCTCACCTACATTCAATTGGAGTCCGACGCCGGCCGAGATGCTGGACTTCATGAGATCGACGAGCGCTTGATAGGATTCCTTCTCTCTATCGATCGCTTGCGCAGCTTCATCGCGCCGCGCAATATTCCTGGCGATTGATGATATTTCCTGTTCGCTAAGGTCTAGACCGACGGCCTGAAGCTTCAAGCGAATATCCCTGATCTTTCCCTCGGCTTCCCCGGCCGTCCTCATTTCCCTGAGAGCATCAGCACCGAGCACTGCTGCCCTTGCCTCACGCTCTCTCAGGTCTGCTTCAAGGGCAATTTCAGCCATCGCATCATGGGCAGCCTTGAGCGCTTTCTCCTGATCCTCTGAAAGCTTTCCTAATGTTAGGCCAAGGTTTTTTCCTAGCTCTTTATTTTCTTCATCTACCAAGAATGCTCCATGCAGATAGGCTTTCCAGGTGTTCAGCAACCCTTCGTACTGCTGTCCAAGCGAGCGAACCAGGACTCTCTGTTCGTCCAACTCATCCTTGGTAACTCCCTTATCAGTCCAATCTACCAGGGTGTTAACGATTCCAGGAACTACTTTCTTTGCCTCCATCTCCCTCAGCTTGGCTTCTGCGTCAAGCTTAAGAGCCGCAGTAGATTGCATGTGAGCAAGTATATTTCTGTGCTGCTCTTCGGTTAGTCTCTTTGTTGCTCCGGCCAAGAGGTCAGTCGCAATCCTTGTTCTGTCTAATTGCTCAATTTCAAGCAACATTGCAGCGTGGGCTTCGTTCGTCCTCTTCGTGTAGAGATAAATGCCGCCCGCCAATATAGCCAATGCCGCTATGACAATAGCTAATGGAGAGGCGAGCATGGCCGCATTGATCCCGAGAATCGAGGTCTGCAACAACTTTCCAGCCTTAGCTGCTTCCGCTAAGTTCCTCGCCAACCCGACCATGTTCAACGGGATGCGCAGTGCCAGATAGGCTACAAAAACAGACCTAACTTCATCTACGTTATCGGCCAGAAACTTCGCTGCCTTTGCGGCGGCTCCGAGAGCTTCTCCGAGCGTCTTGCCGATCTCGCGTGCGGCAGTCTTTAACTCATCCTCATTCAGCGATCTCTGCAAGCCCCTGAATTCTTCTATGAATCCAACCGCCATACCCTCGCCGAATGCCCGCTGTACGCTGGCCCAAGCATTCGCAATAAGCTGCAATTGTGATTCTACGGACTTGGCTCCGCGTGCAAATTCATCCTGGAGAGCGGTATTGCGCTCCCATTCATCGGCCGCGCTCTTGAGGTTTGTCCGCAGGTTGTCAACGCGTTGAGCGAGCACCGGGAGCACGAGGGCGTTGCGATCCCCGGAAAGCTTAAATCTATCAAGCACTCCAGGCAAGTCTTCCGCCTTGACTTTTGCGATACCCTCCAAGAACATCGTAAGAGCTTCAACGGCATCGCGTTCGAAGGTCTGTTTCAATTGCGCGCCGCTTTGTCCTGTCAATTTTTCGAGCAGTTTTAGCGATTGCCCGCCGCCATATATGGCGGATTGGATACCGCGGAAGGCGTCTGCGATAGCAGTCCTACCGATCTCTGCTTGGATGCCAAACGATTCAAGGGTTGCACCGAACGCAGCCGCCTCAGCACTGCTCACCCCAAAGATGGCCGATGCGCGAGCAACCTCTCCGGCGGTCCTGGCGATCGCTGCTTCAGTTGCGTTTGTGTCATTACCGAGCCTGGTGATGACGCTAGCCAATCGATCAACCGTATCCGCGCTTTCCCCTGTAACGGTCTGGAGACGCGCAAGCGTAGCTGCCGCATCACCGCCCGATAAGTCGCTGGTCCTTCCAAGCTTCGCGATTGTAGTAGTATACTTTTCTAGGTTCTGAACACCAGTGATACCAAGAGATCCAGCGGCTTGCCCGATATCAAGAAGTTCTTTCGTCGCTACCGGTAACTCTGTCGTTGAAAGGATATCAATTCGCTTGCCAAGCTTGGCCATCTCCGCGTCTGATAGGTTGGCCGTCTTCGCAACGCCGATAAGTCCGGTCTCGAATTCGGTGAACGCTGCCAGGGAGCCGCGCGCGAACTGGATCGCTCCGAAGGCGCTCAATCCGGGAAGCAGTAGGCCGAGCGCGCCCCTCAGCTTCGATACAGATTGTTCGAACTGCTGAATTGATCTATTGTGCTTTTCGGTAGCGGCCGTCGCGGCGTGTTCGCGCTCCACCAGTTTACTGAGCGCTGCGGCCTGAGAATTGGTGAGCTGCGCATTCTTTCCGCGAAGCTGAGCGCTGACCTCGGCGATCTTGTTTTCCTGAGCTACCGCCAGCCGTTCGCGATCGTAGGCAGCCGTCCCTTTCTGGAGTGCGGCAACAAGTCTTTCTTGCTGCGAGACATGACGGCCGTAATCAGCGGTAGACTTCGCGATCGTCGCGGCGTTGCGTTTTAATGTGTCGTCGTTCTTCTTTACTGCGTCGTCAAGGCTTTTTACCTTGTAGCCGAGTTTCGTAATGGCTGCTTCTAGGGCCTTGGCCGCGGCCTCGCCCTGCCGACCCTCAACCTCAAGAATCAGTTGAGCCATTACACGCTTTCAGGTGGACGAAGAACACTCGGTTTCAAACCCGAGCGTAGAACGTGTGCCGCCTCTTGCCACACCTGCCGCCAAAATAGACGCTCCTCGTAACCGAGGATGCCATTGTCGCGGAGTATGCAATCCATGCTCTCGCGGTCAAGTTGGCCAGAAAAACCATCCCGCTTGATCTCAAAAAACTCTCGCCATGCCCACTCGCTCAAATCGGAAAGCGCAGGTAGATCATCGTGCAGGCATGGCACGTCAAGGCGCTCTTGTTTGAGATGCGCGCGATAGATTGCGAGGTCGCTTTCTGTCGCCGCTTCTCTTTGCTCGGGCGTTGCGTCTTTCGTAGCGAGAGCTTCCAGCCGAGCCTGCCACTCAGCCCTCGCTATTATTCCCCCCGTGCTTGCTCCCGGAGGCGTTTTGCGATTCCAGAAAGCCGGTTGTAATGTTCCGAAACGAACTCCCTGAAGCGCTTCGATCCCCTGTATATCCTCTGGAAATCCTTTTCACTGTAGGGCCATTCAGAACCGTCCTTGTGCTTCGCGCCTCGCCACTCCTTGACGCCGCGGCCTGCGATCAAGGCGTCTGCCGTGAGCATGTCGGCAGCGCCAAACGGGAGATCATCTTTCTCCCCGATCTTGTTCTTCCTGCGGTATGCCTTTTCTAGCCGCTGATACTCGTTCGTCACAGCCAGGTTTCCGGTGATCCACACCTCCCATCCGGGAACGTTCGGCCACTCGAAAAAACGTCCGCTGAGATCCTCTTCCTCCCGTGCGAGAAGATCTTCAATGCTCTCGAAACGCTCAGCCTTGACAACAAAAGCTTCCCCGTCGCTTGCGAGAAGAGCCTCCAGGCTGCTAAGCATTTCCGGAGTAGATTCTCCGCCATCTCCACTATCAACCAACAGACGCAGGGATGTATCACTCATCGTTATCCGCCTTTCGGAAAGTCACTGAAACTAATCACGCCGGCACGTCAAAAACGGCCCACTGGAAACCGAATCCGGACGACTTGTACGCTGAGCTATTGTCCTTCGCCGGATCATGGACACTCAGCGTCACGGGGAGGCTGATAACCTCGTTCGGACCACCGAAAGTCTCATCCCCAGAATCTGGCCTCAGCGCTGGCAGGAAGAATAGCTTGCGATTGCCTTGGAGGTCAACACAATCCCAGGCCGCTGCCATCGTGGTGTGGCTTTGGATGAGATCGGAAAGCGCCGTCCGCGCGGTGTCATCGAATCGCGCAGTAACTTGAAGCTGCGTCCCATCATAGTTGCCGAGATCCTGTTGCGCTGGACCGTCAGATCCGAGTCCGTAGACACCCTGGACAGCCTGCTGAATCGTCAACGAGAGATCCGAGATAATGAGGGTTGACGGATCGCCAATACCCTGACCAGTGCTCGCGTTTGCCAGCCAGATCGAGTTGATGTCGTCTACCGCGGTGAAGAAATCGGAGGTTGGCGCCGCGAGATCAGCGCCAGTCCCGATCGTGGCGCTTATCGGCGTGGGGTGCTTGCCTACGCCAGTCCAAGATTCAGTGACATATGAACCCTGCTTCCAGTTGATCACGTTCTGAGACCACATGATCCCGGTTTCGCTCTTGAATTGACTGGTCAGATCTGTAATATGCGTCTGAGCGGAATAGAACTTTTCCGTGGTGCCGTCCTTCTGCCGGCGAGTCCTTATCCTGACAGAGGCACCAGCAGAAAAGTTTTGCAGCTGAGTCGCAGGAACGGTGATCGCGCCCGCCGCCGCCGAGGTGACAGGGCCGTACCAGTCAGCGGTATTCGGAGAGATGCCGACTCCGTCGATGTAAACCCAGTCTCCATCATCGATCGCTCCGAGGCCGTTCGCGGAGTCGGCTATGACGCCGCTCGCCGCAGAGATCGTGATAGCGGTGATAGAAACAGCGGCAGATCGGCTTGCGCCTGCCAATCCTTCCCACGGGAGAAGCGTGTTCTCGTACTGGAGATAGGTTGTGAATGCGAAAGTCCCATCCTTCTGCAAAATACGCGACGGGTGCGTGCGGCGGTCTCCGGTGTACACTGCGGGCTTTCCGATATTGCGCTGCCGGCCAAAGGTCAGACCGGTTACATTGATCAGTTGGAGCGCGGCGGCGGGAGTAACCCCGTAGGAGGATTCCTCAACAATACCGATCTTCGTGAATGTCGCGGTGCTCATTTCGCGTCCCCTTCTGGCGCTTCAACCTGCGCCTGAGCTGCATCCTCGGCCAGCAGCTCATTGGAATGATCCCTTTCCTCTTTTCTCGACTTGCGCAGAGCCTTCTTGACTTCTTTCAGCGCCTCGATTTCTCGCGACGTCTCATTTTCAAGCGCGCGAGCGTCCCACCGCTTGAGATCTTCTTCATTGCAGTCGTGATACTGACCTTCGATGTAAACACGAGACATCGCAGTTTCTCCTATACCGTTGCTCCCGGTTCTATGCTCACCAGGAGGAGATTCGCGTTCTTTATCGTCCCTAAGCGCTGCCTGAAGCCGCTCACTGGCTCGGTCGTGGTGATCGCACCGTTCGTGCCCAACCAGATATCTCCGCTCGCCCCGAGCCCATGCGTAAAGCCCTGAAGCCCGTGCGTTGCAACCTGAAAGCTATCCCCTTGCACGGCGATCAAAATGGACTGCGCGCGAACCGAGGTTGCTGCGCTAGCCTTGATCCATGATCCGCTGGATAACGCGAGGGCCAAGGTTCCACTGAAGCCGTGCGACGCCTGCGAGAAGTTCATGCGCCCGTTGATCTCGGACATTGCCAGTCCCTCGGTCCGCAAATTACATAGGAATGGAACTGAAAGGCTTATTTGATGCCAGTTTCCTTCGGCATCTAGCGCATAGTCCGGGGTCACCGATTGACAATGAATACCGTCGAATCTCTGATAGCGGAAAACATTCGCAACCTGCCCTGCGGTCTGTTCCACCAATTCGTCGGCGACAGCCGAAAGTCCGTAGGGTCCGAACACCTGCACACTGATAATTCCCCTGCCAACCGCCCAATGCGATCCGCCGCCCCATGCCGCAGGATCGGCCTTGTACATATGGCTTGGGCGAATCCACAGGGAATTGGCGGGTGTCGTCGTATTGACCGTAGGCGGAGTATAGGTCGCAGCTCCGTAGTAATCCCACGCAATGTTAGGAGTAGGAGAGTTGAGCAAGATTCGACTCCGAATTGCCTGAGAAATCGCCAGCTCTGCCCCCGTCCCTTCCATGCAACATCAACCCCCGGGCACCAGCTCGCTCTGCCGAATGACAAGCGAGTCCGCCTTCTCGAGCGCTGCCTGCCAAAACGGACGGGCCGCCATCTTGACCGTGCCGCGATTGACAAAATCAGAGTATGGAGCTGCGGAGGTGATTCCATAGAGATCGCTTGGACCGCGAGCGTTGAGCCGTGCGATGCTCTGCATAACTTGCGCGCCGGACAGAGAGGTTCCGCGAGCCTGATCCGTAACCTTCGGATTGAAACTCAGGTCTGGCGTGCCTACCCATGCGCGAATATGGGCTTTCATTGCGCCAGTCCTGACGGCCGCGAATCCGCTTGCTGTTTGCAGGGCTTCAATGCAGACTTTCGTTCCGAACAGCCTTAAATCGAATGGAAGATCCTGCGTTTTCCACCTTTCGATCTGCGAAATGAACTCTCCGGCATTCGTCGGCATTACGCACTCCTCAGCCAGAGCTTATAAAAGAGATTCCCTGCATCCGTGACAAGATTTCTTGTCTTCCCTGGAACAATTCGCCATTGACGCGATCCGAGGATCAGGAAGTCCCCCGCCTTCGGCTCGCTGGTCAATGCCGCATCGGTTGCCGCGATCATCGTTGTCATAAGGCGTTCGATCACTCTTCCGTCTTCGATCACTTCCTCTTCTCGAATCGGCGTTGCCTTGACCCCGCTGTCTTGAGTCGTGCTCGGCATATGCTTAATTGTCACGGCAAACCCGTATTCATCGATCAATTCGAGGATAGTCTGCTGTGTCTCTTCGTAGTCGAAGGCCATTGGCTTACCTGTACTGCCTATAACCAATCAAGTCCGGGGGAGACGGTTTGGAAAATTTCATCCTCGGTCTCAGCGGAAGAACGAGCATGGCGAGATGCTTTTCAACATCCTCGAACAGCGGCGTGGCCGGCGCGTCATCAAAAAACTCTTCTTCGATAGCCCCCTCCACCGCAACCCGCTTGATGCGTCCACCGCGCTTGTAAACTTTCGATAGCGTCCCCAGCTTCGCGAGCAATGAAGCTTCACAGTGCGCGAATTTCCATTCCTTGACAACTGTACTAATCGCGATGGTTCGGCCATCGAGATATTCGGCGTCGATCCGAGGAAAGGACAGTGCTTGCCCAGCGACCTGGCGATCTCCAGATAGGCGTAATCCGTACACGCCTTCCAGCCAATCTGAGCCCTGACGCGCGTAGGCTTCTTTTTCTGCCGCAGTACCAGCCCACTGAACATTGCCCCTATTCGCGAAGTAGGTATCAATCTCCGCCACGGAATTCGGAGATTCGGCGGCGGCCTCACCTGCGCCAGTTCCAACAACAAGACTCATATTGCGATTCCGTCAGCGTGATAGTACAGCACCAATTTGAGGACATCCTGCTGCAATGATTCCGGCAATAGCTCGCAGGCGCGACCCGTCCAGACCACCGAGCTATCAGCGACGACTGCATCCTGCGCCGGCAACGTCGGCTGCGTGAGGCCAGAGGTGCCAGCCGCGCTGCATTCCAAGTAGAGATCGCTGTATTCCCAATCCGTACGCATGACAATATCGCCAGCCGCGTAGGCCGTGCTGGCGGTCCATGTCGTAGCTTGCCCAGGCATGATCCATCCGGAATAATAGACGGCTTGATAGAACATTGCGCGCTCACCAAATGCCTGATCAGTGAATCCAGCGCTAAATGCCCTATCGTCTTCCCACCCGTTTTCCAAGTAGATTTGATCGCGAAACTGACCAATGATTTTTGCGCCGGAGACCTCCGATCCATCACGGGTCAGACTTGCAATCGTTTCGAGCGGATGCCGCGTTGGTCGCCACACCAATCCGCCGGCGCCGCTGAAATCCTCCTGAATTTTCTCCCGCCACGGCGGATATCCGAGATATGGATGAGAGGCAAGCAACTCAGAAGCTTGACGGATGTACCGATCAAGATCGGTGGTCAGAATGCTCAACCCCTTGAGCCGCAATTCCCTTCTAACTACTTCTCGCGAGATCATGGCGCGGCTCTTCGCCGATTGCAAAACGGTTATTTGCCGCGCCATCCCATCACGCTTCCTTGTCTCCGCCCTTGATCATCTTGTCGATCGGTGGACGGCGGATCATGCGACGCACGGGCTGATTCTCTTCCTTTTCATCGTCCGTCAAGCTCAATAGCGGCTGCTCTGGCTTCTCTTCCTTGTAATACACGGCAACAGGCGGGCGCCGCCGTCCATCTGCCTCGCTCCCCAATACATAGGTTTCTGCCACGTCCCGAGGGAAGCCAGCAATCTCGCCAGCCCGATAGCGTCCGCAGTTTTGAGTAAACTGCACGGAGACCAGCGAATCAGAGGGAACCACGGTCGGCACCGGCGACGAAGGCAACGCGTGCTTTCCAGCGATGAAAAGCTCGGCGATCGGTCCCTTTGATCCATCTGCCTTAGGGCGCCGCATCTTGAGGATGGCATCCGCTTCGCTCGGATTAAAACCAGCCACCTCCCCGGCGCCGTAGTTCTGCCATGGCCGATTGAAGTAAAGCGACACAAGATCAGGCATCAGAAGCCCTCCGATTTCGGCATGATGATCGCAGCAGACCACGTGAGGGTGTCTGTCGCGGTGTTACTGAGATCTGGAGTAATCTGCGCGCGGATAAATGCGCGCGCGCCAGCGAGATTGGTAAGCAAGCATTCGTAGGTTCCCTCGACGGTGGCTCCGCCGCTCGGACCAGTGGCTACGACCGTCGCGGTAAACGCCGTCCCGAAGTCCGCAGCCCCGGTACCCGCCGCAGCAGTCGCATCCTGAAGATTGCCGGCGAAGCTCAGCGTTTTATCCTCAGCGAGGACGGCTTTGTACGTAATCACCACGACACAAGACTGCGATCCATAGGTCGTACGATCGCCCCATGGGCCGTTGACCTCCGTTGCGTCGCCAGTGCCAGCAGCGGTAGCAGTGCCAGCCCCACCACTAAGCGACGTGAGGTGGCGGCCTACGCTATGTTCATTTGCAAAGCTCATAGCCTTTTCTCCCCTTAAGCCGATTCCTTTTTACGCGCCCCAAGTCAGCCCGGTGGTAATGTGATGAGCGTTGGTGTAGGTGGTGTTGAGATCGGTGCCAAGCACTAGTCGCACAGCCTGAGTGTTCCGGTTCATCAGCGAACGGGTAGCGCCACCCGATACGTAGCTGCCCTCACGGAAGTATTCGACCTGTACCTTACCGCCGTTCTCGCCGCCCACCTGACCAATCAGCACGTGCTCCATATCCAAGAGGTATAGCTCGCTTTCGTTGGAACCGCCGCCGAGGTTAGCTGGCACGTTGTTGCTGCTGGCGAACGGAATTCCGAAAAGCGTCCCCTTGGACAGCTCCTCGTTGAAGTACGGGTGATTAAAACCGTCCAAGGCCCCCCACTTGAGCCAATACTCTGTACGCGGATTCCAGATCCATCCCATGCGCTCCATGGGCGCGTTCTGGCCCGCCAACTTCGTGAACGCCGTCCGGAAGTCTGTCAGTGACGTGAGGAAAGTAGGCGTCGCGGTCATCGCGGTTGTCTGCGTGGCAAACCACCGGATGCCCTTCGGCGTATGATCGGAGCCTGCCCCGCGGATGAAAGCAATGTCCAGGCCGATACCGACCTCGCGGCGCGCCATGTTCTCAACGTATGCCGAGACGCGCGGACCGACCTTCGTCTGAAGCATCTTGTTTGAAATCTCGATGATGCTCGCGATGAACTTCTCGGTCAGCTTCCGCATGCCAGTTGATGGCGTCGAATCGATTTCGTCGGTGATCACTTCGCCAACCCAGAAGACGGAGGGGCGGCCCGTGAAACCGGGGACCTCCATAGCCCCGTTGTCCAGTGGAAGCTGGACGGGACCGAGCTTGAGGAGCGCAGTCTTCGGGGCGAGCGCGTCAAACCAGCGATCAAGGACATCGCTTTGAATCAGTGCGCCGCCCTCCGTCGCCTCGGAAAGGTTGATCGTTTTCGCCACGGTGGGTCCGAGGTATTTGGTGACATCCTCCATGGCCCGCGCGCGTCCATCATCGGCCTTGCCATACTTCGCCATCGCAAAGCAAAGGGCTCCGATCGGATTCTTTCCCTCGGTTGCCTGTTTCCAGTCGGCGGAAGCGAGCTTCGTCGCAGCCTGTGATTCGAAGATCCCCTCCATCGATCGATCGCGTTGGCCGTAGGACTTCTCTAGGGCGGCAGCGAACATGCCTTCGAGCTTGTCGCCGAGAACGCCCTCGAAAGCCTTGACGGCAGTATCGTGGTACTTCTCCGTTTCACTTCCAGGAACGATGTTCTCAGGCATTTCTTTCCTCAAATGGGCAGTCGCCCCGTTGTCCTGTAATCGAAGTCCTTCGCGGTCTTTTCGATCATTCTTGCCGTGATTGCTTCCATCTCCTGCACGGACAAGATTTCCAGCGGATTCGGCGAGTCGAAAGACGCCTCTTTCTTTTCCTCGGACTCCGGTGGTTTCTCTTCCATGGGCGCCGCCCTGTTGATCAACGGCCCCAGGGTTTCAGCAGCGAATTTCCGGAGAGCAGAGTTGAGCAGCTCCTCGACATCCGTCCGCGTAATCGGCGGCGCCTCTTTTGCCGTCTCGCCGTGAATCAATTCGATGGATGCTCCCTTGCCGAGGACGCCTTCCAGAAATTCAATCGAAATCCCTTCGGGTAGCGCCACCTTGGCGGTACCGGCCCGCTGGAAGACGTGGCCGCCGACGTGCCCCTTGTCCGCTTTGCAAATGGATTCGCCGCGCAGCTCGCCGCACTCTTCCGGCGTCTTCGCAATTTCCTCTACCGCCTTCGTCTCAACCGGTTCATTCATTTTCGGTTCCTCCTGTGCCGGGAGACGTTTCTTGGAAATATCGTCCGCAGAAAGCTGAATCAACTCGAATCCATTGCCGTATCCGATGAGCTTCGCAAGCGCATCCGCCTTGTCTGGCGCCATTAGCAGCGGCATGCCATTGGTGAGGACACCGCCCACGCTCTTGGCCTCTTCGTAGAGGCGGAAGCTCCAATCAAGGAGTGGAATCAAATCAATTCCAGCAGCAGCAGCGCCCTTTGCGAGGGCGAGTGGTTGATCAGGCACGGCGACCTTGGACACCTCGTAGAGCTCAAGCTCTTCGATGTCCATGCCCCGGCGCTGCTCGTTGAACGCGTATTTCATCATCTTGCCGCCGATTGAACACGCGCGCATGAGGCGCTCGGCGGTCAATCTGAAAATCGTCTCGCAGAGCATGCCGTGCTCTAGATCATCGGCAGACCAGAATTCGCAGACGGAAAAAGCCTTGCCGCCCTTGACTCCATGCTCGACGGATTGACCTATGGGGAGGCCCCAGTAGCTATGACAGGCAAGCCACACAGGATTAGAGTCGTACTGTTTGAAGGAGATGCCATCCTGCTTGATTGAGTCACGCGAGCGATCAGGGGCGGCTGCCGAGATGGTATGGAAGATCCGCCGTTTCGCGCGGTCCACCTTCTCCGGGTCCATCATCCCGCCCTGCGCCGCGCACACAATCACATCGTCAAAGGAAACGCCCTTGTCCAACTCCGCCTTGACATCAGGGAGCCAAACGCGCCGCCCGTTGGGTATCGATAAAGTGTCCACCGCTAGCTATTGTGGCCAGGGTTGACGGACGCGCTACTGATTTGGCATAATGCGCAATATGGTCACGAGGGAAAAGGAATGAGCAGTCACCCGCAATTATCGTGCTGGCAATGTCGTCATCTCATCTACAGTCTGGCATGGTGCGGGACTGATATCACGCCAGGTGACGCCTTCGAGCTGTCATGCGCGAAAAAACACTGGAAATTTGATCCGCAGGAGTCCACCGTCGGAGATTTTCGGCGCTCAATGTCCGCGGCAGAAACGTGCGCCGACTTTCTTGACTTCAAGATGGATCGCGCACCATGGATGATAGCGCGCGTTGAATTTGATCGCCTCAGCCCGAAGGAGCGCTGGTTCCGTCGTGGCGCTTAACTCAGAAGCATATTGGGCCGCCAAGCGCGGCGCCTTTGGTGACTACCTCCGCGAGCTAAGGGGAGAGCGCTCGCGCCGCGTAATCGTCGCTGGACTCGAAGGACGGAATCAGGACTGGTACCGCCATATCGAAGACGGCAACCGCAGCTTCCTGCGGACAAGCGAAATCGGCGAGCTGGCGCAAGCTCTCGGCGTACCAGCCAACGACATATTCCGGAGGGCCCAGAAAGCTGGGTATTGAAATGAACGATGCTGCGGCGGCGTGGTTATGTGGCCTCGCAATATTGATGGTAATCACGATGCTGATATACAAACTGCTGAAACGGCCGCGCAAGCCTACTGCGTCCTTCCAGCCGTCCTGTCCTTGTCTCCTTCTTCCTACGCTAGAGTTAGTGTAGTCCCATTGGGAACCGATGTCAAGGGGTTTCTGGAAACTTTCTCATCTTGACTTTGTAGCCCCATTGGGCTAGAGTCTGAGCATGGCTAGACCGAAGATGGAAGAGTTACGCCGGCATAGCGCCTCCATGCGAGTCCGTCTCCTGCCTGAGCATGACTCCCTGATCCGCGAAGCTGCCGAGCATGCCGTCAGGCGCAAAGGCTCCGGCGACCTGAGCGACTGGCTTCGGGAGGCCCTGGTCTCGGCGGCTCGCCGCGAGTTGAAGAGGGACGGCGGGGAGGCATAGGACCTCCCGCACCGTCCCTGCGGCGGTATGCGGGAGCGGGGAAGGCTAGGCCGAAGCAACTCGGCTAGCTGGCCGCTCCCGCGTGTGGTGCCTGGAGAATCGGCCCACATGGCGGCACCCCCTTTCCGGGGTTGCGACGCGGGCCGCCTGAGTGCTATACTGCGCGGTCTGTTGAGATCTCAGACGGCCTTTGTCTGGTTCTCTGAATCGCCAGCGGTTAGTCCCCGCTGGCGATTCCATTTTTAAGGGGCAATCTCGGGAAATTGGCTCGACCTGGGAGAGAAATCGAGAAATTTTCTCCCAGACTCGGCAAGCCTGGGAGAAAATTATGGCTCCGCTTGGAGTTTAAACCCATGGTTTTCTAAGCAACCTCAAAAGATACTTGCGGAACTGAGCTTCCGGCGAGTTTTCTAGATACCATTGTAACTGCGCCGAAGGTAGGTTGTCTAGGTACTTCCGGATCAGCGCATCCGGTTTATTGGCGAGGTACTTCTGCAATGTTGATACGGGATCTGGATCGTCCAGAGACTCGCCGGAATGCCACTGCGCAACCCGTTCTGCTCGGCTGGCGAGATGAGCCGTGGCCGGAGCAATCTGTTTATGCCGCGCAAAGGCGACCGCAAGTCCTACCAGAACGCCGAGGGCTATGCCCGGAACACCCGGCAGGAGTGTTCCAAAAATGAGTGTGGCGCCGAAAATCGAGCCGACCGATTCGGCGATTATGCCCGGTGAAGTTTCCTTGCCGCGATCAAGGCCGAGGTTTTTTTGCAGCTCGTCTTGCATTTTCTTGAACTTTGGCAGGACATCATCAATTGCTCGCACGGTGGCGTAATCCTCTGCGGACAGGCGTTTGGGCGCAACGCTGCTTAAAGCCTCAAGAGACACAGCGTAAGCATCGCGCACCAAGAGGGTAGCCTCTCGTATCGTTTCTAGGTCATCGATTATGAATTCCTGATCTCGAATTAGGTCTTGCCACTTCACGCGCGTATGGCGCGGCGCTTGCGCTTGCGTTTTTCGAAGCTCTTGCAACCTTATTTGACTGCCGCGCAGTTCCGCTTCCGCCCAATCAATGCTGGACTGTTGCCGAAAAATTTCCTCGGTCAGAGTCTTCCGTAAGGCCGTAAGGTTTTCTTCTAGGATGCCATGCTGCTGGATATCAGCTACCATCTTAGGTAGACCGCTGATCAATTCTTGAGCTGAACGCAAAAAATCCGATCTTCGTTCAGCCGCTCTCGTCCGATCTATGGTGCGCCACTCATCCATTGTGCTCACGAGCGCAGCCGGATTCCACGCTTGACTAACATAGTCATGCAGGAAAAAGGTGGGGGGCATAGCCGGCATGCCGCCGATTCTATAGGAGATTCCCGGCTGTCAACCACCAGCAAAGTGTACCATACTGCTAGTACAGCGGTGCAGCCCCCGCCTTCGGGAGAAGAGGGCTGCACTAGCGCCCGCTCGTATAGCCGTGCCCCCATCCGCCCTAACCATCAACGTCTAAGAGACGCCAAGGAGCGGCAGGCAAGGTGAGGCCATACGGTCGCTCGGGCCGCTACGGTGGATGTGGTGGGAAGATGCGCTCTCCCCTCCTGGAGGGGAGGTTAGACCGGTCCGGCAGGTTTGCGGACCGGTCTGGGCGTAACTTTGCAAGGGACAGCGCTACCCAAATTTCCCATTAAAATTGTCCCTGACGCAGCCAGGTAATCGATGAGAAGCTCGGAACTTTGCGGATATTTCTTTGACAATGGGTGGACTTGCACTCGCCGCAGAGGACACGATGGGCTGCATGAGGCTCATGGATTCAGAGGACGAACGATGCACGTACAGGGCTCCGACGCATGCCGCGAAGGCGCCATCGACTTCTCCGATGCGACAGTACAGCTCGCTACAGCTAACTCCGCCTTAGATTCATTGCTGAGCATCCTTGCGTGGCTGATTGAACGCCTTAAGATCAGACCATAGCGAGCGGATGGCCCCCCCCCCCCTTTTTTTTATAGACCACGCAGGCAAGGCCCCGATGAGGGCCTTGCCTGCGTGGTTCTTTGTTGGGGAATCCGGCGTCAGCGAACGGTCGTGGTACCACAGCCCCACTCGCTGAGGTGCGTGTTATCGCCAGCAATACATTGACACTGCTGTCCGTGTCCTTCCGTGGGGCTATCAACCGTGATGCACATCCACAAAGTGGTGGTCGTTTGGCTACCATCGGCGCGTGCGTGCGGCATTGACTCGGTTCCAACTCGCGGTGGGGCGCCGTTGTAGGAGTTCATACAACTGAGGTTTCCGACTTTCCAGCCACCGCAAAACGTCACTACGTCGAGCGTACACCCAGCGGAGAAGCACTTCATATCCTCGCCGCGAAGGGTTCCTCCCTCATCGAATTTACACCACCCCTGCGACGCATTGCCTGAGAAATCAAATGGGCCGGTGGCGCTGTTTGCGCAACTTCCCGTCGTCACGTGCCGCTGGTGGATTCCCGGAGCCCAGGGGCTGAAAAAGCCCCCGCAGTCGTCGGCTTGACTAAAAAGTTGCCGCGGAAGCAAAAACACGAAAACCAGGCAGACCACTGCGAGAAAACACACCGCTTTCGTTCGCATAGATACCTTCTCCTTTCCTTTTTCTGGAGCCGTTGTTTTTGATTGCTCCGGGCATCCCTCGGCGAGGGACACCCGCGGCCGTCAAGCGCACCGTAAACTCAGTCGGCCAAGGCAATCAACCGCCTAACAATTGTCTTCGCGTCCAATCCTACGCCCGTTCGCAGTAGTCCATTCTCAGTTCCAAGATCGGAGACCAGCTTATTCAGGCGATCGATCTCGGTCCGCAGCCTTATCACTTCGCTGCTGTCTGGCGTCGGCGAAGGATCAGGCTTCGGCGGCCCTGGTTCAGGCTTCGGATCGGGTTTCGGCAGCGGCTGCTTCGGCATGACCAGTGCGTAGTACGCCACGATTGGCATGCCGCCTTGGTCACGCGCGCCGTTCCAGGCCATGGCGAGGTCGGTAAAAATCTCTTTCCATAGAGGATCCCCGTCCGAAACAGGAAGATCAATGATTATACCGAACACCCCGGCCGCGTTGGCTCTCCGTACTAGTTCAATGGAGAAGGTCTCTCCCACCAAGAGCCCCTTCCCATCCTTAATCCCTCTTGTCTGACCATAGGCCGCGACCCAGAGGCCGTCCGTAGCAGGCTCCGGGAATGGCGCTTCCGGAAACAGAGTCCCCGTTGGATACTTCTGCGCCGACCCGCCTCCGACGCGCATAGCGGTCATCGTGAATCCAAGGGATTTTAGCGCCGATGCCATAATCCGCACGTGCTTATCCTCCTGCGGCTTAGGCCGCGGTCCATTTCCTTCATCAAGGCCAGAAACGATTTCTATGACGTGTCCGAAAGGAGGGATGTACGCTCTCGGCTGCTCGCTATCAAGCTGTTCATCTCGAAGAACCCATGTTTTTGGCAGTGCTAAGCCAATAACGATCGCTCCGGGACCAAGCGCTGTTTTCGTCGGTAATTTGACGAGTAACCCACCTGCTTCGCTTAACAGGGTTGCTTTCATTCCATCCCAAAGAAGTCGATAAATAGCGGTAGCCCCCCAGGGAACTTGGATTCCGCCCTTCTGTTCACCGCTTGCCTCCAATCGGTGATGACCCCTACCCTGACGTCCAATCGTCCAAGCGAATCCCTGCTTCCACTTCTTCTGATTATCAATCGGCCCAACGCTGACGCCGATCAACGGGATAATGCCACCCGCGGGGCGATTATTCGGAAACGACACGCGCACCTTGAGATCTAAGGGAAGTCCATCATATGGAATGACAAGCGAGGTTGACGAGGATGGAGCGCTGCGCCCTGGATCTCGAGGAAGTACAATCCGCGTACCACTATTGATTACTGGCCGCGGCTGAGGTTCTGATGGTTTTTTATCTGATGCCGGCGCATCCGCTTCGTCGAACCATGGCACTAGATGCAAACCGACAGTGATATCGCTTACGAGAAGCCCCGGAGGCAGCGGTAGGACATTGTCGCCGTAAACATCAGAACCATACCGAATGAACGCGCTGTCAATACCATCGATTTCTGCCCAAGAATAATCTCCGCGACGCGCGCGAAATCCTCCATCTGGCGGCAGGAACCTGCGCTCCTTGGTAACGTTATCCCAAGTCCCCGCAAGAATCGGAGTTGTATTGCTGTTAATCGTTCTGGCGTGAACGACCGCCTTGCCACCCTCTGTTTCTACGATCCTGATTGGATACGCCACCGGTAGATCTTGGATGTCTAGGTCAAGGGAGGCCATGTAGAGATCGTGGAGTCTCTGCTTGAGCAGCAGGCCGGCATGATACGTCCACTTCATTCGAAGCCCATATTTGGCGGCCTGCGCCCACGATTCCGCCTGCTTGAGTCCGGCTTGATCGTCGCGCGCCAAGGCGAGCAGCCACTCATACCTGCCTGCGTGCGGATAGTGGCCACCGCTACGTTGCCCGAACCATAGGCACGTTCCATCTCCGCACTCTGTGGCCTCCAGAAATGCAAGAAACCAAGAACACCAGCTGGCGGCCGATGGGATCTCGGTTGAGACCGACGCTTCGGCCAAAAAACTCCAATCGCTATAAATCCACGAACAGACCTCGGTACCACCCCAAGAGAGGCGCTCACGTTGGTGCCGCTCGTGCCAAGAGGCGACAGCGCGATCCTTGTTTTCGCCCAAGAGAATTCGTACAGCGTCACGGAGGCGCGGGCGATTTTCTCCTGGTTGGTTATCGTTCTTGTAGCCGAAAGTGTTTGGGGCCTTACCCTCGATGGCTGCAAGAAGTTCCTGGCCGAGGGTCTGTTCGTCGCCAGCCACTAGATTTCCTTCGTGCGTACGGAACGCATTTCAGTCTTGGCGGTCAGCGCTGGTAATGCGCGATTGACGGATAAACACTCCTTCATGCGCGCGAAGCTATCCTGTTCATATAACCTCGCGAATGAGTCCTCGTTGACCTGCGACCAAACAACGTTTTCATTGTACCAGTGGATGCGATAAGTTGCCATGGTAACCACCACCTCAATCTGGACAATCGGCACAGGTGATGCGTGATGGCCTCACGAACATCCCGGACTGCTGCCCCCACACTCTCACCTCTGCATTCTGTTCGATCTTTGCGGCGATAACCGCGAACCGACCCGTGCAGATCACAAACTTCGGCGCATACTCGCCGATGACGTTCACTGGTAGGAGGACGCCAAGCGGCTCTCCGCGAGTGAGCAGCTGAGAAAGCGCCGCAGAGACAAGCGGATCTTGGATTGCGACCTCGGCCGCCGTTGCGTTGAGCGGAACCTGCTCTCCCGCAAAGCCCCTCAACTCCATGTCGGCAAACTTAGCCGACGTGAACGTGGCGGCTCCGATCGAACGCATCGCCGAGCATCCGCTGCAAAGGACGACCGCTACGGCGATGATAATTGAAATGTAAGCCGCTGAATGTTTGTTTCGCAAGGTTGAAACTCCTTTCTATGGCTTAGGGCAAGCCAGTTGAAATCATTCACCTCTTCGTTTCAGATAATTCAATGACATGATCGCCACAACGAAGACTAGCACGCAGAGAGCAACGTCGAACCAAAAGTCATAATCTTCTAGCACGCCTCGCCCTCCGCCGTTTGTAGTCGGTGATCTCAGCGGCGCGTACGAGACCGCGTATCATATCACTTACCTCCACGTCGCCTCCCTCTTCTACGCAATCCATCACATTTCCCATTATACAGGTTGTGGTTATCTGGCGTCAAGTCGTGGCTATCCAGCCGCTTCAGCGGGAGTCATGGGCCGTAAGCTTCCGCCGCGTTTCGGGGCGATGAATGGCGGAACCGTTGGTGACTCTTCATCCTTTCTGACTAGTCTTTCACCGCACCGGCAATTAGTATCATGACCCTCTGCATCCGCTTCACCGTTCGGATAATTGCCATTGATCGGTGCTCGGCTACCGTGCGCAGCATAACATATTTGACAAAGTACGGCGTCAAGAATGGCGATCCATTCGCGTTCGTAAATCTCCTCGCTGATCAGCCCGCGTAACGCCGATTCACGCACGAGACCGACTTCCGCAGCTCTGCCGGCGCGCGCCATCTCTGTTTGCGCCACGTTCAACGCGCGCCGCGTCTTCAGGCGTTCCGCGTATACCTTCGCGAGGCGCGATGACTTATCTGGGCTGACCCCGGCTTCCAACAACTTACGTTCGTAGCCGCCCACCGCCTTGCTCCATGCTTCAGTAAGCGGCAGTCGTTCACGCAATTGATCAGCAATGCGCACAGCGCTAAAATCGCTGCCGAGGGAATCCGCCATGACTTGGCGGAGCGTTGCCCTCGCCTTATCTGTTATCTCTTGAACGAATTGCGCGCCGCGCTGACGCAGCCACATTTCGCCGCGAGTCTGCATGAAAGCGGATTCGATTGGAAGACTCAGGCGAGCCTTCAGATTCTTTGCCGAGATATCGGCGACCGAGAACAAGGCGCGGCGAGATGCTCCCTCGAAAGCCAGGGGCCGCCCGAGCGCCGCAGGATTCGTCAATAATTCGGCGATGTACTCTACGCGAAAGACGCGCTCAATCTCAACGACGCTATGCGATTCGATAGCTGCCAGGAGTGTCACTTGCCCAGGATCGCGGCGCAACTTCTCGAACGCAACGATCCATGAGCGTTGAGCAGATACAGTCAAGCGACGGAGCTGCGCTAATAGCCTTGCTCGGTAGGCTGCTTCCGTGAGGATTCGCGCTGCCTTGAACGTAAGCACGAAGGCCCTGCTAGATATACTCTAATTGTAGTCTATTTCTGCCGATCGTAACGCGGACAAACGAGGTACCGAAGAGGCGCTTTCTCCATGAATGCTTCGCGCTTTCTTCTGCCGCGGCATTGAATCTTGCGCGCTCCGCCTGGAAAATGCGGAACCTAGAATACGCTTCTTTCAGAGCATCGCGACGAGCCGACGCCACCTCAATCGCCCCTGCGGCGACCATCGATATCCCCGGGGATATTCGTTTCATAACAATCGCGCATTCCTTCCCTTTGCTTACGGCAATAGCGCCGCCACCTTAGACCGCTCGGCGGGCTTTAGCGCCCAACGCTTAGACGCAACATCGAGGCCCATATCCATGGCGTCCCGCCAAGCCCCGGCAACTCGCTTCGCTTCTACTTCGGCAGGCTCTTCATCTTTGGGCTCTGCGGCAACGACATCCGCAATATGCTCAATCGTCTTTCCAATCGGAACCGAGAACAGGCCGTCTAGCCGCTCGTCTGCTGGAAATCCAGCGGCTGCCCGGAGTTCATTCAGCTCGAATGCTTCGCCGTAGCCATCAATGATCCTGTCGCGACGCTCCTCATCTACAAGCTGCTCAAGCTCATAGGAAAGGATTATGCGATCCTCGCCCGCGAATTCCGGGGGACGCCCCAGGTGGGGCTCTAAGTATCTCTGCTGAAGATGGCGGATGCTTGCTTCCAGAGATGGAATCGTACTGTTCTCCCGCAGGAATACCTTGGCGGCGTAAGCGGTGGCGCGGTTCGCCGTCACTTCCCCGATAACCGCCGGTGGGACTCCGAAGACTTTCAGGATGACATCTGCCGCCGATTTCGTGAGCTCAACGGCCTGAAGATCCGCGGCGGATCTATCGAGATCGTGAACCTCAAACTTCGAATGCGGCTCCGATGGGATACTCAGGAAGATGGACGTTCCCGCTGCGTATGCTCCGCGTAACTTCTCCTCGAACCTCGCCTCTACCTCCTCTTTCTCTCGCGGTCCAAATGATCCAGCAATGAGTACGTCGGGGCGACCCTTATTAAGAAAGCGCGCCAGCATCATAATCATCGCTTGCTCATAGATCGCGATATCATGGTCTAGCGATGAAGCTACGCCAGTTCCGCGACCATATGGGTTGAACGGGCTTGGCTCTTTCGTCGTTTCGATGTCTTCTGGCGGAACCGGTTGACTCAGGAACCGAATGCGATAGAAGTTGTCGCCAGTCCCCAAGCTCGGGGGGGTCACCCAATGGGCAGGGATTGGCAAGCGTAGAACTGGGATATGTGTTACTTTGTCGCGTAAGATCAAATAGAAGACTTCGCCAACAATATCCATGAGGATTTGATCTAGGGCAATCGACGCGAAGCCGTCGAAGTATCCCGGGACTCCCCTGCGAATCATGGCGAGGAATGGATGCGGTCCATATGCTTCCTCAACATCTACCAGCTCGCCCTGTTCCCGCATCTCCTTGATGAGATCCATGCGGAAGCGCATCGGGGTGACCATTACGCGGCCCTTGAGCGCCATGGCGCGGCCACGCTTGGGAGAGGTGGGGGCTAGCAGGGTCAAGCGCGCCGAGGCCCGATTTCGAGCCCTGACGCCGCAGGCGAGGCGCACCCATCCGTTCGTCGCATACAGCGACGTAAGCTCCTCTTGGCTGCGGGCGGAACGCTGCTTTTGTTGTCCAATGCGAAGAATGGACGCGCCTGAGTTGATAGCCGCAGCAGTGTCAATCCGCGGCCCCTGGAATGTCGCCTTGGCAATGTAAGAAAGGAGGGACATGGTGGCCTAGTGTCGCGCGAATCAACAGGTGCCGTCAAGTCGAAGCCGGGAGACCGGCTTGATAGAAGAAGCGGCGTATGTTGGAATCGTCGATATCTACGCCCCTGACCTTGCCGTGTTCCTGAGCACGCTTCCACGCCTCTTCCCAAGGGGAACCTGGTGCATGACTAATGTTAGATAGTTGCACGCCCGAATAGTGACCGTACTCCATCCACACCTTCTCTAGGACCGATAGCGCCGAGGGATCGGTTATCCGCGGGATTACCCACTCTTTGCCATCAAAGATTGTGGCCGGGCCGGCAATCGTGGAGTTTCCGTCTTTCTTGAATTCGTGATAAACAGTTGGAACAACTGGCCCGTAAGGCCATGCCTCAACATTCTCGTCGAGAAGAGGCTCGCCGGTCACGGCAAGGTGCCAGCCATGCGCGAAGTAGATCAGCTTTTGGAGCTTAAGCGGGTCCACTGGCACGCCTGACGCCTTGCTCTTCTCGATGAAGAAATTGGCGACGGCTAGCGTTGGTTGAGGTGAAGAGCTGTACATGATGGTACACCTCCACCCAAGAGAGTGGACGGCTCCGAAGTATGGTCGCACACTTAGCTGACGAGAGTCAAAGCCGCCGGTAGGTGGCTCGCTGTGGTTCCTTTTGACCTGCCGTGAAATATCCTGCAAGATCAATGGTTTACAGCCGGTTCGGAGTGATCCCGCGCGGCTCGACGCACACCTACTCCCTTGTCTATCTGCCGGAGCGGCGCCTGCTGGCGACGTTCCGGTACGCCCGCCACTGCCGAAGCTTGGCCGCGGAACTCGCCCCGCTCTTACTGCGTGATGAGCAAGCGGCGGTAGCGGTGACGGCGCGGCATTTGCGCGAAGCGACCTAGACAACTTACCCCCAGGGGCGGCGCTTGGACGGGCCGCCCCTTCCCTCTCCGCCCGAGTCCGCCGAAGATCCCGCGCCGGTCGTTGATCGGCACTATCGGGAGTCGGTGTAGGCTTCGAGTGTCGGCCCCGTTGCGGGTCGGCCCTCTTCGTTCTCCGCGATTGGCGCCAGAGGAAGCCTTAACTGAGGCTTGGCTGCCGACATCACGTCGATTTCCCGCGACCCTTGCTCGCGGTCACCCACGACAAGGGCGAGCTTGAGCACCCCAGGGTGCGGCAGTACTATGCCGGCCAGTGTAAGTATCTGACGAAACCTTGATTTTCCGTTGAAGTTGATAGTTATGGGCGCCTTGAATATCTCCTCACCTGACAGCGTGAGCACTGCCATGCCATCGATCTCCCGCTTGTCGCCCTCTTCTCGCTGAAGAATAAAAAGGCAAGCAAGCTCCGGCATTACAATTGGAAACATCGGCACGAGCGTAGATTCGGCAAGATCAATAAGCGACACAGTATCGGTGTCAACATCGCGCACAATTCGATTCGCGCATGCGGCAAACTGACATCTCATGATTCAGGCATCCCAGAAATGTGAACTGCGGCCGTAGAAGGCATCTGGATCTTAATCGTGCTCACGGACATGCGATCTAGAACGTTCTGCAAAATCTGATCAAGCCATCGAAAGCTCCGCACTCCACCGAGTCGAGGAATTACGCGTTTGACTTCGTCCGCGTTGTGGAAACCAAGGGCGGTCAACGCCGCATAGGCCGTGGCTAGGTCTTCCACCGTTTTGTGCGACAATTGATCAAGCTCAACTACCAGAGATACCAAGTCTTCAGCCGAGTAGGTATTGGCAAGATCCCGGACAGTGACGTCTCGGCGGAAGTGCCGAAACAGATAGCCCGGCATATTAGCGACGAGATAACGTTCAACTAGGCCGCGAACGCCTAACTTTGAGCGATCGATCATTGTTGATGCATCCGAAAATACCGAGCACCCAAGAATCTATAGGGACAGTCGCTGGCGCGGTGGATCAATTCCTTGTAGTTTCCCCATTTGCTAATGACCAACGGTACCTTCATGTTTTTATTGATCTCTGGGGATTCGAGAATGATGGCGGAGTGTTCAATTTCGCCATGTTCGCCAAAGTAGAGCAACACATCGCCGGGCAAGGCGGACTCGTCTTTTACTTCGCGGTATCTATCTTCTGCTAGAATCTGAAGGACAACATTGACATCTTCAACGGCTGTACGGCGACAGGCAAATGCGAGGCCGTGACAATTGTAGCGGGTGTCGGGGCCTGCCCGCTCGATCAGGCTAAAACCGGTGCCATATTTTCGCTCCATTTGCGCGTAGCGTGCCAGTTCGCCGGGGAAAACTTGCGCCTCCAACCGAACATTGGGGACATGATTCCCCTGAGCAGTGTCCAGTCGAAGCTCGTGTCCCATAGCTCCATTCTACCTGAATGGCGACCCGGGGGCTAGGCCGCCCGGCGGAGTCAAGACCCGGAGGACGCCATGGCGCACTTCTACAGAGGACCTGTACCCCCTCATCCTCACCGCTTCCTGAGGGGTCTGCTGCTCTTGGCCCTGCCGCGGGCCTTGATACCGCTACCGCCCCTTCTTCTTCGCGGGGACCCTATCCCCTAGCTCGGTTCTCGCGGCCTTCAGGAGACGGTCTCTGATCCAGTTGGACATGGGCCGTCCATCCTGATCCGCGGCTCGCTGGTAGAGCCCCTTCTCCTCTTCGGAGATGCGGATCTCCAGGCGGGAGTCCTTGGAGGTGGAGGCGATCTTAGGCATACGGGCATTGTACGGACGATTCCCGGAAAAATCAAGAGCCTACCCCCTTGACATGCCCGGACAATGTCCGTACAATGGTCCTGTGAGCTTGGAGAGGAGACAAGGACACTAGACAAAAACGGCCCGGCAGTCGCTACCAACGACCACCGGGCCTAGAACCGCCAGCCGTAGCCAACGGTCCCGCAACCCCAATTATGGCACGGCTGGCACCCCGAAAGGATGCCGACCATGCAAGCCTGCCCAACCTGCCAGACCGACACCTGCAAGCGCTTCGGCCACACCCGCGAGGGACACCAGCGGTTCCGCTGCCGCACCTGCCGCAAGACGTTCTCCGAGCGGCCTGACCGTCCCCTTGGGGACATGCGGCTCCCCTTGGACCGCGCGCTCCTCTGCTTGCACCTTCTGTGCGAGGGGAACTCGGTTCGCGCCGTCGAGCGCATTACAGGAACTGAGAAAAAGACAATTCTCCGCCTGCTTGTCCAGGTCGGGCAGGGGTGCGAGAGGATACTTGAGGAGACGGTCAAGGCGGTCCCGGTCAACGACGTCCAGGCGGATGAGGTGTGGACCTACATCACCTGCAAGCAGAAGACTCGCGAACGCAAGGGAATCACGGACCCGGACGCAGGGGATGCTTATTGCTTCATCGGCATTGAACGTACCTCTAAGCTGGTGCTCGCGTGGCACCTCGGCCGGCGTAACAAGTGGGACGCCCACGATTTCATGGAGAAACTGAGCAACGCGACCACGGGCGAATTCCAGCTTTCGACCGATGGTTTCGCCGGTTTCGTGGACGGCGCGGAATGGAACCTTGGCTCGCGGGTTGACTACGCGCAAGTTATCAAGGAATTCGGCACTGCGGGCGGCGAAGAAGCGCGGCGGTACGCTCCGCCGCGCCTGATAGGACAGGAGAAAGTCACCATCTTCGGCACCCCGGATGAGGACCGGGCTTGCACGTCACACGTCGAGCGCGGCAACTGGACGCTGCGCGGCCATCTTCGCCGATTCACCCGCCTGAGCAACGGCTTCTCTCGCAAGAAGGAAAACCTGCGGGCCGCGCTGGCGCTCTACTTCAGTTATTACAACTTCGTCCGGATGCACAAGGCAATCCGCATGACGCCGGCTATGGCGGCGGGGATCGCTAAGAAGCCTTGGGAGATGGCGGATCTGGTGAAGGCGGCAATGGGTTAAAGGCTACCCCCCCCCCC